>Ga0209023_10000203_pt1 | contig 103268 bp, 98 predicted proteins | sample LakOneMetagenome_FD_187468 | JGI IMG/M metagenome (GOLD analysis project Ga0209023, IMG submission 187468) | Freshwater and sediment microbial communities from Lake Erie, Canada (SPAdes) (version 2) | ecosystem: Environmental > Aquatic > Freshwater > Lentic | place: Lake Erie, Canada...
CCCCCCGCCGTGCCGATCCGGCCTTTGTGCCCAGCGACGCGGAGGCGTCTTCGGTGCGCAAATGGATGCGTTACCAGTCGCTGGTTCTGGTGGTGCTGCTGGTTTTCGCCGCCGCCATGGCCCGCGTGCCCTTCTAGCCACAGGGTTTTCGCCCCAGCCGCGAGCCGTATGGCCGCCCGGCCCCAATGATCCTATGTATAGGGCTTAGTTAACGGCGTTGTCGGGGGAACGGCATGTCGAGCGATGCGCACGACGGTCACGGCCATGGCGGTCATCACGACGATGGCCACCACGGACATGAGGCCCCTCACGACCCGCCCCCGGCGGACGGCCATGCTGCGCCCGCAGCCCCGGGCGGGGCCCAGCCTCATCCGCACGCCCAGCCGCGGGTGCGCCGCACGCGCGACGGCGATGCACCCCTGCCGCCGCTGAAGGAAAGCGACTACCTGTCGCTGGATCCCGAGGTGCAGCAGCAGCTGTCGGACCGCATCGACCTCTATTACAACAATCCGCTCGATATCTTCCCGTTCGACGCCCACATGCGGAAGCCCGACCGCTTCCACGTGATGTTTGAAAAGCAGGTCGAGGAGCGCTTCCCCGACGACGCCGATACGCGCCAGCGCATCGTACTCTACGGCCGAACCATCTTCAGCTCGCTCATGACCTACATGATCGGCAAGCGGCTGTTCCAGCTGGCGACCATCGCGGCCCTGACCTTCCTGGCGCTGAACGGCCAGACCTTCTTCGGCGGCCTGACTCCCGATCCGACCTTGCGCATGCTGATCACGATCGGCGCCATGATCGGCCAGTCGCTGCTGTTCGCCGGCGTGATGGCCCTGGTCTTCACCCAGTACCGGACCGCACTGGAGAACCGCTCCTACGAACTGTCGCGCGAGATCGTTCAGCGGACGCGCGAACTGCAGAACCTGTTCACGACCGTGCGCGCCCTGCCCGACCAGGCGGAGACGCTGTTCCAGATGGACGGGCCGGGCTGGGGGCGGCGTTCTGCCCTGCTCATGCGGCTTTTGATGTGGGTGGCTGCTCGCCTTGAATACCTTGAGAAATTCACCCAGGTCGAAATGTGGCGCGTGGGCCGTGAGCGTTACTGGATGAACTGGGGCGGGGCCATCCTCGCCGTCGTCACCACGTTGGGCGGGATGCTGCCCCTGGCGCTGGCCCAGCCAACTGGCGATCCCACCCAGTTCCGCGTGCTGCAAGGCTCCGCCCTGGTGCTAAGCCTGATCGTGTCCTGGGCGTCCTACTTCAAATGGCAGACGCCGGTGAACCTGGTGCGCGACAAGTTCGGCTCCGAGAGCTGGATCCGCTATGCCACGCTCAACGTCGACGACGTGGTCGGCGACCAGTCGCGCCGCGACAAGGAACGCCTGGTCGAATACCGCAGCCTCACGCGAGGGCGCTGAAGCCACACGCCGAGTCCGAATCACGGTTTCTCGGCGATCCGTGTTTTGCCAATTGTCAAGCTTGGCCGTGGCGCGTTAGAACTTGGTTAAGCTTTGCCGGGGCGTCACCTCGGCTGCGCGGTCGGGGGCGGCCGGCGCAGCAGCGTTGATTTACCAGGTTCCCCCCGCAGGCCCTGTCGCGTTCATTTTTTCTGGGGTGCGGCGTCGGCGGCCAACGTCGGCGCGGCGGGGGGTCTGGCATGAAACTCGTTTCGAGAACCGATCAGCGTGAGCGGCAAACGGCCCTGGCCGCGATTGGCGGACTGCTCCGATCTAAGAAGCGCAAGCGTGTCGATCCCGATCCCGGCAGGGAAGCTCATGACATCGGGGCCAGATTCGAGCACGTGAATGAAAAGCTCGACCAGGCTCTGCGCTCCATCGCCCAGGTGACGGACATCGCCGCGCTGCTACAGCAGATGCGCGATCCGATCGCCGAGGAGTTTACGGAGCGCCGGGCCGAACATGCCGCATTGCAGACCGTCAGGGCCGAGGCCGCCGTCACCAGCGAGAGGCTGAAGGAACTGCAAGGTCAGCATCGCGACACCACCGCGCGGCTCGCCAGCGCGGAAACCGCCTTGGCGACCGCCGTCAGCGAAGCGGATGCCCAGGCCATTCGCCTTGGCGCGCGCGACGTTCAGTTGCAGGAGATGCGCACTGACCGCGACCAGCTTCGCGCCCAGCTTGCCGAGCTGACCGCGGCGCATCGTGAAGCGGTCACCCGACTAGGGCACGCCGAAGAGGAGACTTCGGACCTGAAGCAGCGGCTCGAAGGGTCCGAACAGCGCCGCCGCGAGCGTGACGCCCAGTTCACGACCGAACAGCAGGCGCGACAATTGCTTGAGCAAGAAAACGCGGTGCTGTCGAAGCGTTGCGATCACCTCGGAGCCGAGTGCGCACGCCTGACCAGCCTGTCGTCCCAACTCGACGAAAACCTTCTGGCGGCGCAGGCTCACGTGCAGGCCCTGGACGGCGCGCTCCTGACCGCCGAGTCGGAAACGGCCAAGGCTGCCCGCGCATTCGAGGCACGGTTGGAGGCCGCCAGCGCTGATCGCAGCGCGCTGGAAGCGCGGCTCGAAACGGCGCTTGCCCGCAGCGCCCAACTCGAGACTACGGGCGCCACGCTCAACGAGCGCCTGGCGGAAGCGACAGCGCAGCACAGCGGCGCCGAACGGGCCCGCGCCGACATCGCCCTTTCGCTTGAACGCGCAAGGGCCGAGGCGGAGACGCTCCGCGAGGAATTGCAGATCGCGCGAATGGAAATCGCCAACCTTGAACAGGCCCGCGCCGCCGCGGTCGAGCGAGCCGATGAACTGGGCCAGCTGGCGCACAGCCGCGACCTCGTCATCCGGCGGACGGAGCATCGCCTTGAGGCCCTGAAGGAGCGCCTCGACAACTCACAGGCAGAGCACAGCCGCAAACGCGCCGGACTCGAAGAACGCATGGCAGCCCTGCAGGGCCAGCTGGAGGAGGAGCGGGCCGCTCGCGGCGTCGCCGAAGGCTCGCTTGAGACTGCCCGCCGCGACCGGTCGCGCTTGCAGGGCGAGCTGCTCGATTCCTATGAACTAGGGGTCGCGTTGGCCGGAGAGTAGTTCAACCCCGACCGAGCCAGCGTGGCTTCGAAATCTGCCGGCAAGGGCGCGAATACCGTCATCGGGCCGCTCAGGTCGGGATGCGGGAAAGCCAGGCTGCGGGCGTGCAACATCAGCCTGGCGACCGATTTGCCGCCCAGGGTCAACGCTCCGCCGTAGCGCGCATCGCCGACAATCGGTCGCCCGATTGAGGCCAGGTGGACGCGCAGCTGGTGCATGCGGCCGGTGACCGGGTTCAACTCGACCAGCGCGGCCTCGTCATTGGCGGCGAGCGTCCGATAGACGGTGCGCGCCTCCTGGGCTTCAGGATCCCCGTCATCGGCGACGCGCATATAGCTCTCGCGACCGATCTCCTCGCGCTTCAGCGCGGCGTTGATCTCCCCGCCCCTGGGCTGCGGCGCGCCGGGCGCGACAATGGCGAGGTAGGTCTTGCGCAGCCGGTGCGCCTGCACCGCCTTGCCCAGGAAACTGGCCGCCGGCTTGGTGCGCCCGGTCAGGATCACGCCGGAGGTGTCGCGGTCCAAGCGGTGGATAAGGCGAGGCCGGTTGCCGCTGGATTTGGCGAAGGCCCACAGCAGGTCGTCGAGCGTATGGGCCTTGATGCGCCCGCCCTGGCTCGACAGTCCCGCCGGCTTGTCGAAGGCGATCACGTCGTCGTCCTGGTGGATGACCATGGCGCGGACCTGCTTGACCTCTTCCGGCGTCAGCTTGGGGCGATCCTCGGGCTTCATGCGCGCCGCACCGTGAAGCGCCCCATGCCCCAGACTACTAGGCCGGTCAGCACGGACACGATGGCGATCAGCCACCATGTCGGCGGCGTCCCGGTGGCCAGGCTGTTGGCCCAGAACAACGCCGGGGTCAGCAGGGCGGCCAAAATCCCCTTCACTGCCTGGCGCGTCACGTCGATCGGACTGACGGCCACTGCCGCAGCCAAGGGCGCGAACAGATAGACCACGCCGTCGGAGGAGACGCCGTTGCCCTCAAGGAAGAAAAGCCCGCCCATGATGGCGGCGGCCGCGACTATACAGCGGAACCACAGGACCAGCTGGCTCATGCGCCGCGCTTCGCGCGCAAGGACGCCCAGTGCTCGAGGCGGGCCTTGATCTTGGCCTCATGCCCCTCGCCCTTCGGCGCGTAGAAGGTCCTGGGCTCCATGCCCTCGGGCCAGTAATTGGCCCCGGAGAAGCCGCCCTCGGCGTCGGGGTCGTACTGGTAGCCTTCGCCGTAGCCCAACTGCTTCATCAGCTTGGTGGGCGCGTTGCGGATATTGGCCGGCGGCATCATCGAGCCCGTCTCCCGCGCGGCCCGAAGCGCCGCGCCATAGGCCTTGTAGACCGACACCGACTTGGGCGCGGTGGCCAGGTGCACCACCGCCTGGGCCAGAGCCAGCTCGCCCTCGGGAGACCCCAGGAAATCGTAGGTGTCCTTGGCCGCGTTGGCGACCAGGATGGACAGGGGATCGGCCTCGCCGATGTCCTCGACAGCCATGCGCACGATGCGGCGCGCCAGGAACAACGGGTCCTCGCCGCCGTCCAGCATGCGCGCCAGCCAGTATAGCGCCGCGTCCGGGTCGGAACCGCGCACCGACTTATGCAGTGCGGAGATAAGGTTGTAGTGCTCCTCGCGGTCCTTGTCGTAGGCCGGGCTGCGCTTCTGCAACAGCTTGCCGAGGTCGGCGGTGCTCAACGGCGCGTCGCCGCCGATGGAGAACAGAGTCTCGGCCAGGGTGAGCAGATAGCGGCCGTCGCCGTCCGCCAGGGCGGCCAGGGCGCGCCGCGCGTCAGGGTCGAGCGGCAGCGCCTTTCCCTCGTGTTCCTCGGCCTTTGCCAGCAACTGCTCCAGCGCCGCCTCATCCAGGCGCCTGAGCACGAACACTTGGGCGCGCGACAGCAAGGCGCCGTTCAGCTCGAAGGACGGGTTCTCGGTCGTGGCGCCCACCAAGGTCACCGCGCCGCTCTCCACATAGGGCAGGAAGCCGTCCTGCTGGGCGCGATTGAAGCGGTGGATCTCGTCGACGAAGAGCAGCGTCGACTGCCCCGCCAACCTTCGCGCCTCGGCCGCGGCGAAGGCCTTCTTCAGGTCCGCCACGCCGGAGAATACCGCCGAGATCTGCTGGAATTCATAGCCGGCCGCCTTGGCCAGCAGGCGCGCGATGGTGGTCTTGCCGGTGCCGGGCGGGCCCCACAGGATCATCGAGGCCAGCCGCCCGCCGCTGACCATGCGCCGGATGGGGCCGTCGGGGCCGAGCAGGTGATCCTGGCCCACCACCTCGTCGAGCGATTGCGGGCGCAGCCGGTCGGCCAGGGGCGCGTCCTGGGCTCCGGCCGAAAGGCCCGCGGCTTCAAAAAGGTCGGTCATCACAGGCTAGATAGCGCCCGCGCGGCCAAACCGCCACGCAAACCCCCGGTCGGCCGCGATGCTAGCCGCGGAACTGGCCGCTGATCAGGTGGCCGTCGCGCTCGATGGTCACCTGCCAGATGCGCGCGCCCTGGCTGAGCACGCCCTGCAGCTGGCGGGTGTCGGCAATGCGCTGGCCGTTGATCTCGCGCACGATGTCGCCGGGCTTGAAGCCGGCGGCGGCGGCATAGCCCCTGCCCGGCTTGGTAATGATGACGCCATGGCCTGCGAAGGCGTCGGCGCCCAGTTCTTCCGCCACGGCCGGCGACAGGTTGACCACTGTCGCCCCCGTCAGGGGATGGTCGCCCTGCAAGGTGCGTTCGTCGCGCGCGGGGTTGGCGGGCGGCGGCTCAAGCTTGACGCGTAGGTGTTGGACGTGGCCGTCGCGCAGCAGGTCCACGGCGACCGTTTCGCCCGGACGCGCCGTGGCGACGCGGTAGCTCACGCCGGCGGGGTCATTGACCTCCGATCCGTCCACTGCGGTGATCAGGTCGCCCTCGCGGATGCCGGCGCGGGCGGCCGGGCCGCCGGGATAGAGGTTGGAGACCAGCGCGCCCTCAGGCCGCGGCAGGCCCAGGCTGCGGGCGATGTCGCCGGTGACCAGGTCGGTCTTGGCGCCCAGCCAGGGCCGCACCACCTGCTGGCCGCCGCCCATGGCGGTCTCGACCACGCGGCGCACCATGGCGGCGGGGATGGCGAAACTGACGCCAGACGAAGTGCCGGACCGCGACAGGATGAAGGTCGGGACACCGATCAGGTCCCCGTCCATGTCGACCAGCGCGCCGCCGGAATTGCCGGGGTTCACCGAGGCGTCAGTCTGGATGTAGGCCGAGCCGTCGCCACCGTTGGGATCGGCGGTGCGGTCCAGCGCCGAGATGATTCCGTTGGTCACGGTCTGGCCGACGCCGAACGGATTGCCGATCGCCAACACCAGGTCGCCGACCTCGAGGTCTTCCTTGTCGTCGATGGGCAGCACCGGCAGGCGTTCGTTGCCGACGTCGATCTTCAGCACCGCCAGATCGGTGCGTGGATCGGCCAGCAGGACGTGGGCCTCGAATTCGCGGCGGTCAGACAGGACCACCATGAACTGCTGGCCGCCTTCGATGACGTGGTTGTTGGTGACGATCACGCCGTCGGCGCGGACGATGACGCCGGAGCCCAGCGACTGCTGCACTCGCGCGCGCGGCGCATTGCCGCCGAACATCTCGAAATAAGGATCGCGCTGGCGCACGATGGAGCGAGCGAAGACGTTGACCACCGCCGGCCCGGCGCGCTTGGCAACCGGCGCGAAGGACGACTTCATCGAGGCGACGTCGGCGGGCGCCCGCCGGGTCGGCTCGACGAGCCTTTCCTGGGACTGGGCGCTGGCGGGCGCGTTGCAGGCGGCCAGCGCCGCGAAGATCGGCAGGACGAGGCGAGCGAGCTTGTTCATGGGTCTCGAGATAGGAACCGGTTTCCCTGCCGCCAAGCTCATCCCGCTTCGGGGCAGGAATTTGGCGCGGCGTATTACGGCTGTGTAACCTCCGCGGCCGCCCGCTGGCCCGCGCCCTTGGCCGCCCACAGGGCGATGAACATCCCGGTGGCCAGGAACCCGGCCGCCAGGAAGAAAGGGAAGCCGGGCAGGCCCAGGCCCTTCAGCTGGTCATTGAAGATGGCGTAGACCGAGCCGTAGAGCGCCGGCGCGAAGATGCCGGCGATACTCTGCAGGCCCTGGTTGGCGCCCTGCAGCTTGCCCTGCTCCTGGGGCGAGACGCGCCGGCTCATCAGCGACTGGGTGGACGGTCCGGCGATGCCCCAGAAGGACATGATGGGGATGCCGATGACGAAGATCTGCCAGGTCGGCGCCAGGCCGTAGATGGCGAAACCGATCGCCCCGCAGACCAGGCCGACGACAATGGCGCGCCGCTCGCCCAATACCTTCACGATGGGTCCCACCAGGGCGCCCTGGACGATCATGGCGCAGACGCCGATGAGGACCATGACCCGGGCGATCTCGTTCGGCCCGAAACCATAGCGGCCCAGCGCATAGAGTGTGAAGACGGTCTGCAGCACGAAGTGGCCGAACTGGGCCATCAGCTGCACCGTCGCCAACGGCAGCAGATCGACGTGAGATTTCAGCAACTGCAGCGACCCCAAGGGGTTGGCGCGGCTCCAGCGGAACTTGTCGCGCTGTTCGGCCGGCAGCGACTCCGGCAGGACGAACCAGCCGTAGACGAAGTTGAGGATGCTCAGGCAGCCCGCGACAACGAACGGCACCATCGGTCCGCCGTTGATGATCAGCTCGGTTCCGGGCAGGGCGAAGTGGTTGCGCGGATCGCCGAGAAATCCGCCCGCCGCCGGGCCAAGCATGAAGCCGAGGCCGAACACCGCGCCCAGCAGGCCGAAGCGCGCGGCGCGCTTCTCCGGCGTGGTCACGTCGGCGATGTAGGCGAAGGCCGTCGAGATCGAGGCCGAGGTGATCCCTGACACCACCCGCCCGACCAGCAGGAACATCAGCGTCGGCGAAAAGGCCATGACCAGGTAGTCGAAGCCAGTGCCCAGGTTTGACGCCAGGATGACCGGCCGCCGCCCGAACCGGTCCGACAGCGCGCCCGCGACCGGCTGGAAGAAGAACTGCATCAGCGCCCAGGTCGTCCCGGAGATCCCGATCCACCAGCCGGCGCCCACCGTGGTGCCGGTGAACTTGGTGATCAGGGCCGGCCAGACCGGAATGACGACGCCCAGCGAAGCGACGTCGAGCAGCACCGTCACGAGAATGAAGGCGAACGCCGCCTTGCGGATAGTCTGGCCGGTGGGCGCCGTGTCGGGCGCAGGCGGCGGCGTGAAGTCATCGGTCATGGCGGGAATCCGTTTCGGCGATCTTTATTACCCGGATAAAATAATACGTCAACCGGCGACTTGGTCGTTCAGTTCAGCCAGCATGGCCTGCCACCACTCCCCTTCGCGCTGCAGGAAGAACGGCAGCGGGAACCCATGGCGGGCGGCGTTCTCGCGCGGGATCGCCTCCCAGCCTGAATGCTCGACGCTGACGCGCGTCTCGCCGCCGACGAGGGTGAAGGTGACCTCGACGGTGGTGACGGCGCCGGGCTCGAACCAGGCGCAGCGCCAGGTGAACACCAGCCGCTCGCCCGGCGCCCAAACCAGGACGCGTCCCGCCTCCCACACCTTGCCACCCGGCAGGGTCTCCAGGAATCGCCCGCCCTCGAAGGGCTCGAACGACAGGATCCCCGGACTGCGGGGCGTGAAGCGGAACTCCTCGTTCGGTTTCCACCAGGCGGCGATCTCGGCGGTAAAGGCTTCGAACGCACGTTCCGGACTCGCCTTGACGCGCAAGGCAACAAGGACCCGGGCGTTCACGCGCCGCCCTTGTCGCCGGGCGGCTTTTCGATGTGGGCCTTGAAGCTGGCCAGTTGATCGACCCACAGCCGCTCGGCCCGGGCGAGCCATTCCTTCAGATGCGCCATGCCGTCGGCCCTCAAGGCGTAGATGCGGACCCGCGCGTCGTAGTCGACGCCGGGATCGGGGCGGGTCTCGAAGATGATCCGGGCGTCGCGCAAGGCGCGTAGGTGGCGACTCATCGCCGGCGCGCTGAGGCCCAGGTCGCGCGCCAATTCTCCGGCCGGCCGCGGCCGGTTACTCAGCAACTCGACGGCGCGGCGCCGGTGCGGATCGGCCAGCGCCGTCAGCAGCCGGTCGATGTCGGGCGCGGCGCTCATTCCCAGGTCGCAGCCTCGATCTTCAGCCCGGACTCGGCCTCGGCTTCGGCGCGCGAAACCGCGCGGACGGTCTGCCCGAAGGTCCAGACATGGCCTTCCGGATCGACGGCGCGGTAGGTGCGGTCGCCGTAGAACTGATCCTCGGGTGCGGCCTCGATGACGGCGCCGGCGGCGCGGGCGCGGGCGCAGTGCGCGTCCAGGTCCTCATCGAGATGGACGTGGACGGTCTGGGTGCACTTGCCGCCGACCGATCTGGGCGACTTGCGGTTCTCATTCCATTCACTGCCGATCATGATCGTCCCGTTGCCGAAGGTCATCTGGGCGTGGCCCAGGGCGCCGGTCTCGTCGGTGATGACCATGGTGCGTTCGAACCCGAAGGCGCGCTCCAGGAAGTCGAGGGCGGCGAAGGGGTCGAGGTACGACAAGGCGGAGCTGAAGGTGCTGAGGTGCGCGGGCTGGGTCATGGCCGTATCCTTGCCAGTGGTGACAATATTTAACGCAGATCGCAATTACATGGTCAAGCGGCCACATGAATTCATGGGGCCTGCACGCGGGCTTGACGCTGGCACGCGAACGGCATGCGATTGTCCGGCATGATCCTCGCGCGCACCCCGATCCGACGCCTCCTCGCCGGCGCCCTGGCCATCCTGGTCGCCGGCGCCGCCATGGCCCAGGCCAACCCGCCGCGCCCCAGGCCGACACCCTTCGCACCCGGCTTCCTGTTGGTCTCCAGCCGCGACCTGCCCCGCTCCCGCGGCGCCAAGGTTCGCGTCTTCACCCTGCGCCGCGAAAAGGGGAACGCGGCGCCCATCACCCTGGTGATGGCGGTCGCGCCCGGCCATTCGGCTCGCCTCGAAGTGCGGGACGTGAAGGTCGACGGGCTGGCGCGGACGACCTACGCCAACGGCCCCTGCCCCACGGCCCTTGCCACGGTGAACGGCAGCTTCTTCTACCATGACGCCAGGGGCTTCCGGCCGATGGGCCTGGTGCGGGTTGACGGCCAGACCCTGCAGGGGCCGTCGCCGCGCACGTCCGGCGGCTTCCTGACCTCCGACGGCCAGTCGATCCGGGTGGTTCCCAAGCGAACGCCCGACCTGGCGCTGGCGGCACGCTACGCGGTGGAGTCCTCTCCCATCCTGATCCAGAACGGAAAGAGCGGCATGCGCGCCGACGACGGCCTGCGTTTCGACCGCATCGGCGTCGGCCAGGCCAAGGGTGGCGCCATGATCGCCGTCGGCGCCTTCGGCGTGGCGCAAAAGGCCGTGTCGCTTTGGGAGTTTGAAGCTCTGGTGCGAGCCGCCGCCGACACGCTGGGCGAACGGGTCACCGACATGCTGGCCATGGACGGCGGCCCCTCCGCCCACCTGTTCCTGCCCGACGAGAACGGCGGCGTGCTCTATGGGCAACCGGGCAGGATCTACACCCCCAACATGGTCTGCCTGAGCCTCAAGCCGCTGCCGCGCTAGGCGGGCCTGAACGAAGCTCGGGCAGCTGCCGCGATCCACCGGATTGCCAGCGCCGCCGTTTGCGGCCATGAAGCGCACCGGTCCATTTTCGAACGGACTTTCCCCGGCGCGCAAAGAGCGGCCGCCCAAGCGGAGAACGATCGCGTGAGCGCTGTGCTCGAAGCTATAAATCTCACCAAGGCCTATGGCGCCGTGAAGGCGCTGGACGGTCTTAGCCTGTCGGTCCCAGAGGGCGGCGTCTTCGGCGTGATCGGCCCCAACGGCGCCGGCAAGTCGACCTTGTTCCGCATCTGGCTGGGCCTGGTTCGCCCGACCGAAGGCGAAGCCCTGCTCATGGGCGGCGTCGCCGGCCGTGACGCCAAGGCGGCCCGCCGCGCCGGCTCGATGATCGAGACGCCGCGCTTCCCGCCGTTCATGACGGCGCGCCAGGTGTTGGTGATGCTGTCCAAGGCCTCGGGCCTGAAGAACAACGGCGGCCAGATCGACACCCTGCTCGACCGCGTCAACCTGACCGCTGACGCCGACCGCAAGGTCAAGGGCTTCTCGGTCGGCATGGCCCAGCGCCTGGGCATCGCCGCGGCATTGCTGGGGCAGCCGGAGATGCTGATCCTGGACGAGCCGACCAGCGGCATGGACCCGGCCGGCATCAACGAGATGCGCAACCTGATCCGCGACCTGGCCGACAAGGATGGCGTCACCATCGTCCTCGCCAGCCACCAGCTGGCCGAAATGCAGCGGGTCTGCAATCGCGTCGCCATCCTCGACCACGGCCGCCTGACTTCCGAGGACACCATCGCCGAGATGGTTTCCGGCTCGGTCCAGCACCTGCGCATCATCGGCACGCCGATCAGCGCGGTGATGAAGGTGGTCGGCAAGAAAGCCACCCGCGACGGCGAGGCCGTACTGGCCAACATCGACCGCTCTGAAGCGCCCGACCTGATCCGCCGCCTCGTCACCGAGAAGGTCAACATCACCGAGGCCAAGTGGGTCGGCGGCGATCTCGAGAAAGTCTTCCTCCAGCAGACGGGAGAGCCCCGTGCTCACTGACGCCATTTCCTCAGAGGGCTACAAGCTCTGGCGCAACCGTACGACCCTGTTCTGGGGCTTCGTGTTCGTGCCCGTTCTGGCGTTGGGCATCCAGCTGTTCACCGAGGTGTACCTGCGCTCCAAGCTGCCGGTCGAAGCCCAGGTCCAGTCCGGCGACCTGTCGCGCGCCATCCTGATGGGCGCCGCCCAGGCCGCCTCGCCGCTGACCATCCTGTTCGCCCTGATCGGGGCGGCGGTGCTCTTCGGCGGGGAATACCGCTGGGAAACCTGGCGGCTGATCGCGCCGCGCAACAGCCGCGTCAATCACATGCTGGGCAAGACCGCGGTCTTCGCCCTGGCCACCCTGGCGACGATCTTCGCCATCGTCTTCATGCACTTCATCGCCGCCACCATCGGCAGCCTCGTCAACCACACGCCCATGGTGTGGAAGGGCGGACATGTCGGGATCTGGTTCGCGGTCTTCTTCTCCCTGGTGTTCACCGCCTGGCTGCAGCTGCTGCAGGCCGGTGCGCTGGTGGCGCTGGCGGCGGTTCTGTTCCGCTCCATCATCGGCTCGGTGATGGCGCCGCTGTTCATCGGGCTGATGCAGGCTGTCGGCCAGCAGCAGCTGGCCGGCGCCGACCCGACCCATCCGGAGTTCTGGCGCCTTCTCGTGCTCCCGGGCCTCAGCGCCGACATCCTGCGCGCCCACGTCGGCGGCAAGGCGCTGGCCGGCATCCAGATGGTCGAGCCCAACGTGGCCTTGATGGCCATGGGTGCGTTGCTGGTCTGGATCGTGGTCTCGCTGGTCGCCGCCGTGGTGATCTTCCAGCGCCAGGACCTGTCCAAGGAATAGGCGGGCCTCAAAGCTCGACCGAAAGAACCCCCGCCCTCACCGGCGGGGGTTTTTCGTTGCGGTCAGGGACCCGTGACCCGCGTTAGAGCGTCACCTGCGCCCCTAGCTCGACCACGCGCGTCGGCGGCAGGCTGAAGAAGTCGGCGGCACGGGTGGCGTTGCGCATCAGGAACACGAAGAGGACGTCCTGCACCGCGGCCAGGCCACGCTTGGGGCTGGGCACCAAGGTGCGGCGGCTGAGGAAGAACGACGTGCGCATGATGTCGAACTTCAGGCCGTGCCCGCGCGCCAGCGCCAGTCCGTGCGAAACGTTGGGGCTCTCCATGAAGCCGTAGGTGAGGATCAGGCTGATGATCCCCGGCGCCAGGGTGGTCATCTCCACCCGGTCGGCGTCGGAGATGCGCGGCCGCCCGGCAAAGCGCACGGTCAGGAGCACGACCTGCTCGTGGATGACCTGGTTGTGTTTCAGATTGTGCAACAGGGCCGCGGGCGCCTCGTCGGGGTCGGCGGTCAGGAACACCGCCGTGCCCTTGGCACGCATCGGCGGCCGCGCCGTCAGCATCTCGACCACGTCGGCGATGCGCAGATTGGACTTCTCCGCCGCCCGCACTCGCGCCGTCCCGCGCCGCCAGGTCCACATCACCAGCAGCAGGCCCGAGCCGATCAGCAGAGGCACGTAGCCGCCGTGGGCGACCTTCATCAGGTTGGCGACCAGGAACACGCCCTCCACCAGCAGGAACGGGGAGAACAGCAGCGCCGCCTGCCAGATCGGCCGCCCCTTGAGAAGGTGCACCGCGACCACGGCCAGCACCGAGGAGGTGATCATCGCGCCGATCACGGACACGCCATAGGCCGAGGCCAGGGCCGAGGACGACCCGAAGCTGATCACCAGCACGGCCACGCCGACCAGCAGGATGCCGTTGACCACCGGCGCATAGATTTGCCCCGCGTGATGTTCGGAGGTCGACTTCAGCGTCATCCGCGGCAACAGGCCCAGCTGGATGGCCTGCTGGGTGATCGAGAAGGCGCCGGAGATCACGGCCTGGCTGGCGATGACGGTCGCGGCGGTGGCCAGGCCCACGAGCGGAAGCTGGAACCAGGTGGGCGCCAGGCCGAAGAAGGGATTGGCCGTCATGGCCGGATCGGACAGCACCAGCGCCCCCTGCCCCAGGTAATTCAGGATCAGGCAGGGGAAGATCAGCAGCAGCCACGCGCCCTGGATCGGGGTGCGCCCGAAATGGCCCATGTCCGCATAGAGCGCCTCCGCGCCGGTGACGGTCAGGAACACCGAGCCCAGGATGGCCAGCGCCAGGCCCGGATGGGCGGCCAGCACCTCGATGCCCGCGATCGGGTTCAGGGCCTCGAAGATCTCCGGCCGCTGCACCACCTGCGCGCCGCCGAGCACGGCGATGATCGCGAACCAGACCAGGCAGACCGGACCGAACCAGCGGCCGACGCCTCCGGTGCCCCATTTCTGCACGAGGAACAGGCCCATCAGCACGGCCAGCGAGATCGGGACGATGAAGGCGTCCAGCCGATCGCCCAGCGCCTGCACCGTCTTCAGGCCCTCCACCGCCGAGAGCACTGAAATGGCGGGCGTCAGGACGGCGTCGCCGAAGAACAGTCCCGCTCCGATCATGCCGATGCCGAGCACCCAGGCGGCGCCTCGGCCCCCGGCCTTCTGCACCAGGGCCATCAGCGCCAGCACCCCGCCCTCCCCGCGGTTGTCGAAGCGCATGAGCATGACGACATACTTGAGGGTGACGATCACCATCAGGGTCCAGAACATCAGCGAGACGACGCCGATCACGTCGGCGCGGGCCACCGCTCCGCCGTTGCTCAGGTGGGCGATCGATTCCTTGAAGGCGTAGAGCGGGCTGGTGCCGATGTCGCCGTACACCACACCCGTGGCCCCCAGGGCCAGGCCGAGGGTCCGGCGCAGGCCAGAGGCCGGCGCGGCGGCGGGTAGAGCGATGCTGGCGGTCATGGCGAGATCCGGGCTTTCCAAGTCCCTCTGCCTTCCTCCGGAGCGGCATAAAGATCCCATGTGGTTGTCGGCCAGCGGCGGCAGTTTCGCTTGCACCGTCGCCCTGGGAGGGTCTTGTCTGCGCCGACTTGCGAAGGCCAGCCCATGACGACCCCCGCCGCCTCACCCGCCAAACCCCACACTCCGGCCTGGATCGGCTTTGCGATCGCGCCGCTCCTGACCGCCATCGCGACTGCGCTGGCCCTGGGCATGGAAGCCCTCATCCCGGCGCCGGGCCTGTCGCTGATCTTCGTCCTGCCGGTGGTGATCCTGGCGGTGAGCTTCGGCTGGCGCTCGGCGATGACGGCGGCGGTCCTGGGCGTGCTGGCCTTCAACTACTTCCTGATCGAACCGCGCTACACGCTGCGCGTCGCTGACCCGGCCAACGTCTGGGCTCTGGTGCTGTTGCTCGGCGTCGCCGCCATGGTTAGCGGACTGGCGGACCAGTCGCGTCGCCGCGCCGAGGTCGCTACCCAGCTGGCCGCCCAGGCGACCGCGGTGCAGGGCCTCGCCGGCGCGCTCGTGGGCGCCACCGACCGGGCCACGGTGCTGGCCGAGACCGCCCGCGCCCTGGGCGCCATGCTGGGCGTGCCGGCCGCGGCGCTGGCCTTCGACGGCGACGACATCGACCAGGCCATGAGCCCCATGGCGCAGCTCACGGCCGGCGACCTGGAGGCGGCGCGCTGGGCGGTGGGTTCGAGAGCGCGGGCCCGCGCCGACGCCTTTCCGGCCGAGAACGTGACCTACGACTTCTGGCCCGCCGGCGGATCGCGCGCGCCGGCCGTGATCGGCCTGAACCTGAACGGGGGCACCGATAGCCTGCCGCCGGACTGGGAGCGCTCGGTCGCCATCGTGCAGGACTACCTGGCCGTGGCGCTGGAACGCACCCACTTCGCCGACCTGGCCTTGGCCGCGCGTCTGCGCACCGAGAGCGAGAAGGTGAAGGCGGACCTGCTGGCGGCCGTCTCGCATGACCTGAAGACGCCGCTGTCCTCGATCCTGATGTCGCTGCAGAGCCTGCGCCGGTTCGACGCCGAGCATGACGCCAAGGCCCGCGCCGACCTGCTGGCGGTGGCGGAGGCCGAGACGGCGCGCTTGAACGGCCTGGTCGGCAATCTGCTGGACATGAGCCGGATCGATGCCGACGCCCTGGCCGTCAAACCCGTCGCCATCGGCCTCGGGGAACTGGTGGTCGGCGCCCGCGCCCGCGCCGGCGCCGCCCTGGACGGACACAAGGTGGTTGTGCGCCTGGAGGGCGACCTCACCGTCACCGCCGACGCGGGCCTGGCCGAAACCGCCATCGCCAACGTGCTGGAGAACGCCGCCAAGTATTCCCCGGCCGGCAAACCGATCGAGATTTCCGCCGCGGCGGAGGACGGCGCTGTGGTGTTGATCATCGACGACCACGGCCCGGGTTTCCCCAATCCCGCCGAGCCGCTGTTCGGCAAGTTCACCCGCGGCGTGGAGGGCGACGGCCGTCCGCCGGGCACTGGGCTTGGCCTGGCCATCGCGCGCGGATTCCTGGAGGCCCAGGGCGGGCGCATCGAGGCAGGCCCGCGCGATGACGGCAAGGGCGGGCGGGTGCGCATTGTGTTGCCGGCGGCCAGGGCCGGGCGGGCCGCCGCTTGACCGGCGATCCCGCTACCGTCCTGGTCGTCGAGGACGACCCCAGCCTGCGCACGGCGCTTGTGGCCACGCTGAAGGCGGCCGGGTTCAGGCCCGTGCCCGCCGTCAACGCCGCCGAGGCGGCGCGATGGTTTCGCCACTATCAGCCAGACGTCATCCTGCTCGATCTCGGCCTGCCCGACGGCGACGGCCTGACCATCATCTCCGACGTACGCGCGGTGTCGACCACGCCCATCGTGGTGCTGTCGGCGCGCGACGGCGAAGCGGTGAAGGTCGATGCGCTCGACCGCGGCGCCGACGACTATGTCACCAAGCCCTTCGGCGTCGACGAGCTGCTGGCGCGATTGCGCGCGGCGCTGCGCCACGGCGTGCAGGCGAAGGGCTCGGCCCCGGTGGTGCGGACCGGAGACCTCGAGATCGACCTTGGCCTGCGGCGTGTGACCCTGGGCGAAAAGGTCGTGAAGCTGTCACCCAAGGAATACGACCTGCTGGCTGAACTGGCGCTGAACCTCGGCCGGCCGGTGGCGCACACCGCGCTGCTGAAGGCCGTCTGGGACTCCGAGAAGGCCGACATCCAGTACCTGCGCGTCTACATCGGCCAACTGCGCCACAAGCTGGAGCGCGACCCGGCCGAACCGCGCCGCCTGCTGTCGGAACCGGGCGTCGGCTACCGGCTCGCCAACCTGGGCTGAGCCGCCTTCGGGCTTGCACGGCGGCATTCCTGCGGCGACCTTCGACGATCGTTGCAGGCGGGAGGGCCGGATGCTCGACAGACGCAGCTTCATGGCGACGGTCGGCGCGGCCTCGCTCGGCTCCGGCCTGACCGGGACCGCCGCCCGAGCCGTCGCGCCTTCCTGGGCGCCCTATGCACGCGCCTTGGCTATCGACGGGGCCGGCGGGCTGGGCCGGTGGCCCGGGAACGAGGACGGCTCCCTGTCGGCCGACGAGCTGGCCGATGCGCGGGCTTCGGGCCTGACGGCGATGGTGTTCACCGTGGCGCCGGCGGGTCGCTTCCGCTTCGGCGCCGACGGCTTCGAAAGCGCGGTCAAGGCGATCGCCCGCCAGGAAGGGCTGATCGACCTGCACCCCGACGACCTGGCGCGGGTGCACAGCCACGGCGACCTATTGGCGGCCAAGGCGGCGGGCAAGCTGGGCATCGTCTACACCTTCCAGGAAACCTCGCCGCTGGGCGACGACATCGACCGCGTCGACGTCTTCCACGGCCTGGGTGTCCGGGTCGTCCAGCTGACTCACAACAAGCGCAACCTGGTCGGCGACGGTTGCATGGAGCCGGGCAACGCCGGCCTTAGCGCCTTCGGTCGCGCGGTGGTGGAACGGCTGAACGCGAAGAAGATCATCGTCGACCTCGCCCACGCCGGCGACCGCACCATGGCCGAGGGGATAGCCGCGTCAAAGGCGTCCATGTTCATCAGCCACACCGGCTGCAAGGCGCTGTCGGACCTGCCGCGCTGTTCGTCGGATGCCAACCTGAAAGCCATGGCCGACAAGGGCGGCGTGGCGGGGATGGTCTGGTGGCCCTACCTGACCCGTCGCGACCAGCCCATGGCTATCGACCTGATCGCCCACATCGAACACGCCATCCAGGTCGCCGGCGAGGACCACGTCGGCCTGGGCACCGACGCGACCGTATCGGCCATGCCCCGAACGCCCGAGTTCGAGAAGGAAAACCGCGAATACATCGCCGACATGGTGGAGGACGGGGTGTTCGAAACGGGACGGCCGCCCGACCTCTACCTCTTCATCCCCGACCTCAACGATGTGCGCCGCTTCGAAATGCTGGCGGGCATGCTGTCGGCGCGGGGGCATTCGGACGCGCGCATCGAGAAGGTGCTGGGCGGAAATTTCGCGCGGGTGATGAAAGACGTGTGGGGGTGAAGAAAAGGGCGGCTCCGTTTCCGGGGCCGCCCTCTTTATTCAGCCATGGCTGAAAATTCCTATTCGTCGCCGAAGGCGCTCGACTGGACCGGACCGGAGTCCTTGCCCTTGGCGCTGACGTCGCGGTCGACGAATTCGATGATGGCCATGGCGGCGTCGTCGCCGTGGCGGAAGCCGGCCTTCATGATGCGGATGTAGCCGCCGTTACGGTCGGCGTAGCGCGGGCCGATGACCGAGAACAGCTTGCCGACCTGCGGGATGTCGCGAACGGCGCTGATGGCCTGACGGCGCGCGTGCAGGTCCTTTTCGCCGCGCTTGGCGAGCGTCACCAGCTTCTCGACGAAGGGGCGCAGCTCCTTGGCCTTGGGCAGGGTGGTGATGATCTGCTCGTGCTTGATCAGCGAGGCGGCCATGTTGGCGAACATCGCGGTGCGGTGAGCGGTGGTGCGGCCGAGTTTGCGGTGGGCGTTGCCGTGACGCATGACTTCATCTCCGAGACCGTCGCCCTGCAGGCGAAGCGGCCCCCAATAACTGGCCCGGACGCGAAGGCGCAGCACCTTGTGGCGTGCGCCCGATCCGAACGTCCGCATCCCTTCCTGCGAAGGACTGCGGAGGTCGCCGGGACAAGGTCTTGGGGTCTTTCCCGGCGAGCAGGAGACCGGAAAACCGGGCTCCTAAAAAAAGGAAACCGGCCGCGGGTCGCCCCGGGGCCGGTTCCTGAAGTCGTCGCCTTGCGGCGCTTTTTAGATCTGGTCTTCGAACTTCTTGGCCAGGTCCTCGATGTTTTCCGGCGGCCAGTTCGGCACGTCCATGCCGAGCGACAGGCCCATCCCGGCAAGCACTTCCTTGATCTCGTTCAAGGACTTGCGGCCAAAGTTGGGGGTGCGGAGCATCTCCGCTTCCGACTTCTGGATCAGGTCGCCGATGTAGACGATGTTGTCGTTCTTCAGGCAGTTGGCCGAACGGACCGACAGTTCCAGCTCGTCGACCTTCTTGAGCAGCGCCGGGTTGAACGGCAGCTCGGGCTTGCCCTCGTCGGCCGCGGCCTTCTTGGGCTCTTCGAAGGTGATGAAGATCTGCAGTTGGTCTTGCAGGATGCGCGCGGCATAGGCGACCGCGTCCACCGGCGTGATGGCGCCGTTGGTTTCCACTTCCATGACCAGCTTGTCGTAGTCGAGCGATTGGCCCTGGCGGGTCGGCTCGACGCGGTAGGCGACGCGCTTGACCGGCGAGTAGAGCGCGTCGACGGCGATCAGCCCGATGGGGGCGTCTTCCGGACGGTTCTTCTCGGCGGGCACGTAGCCCTTGCCGTTCTGCACGGTGAACTCGATGCGCACCGAAGCGCCCTGGTCCAGGGTGCAGAGCACGTGGTCGGGGTTCAGGATCTCGATGTCGGCGGGCGCATCGATCTGGCCGGCGGTCACCGCGCCGGGGCCTTCCGCGCGCAGGGTCATGCGCTTGGGGCCCTCGGCGTGCATGCGCAGCGCCAGTTGCTTGATGTTGAGGATGATGTCGACGACGTCCTCGCGCACGCCCTCCATGGAGGAGAACTCGTGCACAACGCCATCGATCTGGATGGCGGTGACGGCGGCGCCTTGCAGCGATGACAGGAGCACGCGGCGGAGCGCGTTGCCCAGCGTCACCCCAAAGCCGCGCTCGAGGGGTTCAGCGACGAGACGCGCCTTGCGGGCGGCGTCCGTGCCGGTCTCGATCTGCGGCTTTTCGGGACGGATGAGCTGCTGCCAGTTTCTTTCGATCATAGACGTCCCTCGAACGGGTTTCGCCGGCCCCGATTCCGCGATTGCGGAACCGTCGGCCGGCGTAAAAATTGGTACGCGGTTGCCTTAGACTCGGCGGCGCTTGGGCGGCCGGCAACCGTTATGCGGAATCGGCGTGACGTCGCGGATGGTGGTGATGGTGAAGCCCACCGCCTGCAGCGCCCGCAACGCGGACTCACGACCCGAACCCGGGCCGGCCACGTTCACTTCCAGGGTCTTCACCCCGTGCTCCATGGCCTTCTTGCCGGCGTCTTCCGCGGCCACCTGGGCGGCGTAGGGCGTCGACTTGCGCGAGCCCTTGAAGCCCATCGTGCCGGCCGAAGACCACGAGATCGCGTTGCCCTGGGCATCGGTGATCGTGATCATCGTGTTGTTGAACGACGCGTTTACGTGCGCGACGCCCGACGTGATGTTCTTGCGCTCGCGCTTTTTGACGCGGGTCGGTTCCTTGGCCATCGGGCTCTCTTACTTCTTCTTGCCGGCGATCGGCTTGGCCGGGCCCTTGCGGGTCCGGGCATTGGTGTGAGTGCGCTGACCACGGACCGGAAGGCCCTTGCGGTGACGCAGGCCGCGGTAGCAGGCCAGGTCCATCAGACGCTTGATGTTCATCGACGTCTCGCGACGCAGGTCGCCCTCGACGGTGTAGTCGCGGTCGATCGCCTCGCGGATTTGCAGGACCTCGGCGTCGGTCAGTTGGTTGACCCGGCGAGCATCGTCGATGCCCACCTTGGCCATGATTTCCTTGGCCGACTTGGGTCCGACGCCATGGATATATTGCAGCGCGACTTCAACGCGCTTGTTCGTCGGAATGTTGACGCCTGCGATACGGGCCACGAATTTAGTCTCCTGAACGCGTTAAAGCGCGAAAGCGACGCCCGCTCCATCTTTCGAAAAGAGCTTGCAGAAACCTTCGCGCGTTTCGCGGAAGCGGACCGTTATAGTGCGGTTCACGCTTCCGTCAACTCCTTATCCCGGCACAGTTTCGAGCGCTGCATCGATGGCTTTCGCCACCGCATCGATCGACCCCATGCCGTCTACTTCCACCAGTTTGCCCTGCCCTGCGTAGTAGGGCAGCAGCGGCGCGGTCTGGGCGTTGTATTGCTCAAGCCGCGCCTTGAAGGTCACCGGATTGTCGTCCGGCCGGCCCTGCTCGGCGAATCGTTGGGTGATCCGCTCCAGCAGTTCCGCGTCGTTCACTTTCAGCCGCACCACCTGGTCGATGCGCTCGCCCCTGGCTTCCAGCATGTCGTCCAGGGCTTGCGCCTGGGCGACGTTGCGCGGGAAGCCGTCGAAGATAGCGCCGCCGGCGGCCTCGGCCCGAGGCATCTGCTCCTCGATGAGGCCGATCACGATGGCGTCGGGCACCAGATGGCCCGCCGCGATGATCGGTTCAACCTGCTTGCCCATCGGCGATCCGGCGGCGATCGCCGCCCGCAGCATGTCCCCGGTGGACAGCTGCACCATGCCGCGGTCGGTCACCAGGCGCTTGGCCTGGGTGCCCTTGCCGCTGGCGGGGGGACCGAAGAGGACCAGGTTCACCGCGTGCGGCCTCCTCGCAGCTTCGACTTCTTGATCAGGCCCTCATACTGGTGGGCCAGCAGGTGGGACTGGATCTGGGCGACGGTGTCCATGGTCACGGTCACGGCGATCAGGATCGAGGTCCCGCCGAAGGCGAAGCTCTGCATTGAACCGGAGCCCATGATGAATTCGGGCACCAGACAGACGAAGGCGATATAGGCCGCGCCGATCACCGTCAGGCGGGTCAGCACGTAGTCCAGATAGTCGGCCGTGCGCTTGCCGGGCCGAATCCCGGGCATGAAGCCGCCGTACTTCCGCAGGTTCTCCGCCGTGTCCTCGGGGTTGAAGACGACCGAGGTGTAGAAGAAGCAGAAGAAGATGATCAGGAAGGCGTAGAGCGCGATGAAGGCCGGTCGGCCGTGTTGCAGCTGTCCCGCCACCAGAGGCACCCACTGCAGCCAGTCGGGCAGGTCTGCCTGGGCCAGGAAGGTCATGGCGGTGGCCGGCAGCAGCAGCAGGGACGAGGCGAAGATCGGCGGAATGACGCCCGAGGTGTTGATCTTAAGCGGCAGGAACGAGCTCTCGCCGCCGAACTGGCGGTTGCCGACCTGCTTCTTCGGATACTGGATCAGCAGGCGGCGCTGCGAGCGCTCCATGAACACAATGAAGGCGACAAGGCCGAGCACCAGCGCGATCATCCCGATCATCATCAGCGGATTGATCTCGTTGGACTGACCCAGCGTCAGCATGCGGCTGGCTGCACCCGGCAAGGCCGCGATGATGCCCGCGAAGATGATCAGCGAGGTGCCGTTGCCGACGCCGCGGCTGGTGATCTGCTCGCCCAGCCACATCAGGAACAGGGTCCCGCCGGTCAGGGTGGCGATGGTCGTGGCCAGGAAGAAGAAGCCGGGCGTGTCGACGAGGCCCTGCGCGTTTTGCAGGCCCACGGCGATGCCGAAGGACTGGGCCAGCGCCAGGATCACCGTCAGATAACGCGTGTACTGGTTGAGCTGCTTGCGGCCGGCTTCGCCGCCTTCCTTGCGCAGCTTTTCCCAGGGCGGATAGATCGAGCCCATCAGCTGCACGATGATCGAGGCCGAGATGTACGGCATCACGTTCAGCGCGAAGATCGCCATCCGCTGCACCGCACCACCCGAGAAGGTGTTGAAGATGGAGAGGATGCCGGCCTGCTGGCCTTCGAACACCTTCGCGAAAGCTTCGGCGTTGATGCCGGGGATCGGGATGAAGGTGCCGAGGCGATAGACGATCAGAGCGCCCAGGGTGAACCAGAGACGCTTGTGCAGTTCGGTCGCCCGTTGAAAGGCGCCGAAGTTCATGTTTGCGGCTAGCTGTTCCGCGGCCGAAGCCATGGGGTACCCCCGTTAGAGACCGGCGTCAGATAGGAAGGCGAAGACCAAAGCGCGAGGCTCAGGCTTCAGCCGACTTCTCTTCGACCTTGGCCGGACGCATCTGGGTGACCTTGCCGCCGGCCTCTTCGATGGCCTTCACGGCCGAGGCGGAGGCGGACCAGCAGGTGATGTTGAGGCCCTGGGGCGCATCGCCCAGGCCCAGCAGGCGCACGCCGTCACGCTCGCGGCGGATGACGCCGGCGGCGATCAGGACCTTGGCGTCGATGGGCTTCTTGGCGTCCAGCTTCTTGGCCTCGATGGCCTTGGCCAGGCGCCACAGGTTCACTTCCGCGAACTTGAGCGCATCGGCGTTGTTGAAGCCGCGCTTGGGCATGCGCATGTGCAGCGGCATCTGACCGCCTTCGAAGCCGGCGATGGAGACGCCCGAGCGGCTCTTCTGGCCCTTGACGCCGCGACCGGCGGTCTTGCCCTTGCCCGAACCCGGGCCGCGGCCGACGCGCATACGACCCTTGGTCGCGCCCGGCATGTCACGCAGTTCGTTCAGTTTCATTTCGCCTCTCCTGGGAGATCTGCGCCGGGCAAGCCCGACTCGGCTGGAATGGAGTTCGCCCCGGCTGCTTGAGCCGGGGCGAAGAGTTTAGTCGATCACCTGCACCATGTGGTGCACCTTGGCGATCATGCCGCGAACGGAGGGGGTGTCCTCCAGTTCGACTTCGCGGCCCATCTTGTTGAGACCCAGGCCGATCAGCGTGGCCCGCTGGTCGCTCTTGCGACGGATCGGGCTGCCGGTCTGGCGGATCTTGACGGTTTTCTTGGCCATGAGACTTAGCTTTCGATCGCGTCGGGCGCGGAGGCGCCGTCGTTGCGACGGCCCAGGATGTCGCCCACCTTCTTGCCGCGCTTGGCGGCGATCTGGCGGGGCGAGCTCTGGACCTTCAGCGCTTCGAAGGTCGCACGCACCATGTTGTAGGGGTTGGACGAGCCCGAGGACTTGCCCACGACGTCCTGGACGCCGAGCGTTTCAAGCACGGCGCGCATCGGGCCGCCGGCGATGACGCCGGTGCCGGGAGGCGCCGCGCGGACCATGACCTTGCCGGCGCCCCAACGGCCGTTGCCGTCGTGGTGCAGGGTGCGGCTCTCGCGGAGCGGCACGCGGATCATCGTCTTCTTGGCTTCCTCGGTCGCCTTGCGGATTGCTTCCGGGACTTCACGGGCCTTGCCGTGGCCGAAGCCGACGCGGCCCTTCTGGTCGCCCACCACCATGAGGGCGGCGAAGCTGAAGCGACGCCCACCCTTCACGGTAGCCGCGACGCGGTTGATGTGGACCAGCTTCTCGACGATGTCCGATTCCGGACCGTCCTGCTGGTTGCGGTCACGGCGGTTGCGGTCACCGCCGCCGCCACGATTGTCGTTGCCACGAGCCATCAGGGTTTCCTTAGAATTCCAGGCCGGCTTCGCGCGCGGCTTCGGCCAGGGCTTTCACCCGGCCGTGATAAACGTACGAACCACGGTCGAAGACGACGGCCTTGACCTTGGCCTTGAGCGCGCGTTCGGCGACGAGCTTGCCGACCGCGGCGGCGGCGGCCGTATCGGACCCACCCTTGCCCTTGCCGTTCTCGAGCGACGAGGCGGCGGCGATGGTGACGCCCTTTTCGTCGTCGATGACCTGGGCGTAGATGTTCTTGTCCGAACGGAACACCGACAGGCGCGGACGACCGTTCCCGAACTTCTTGAGCCGGGTGCGGTTGCGCTGGGAGCGGCGTTGAGCGGTTTCGCGAGGAGAGAGCGCCATGGCTTACTTCTTCTTGCCTTCCTTACGACGGACCTTTTCGCCCGCGTAGCGCACGCCCTTGCCCTTGTAAGGCTCGGGCGGGCGGATCTTGCGGATCGTAGCGGCCATCTCGCCGACGGCCTGCTTGTCGATACCGCTGACGGTGATTTCGGTCTGCTTGGGCACGACGAAGCTGACGCCCTTGGGCGGCACGATGTCGACGTCGTGGCTGAAGCCGAGCTGCAGCGAAAGGTTGGAGCCCTTCATCGCGGCGCGGTAGCCGACGCCCACCAGTTCGAGCTTGCGCTCGAAGCCGTTGGTGACGCCTTCGACCATGTTGTTCACCAGCGAACGCGACAGGCCCCACATCGAGCGGGCGCGCTGGGTGTCCTCGCGCAGGGCCAGCGTCAGGGCGCCGTCTTCCTGCTTGATGGTGATTTCTTCGGCGACCGTCCAGGCCAGCTGGCCCTTGGGTCCCTTCACGCTCACGGTCTGGCCGTCCAGGGTGACCTGGACGCCGGCCGGAACAGTGATCGGGGCTTTACCGATGCGAGACATGTTGTTCCCTCCCCTGCCCTAGTAGACGCGGCAGAGGACTTCGCCGCCCACGTTAGCGTCGCGGGCTGCGGAGTCGGACATGACGCCCTTGGGCGTCGACAGGATCGAGATCCCGAGGCCGTTCTTGATCGGCTTCAGGTCCTTGATCGACGAATAGACGCGGCGGCCGGGCTTCGACACGCGGGCGATTTCCGCGATCACGGGCTCGCCGTCGAAGTACTTCAGTTCGATTTCGAACTGCGGGAATTCACCCGGCGTTTCGACGAGCGAATAGCCACGGATGTAGCCTTCGTCCTGAAGCACGTCGAGGACGCGCTGGCGAAGCTTGGACGCCGGCGTGCGCGTGGTCGAACGCTTGCGCATGGCGGCGTTCTTGATGCGCGCGATCAGGTCGCTGAGGGGGTCGTTGATGGACATTAAAGCGGCCTCCTCACCAGCTCGACTTGGTCATGCCGGGCACCTGGCCCGACGACGCCAGATCGCGCAGGGCGATACGGGACATCTTGAGTTTGCGGTAGAACGCCCGCGGACGGCCGCTGACCATGCAGCGGTTCCGGTAGCGCACCGGCGACGACGAACGCGGGAGCTCGGCCAGCTTCAGGCGCGCTTCGAAGCGCTCCTCCAGCGACTTGGACTCATCGTTCGCGATCGCCTTCAGGGCGGCGCGCTTCTCGGCGTATTGCTTGACGAGCTCGAGAACGCGCTCGTTGCGGTTTACCGCGCTTTTCTTAGCCATTGTTTCTCTCCCCCGCTCAGTTCGACGTCGTCGACGTGAACGGGAATTGGAACTCCTTCAGAAGCGCGCGCGCCTCGTCATCGGTCTTGGCCGTGGTGCAGACAACGATGTCCATGCCCCACATCTGGTCGATCTCGTCGTAGTTGATCTCCGGGAACACGATGTGCTCCTTCAGACCCAGCGCGTAGTTGCCGCGGCCGTCGAAGGACGTGGGCTTGAGGCCCCGGAAGTCCTTCACGCGCGGCAGGGCGATGGTCACCAGGCGGTCGAGGAACTCGTACATGCGTTCCTTGCGCAGGGTCACCTTGGCGCCGATGGTCATGCCTTCGCGCAGCTTGAAGGTCGCGACCGACAGGCGAGCCTTGGTCGGAGCGGGCTTCTGGCCAGTGATCTTGGCCAGGTCCTTCATCGCGGCGGCGGCCTTCTTGGAGTCGGCCACGGCTTCACCGATGCCCATGTTCACGACGATCTTGTCGAGACGCGGGATCTGCATTTCGTTGGTGTAACCGAACTGCTCCTTCATCGCGGCGCGGATGCGCTCGCGATAAATCGTCTTCAGACGCGGTTCGTACTTTTCGGTCTCAGCCATCGAGAGCCTCACCAGACTTCTTCGCGAAGCGCACCTTGCGATCCTTTTCCATCCGGAAACCGACGCGGGTCGGTTCGCCGGTCTTCGGATCGACGATCGCCACGTTGGAGACGTGGACCGGCGCTTCCTTGTTCACGATGCCGCCCTGCGGGTTCGCCTGGGTCGGCTTGGTGTGGCGTTGGACAATATTGATGCCCTCGACCAACACGCGGTTCAGAGCCGGAAACACCTTCAGAACCGAGCCTTGCTTGCCCTTGTCCGAACGCTTCCCGGTCAGCAGGACGACCTTGTCGCCCTTCTTGATTTTCGCGGCCATCAGATGACCTCCGGAGCCAGGGAGATGATCTTCATGTGGTTCTTGGCGCGCAGTTCACGAGGAACCGGGCCAAAGATCCGCGTGCCGATCGGCTCGCTTGCCTTGTTCACGATCACCGCCGCGTTCTTGTCGAAACGGATGGTCGAGCCATCCTTGCGGTGGATGTCCTTGGACGTGCGCACGACGATGGCGCGCAGAACGTCGCCCTTCTTCACGCGGCCACGCGGAATGGCTTCCTTGACGGAGACCACGATCACGTCGCCCACCGAGGCGTAGCGGCGCTTCGCGCCACCCAACACCTTGATGCACATCACCCGGCGCGCGCCCGAATTATCGGCGACCTCCAGGTTCGTCTGCATCTGGATCATAGTTCAGATCCTTCCGGTTACTTGGCTGCGCCCTGGGCGTCCTTCGGGAGGACCTCCCAGCGCTTCAGCTTGGACTTCGGGGCGCACTCGACGATGCGAGCACGCTCGCCTGACTTGTACGTGTTGGCTTCGTCATGGGCGTGGTAGCGCTTGGACGTCCGCACGATCTTCTTCATGACCGGGTGCAGGATGGTCCGCTCGACCTTGACGACGATGGTCTTGTCACCCTTGTCGGAGACGACCAGGCCTTCGAGAATTCGCTTGGGCATGTCTCTCTTCCTCAGGCCGGACGCTGCTGGTTTTGCAGCGTCTTGATGCGGGCGATGGTCTTGCGGACCTCGTCCACACGATGGGTCTTCTCCATTTGGCCGGTCGCCGCCTGGAAGCGCAGGTTGAACTGCTCCTTCTTCAGCGAGATCAGCTCGTCCTGGAGCTGGTCAGGGGTTTTGCCCCGCAGGTCCTTGGTCTTCATCTCGGTTACTCCGCCGCCAGGGCGCCGGCGTCGAGACGCGTGACGACCTTGGTTTTGATCGGCAGCTTGGCCGAGCCGAGGCGCAGCGCTTCGCGCGCGACATCGTCCGGCACGCCGTCGATCTCAAACATGATCCGGCCCGGCGCGACGCGCGCGGCCCAGTATTCGACAGAACCCTTGCCCTTACCCATGCGGACTTCGGCGGGTTTGTCGGAGACCGGCAGGTCCGGGAAGATCCGGATCCAGACACGGCCCTGGCGCTTCATCTGACGCGTGATCGCGCGGCGGGCCGCTTCGATCTGGCGCGCCGTGATGCGCTCGGGCTCCATGGCCTTCAGGCCATAGGCGCCGAAGTTCAGCGCCGTGCCGCCCTTGGAGGCGCCATGGATGCGGCCCTTGAAGGCCTTCCGGTACTTGGTGCGTTTCGGTGACAGCATGACTTACGCCTCAGAGCCACGGTCGCGACGGGGTCCGCGCGGGCCACGGGGGCCACGGTCGCGATCGCCACGGCCTTCCGACGACGACGGGCCGGAAGCTTCGGCCGTCCAGCGCTTGTCTTGCGCCATCGGGTCGTGCTCGAGCACTTCGCCCTTAAAGATCCACACCTTCACGCCGATGATGCCGTACGTCGTCTTGGCCTCGGTGAAGCCGTAGTCGATGTCGGCGCGCAGGGTGTGCAGCGGCACACGGCCTTCGCGGTACCATTCCATGCGCGCGATTTCGGCGCCGCCGAGGCGGCCCGAGACGTTGATGCGGACGCCCTTGGCGCCCAGGCGCATGGCCGACTGCATCGAGCGCTTCATGGCGCGGCGGAAGGCGACGCGGCGCTCGAGCTGCTGGGCGATGTTCTCGGCCACCAGCTGGGCGTCGGTCTCAGGCTTGCGGACTTCGACGATGTTGAGGAACACTTCGCCCTCGGCCATCATCGAGATGTCCTTGCGCAGCTTGTCGATGTCCGCGCCCTTCTTGCCGATCACGACGCCCGGACGGGCGGCGTAGATCGTCACGCGGCACTTCTTGTGCGGACGCTCGATGATGATGCGCGAGACGCCGGCGCCGTTGAGGCGCTTCTTCAGCTCTTCGCGCAGCTTCAGGTCCTGGTGCAGCAGACGCGCATAGTCCTGCTTGCGGGCGAACCAGCGGCTGTCCCAGGTGCGGTTTACGCCGAGCCGGAGCCCGATCGGATTGACTTTCTGACCCATCAGGCGGCCTCGAGTTCGCGGACCACGATCGTGATCTCGGAGAAGGGCTTCTCGATGCGCGAGGCGCGGCCGCGAGCGCGAGCCGAGAAACGCTTCATCACCAGGTTCTTGCCCACGAAAGCCTCGGCGACGATCAGCGAGTCGATGTCGAGGTTGTGGTTGTTTTCAGCGTTGGAGATCGCCGAGTAGAGGGCCTTGCGGACCTCCTTGGCGATGCGCTTGTGGCTGAATTCCAGCTCGTTCAGCGCGCGCTGCACCGGCAGGCCGCGGATCGACTGGGCCACGAGGTTCAGCTTCCGGGGGCTGGTGCGCAGGTTCACGACCTTCGCACGAGCTTCCGTCGGACCGACGCGGCGTTTGTTGGAGGCTTTGCCCATCGGGTTACTTCCTCTTCGCCTTCTTGTCCCCGGCGTGGCCGTGGAAAACGCGAGTGGGCGAGAATTCGCCTAGCTTGTGGCCGACCATGTCTTCCGACACGGAGACGGGAACGTGCTTCTGGCCGTTGTAAACGCCGAAGGTCAGCCCGATGAATTGCGGCACGATGGTCGAACGGCGGGACCAGGTCTTGATCACGTCCTTGCGACCCGAAGCTTGAACAGCGTCGGCCTTCTTCAGCAGGTAACCGTCGACGAACGGACCTTTCCAGACGGAACGGGTCATCGTTAGCGAGCCTTCTTCACGTGGCGGCTGCGGATAATGAATTTATCCGTGGCCTTGTTCTTACGAGTCTTCGAACCCTTGGTCGGACGGCCCGTGGGGCTGACCGGGTGACGACCGCCCGAGGTGCGGCCTTCGCCGCCGCCGTGGGGGTGATCGACCGGGTTCATGGCGACGCCGCGGACGTGCGGGCGGAAGCCCATGTGACGCACGCGCCCGGCCTTGCCGAGGTTCTGGTTCATGTTGTCCGGGTTGGACACAGCGCCGACGGTGGCGATGCAGCCGTCTGGAACCATGCGCAGCTCACCGGAGGTCAGGCGGATCTGGGCGTAGCCCGCGTCACGGCCAACCAGCTGGGCGTAGGTGCCGGCCGAACGGGCCAGCTGCGCGCCCTTGAGCGGCTTCATCTCCACGCAGTGGATGATGGTGCCGACCGGCATGGAGCGCAGGGGCATGGCGTTGCCCGGCTTCACGTCGACCTTCTCGCCGGCGATGATCGTGTCGCCGGCCTTAAGCCGCTGCGGCGCGATGATGTAGGCCTTCTCGCCGTCGGCGTAATTGACCAAGGCGATGAACGCGGTCCGGTTCGGATCGTATTCCAGGCGCTCGATCGTCGCGGGCACGTCCCACTTGCGGCGCTTGAAGTCGATCTTGCGGTACAGGCGCTTGGCGCCGCCGCCGCGGAAGCGGACGGCGATGCGGCCGCCGGCGCCACGGCCGCCCGACTTGGTCAGGCCCTCGACGAGGGACTTCTCGGGGCGGCCCTTGTGGAGCTCGCTCTTGTCGACGAGGACCAGGCCGCGCTGGCCGGGGGACGTCGGGTTGTATTGTTTCAGAGCCATCGGATCAAAGTCCCGTGGTCACGTCGATCGATTGGCCCTCTTGGAGGGTCACGATCGCTTTTTTGACGTCCGAGCGCCGGCCCATAATGCCCTTGAAGCGCTTGGTCTTGCCCTTGGTGACGACGGTGTTGACCTTCGTGACCTTGACCTTGAACAGCGCCTCGACGGCGGCGGCGATCTCGTCCTTGGAAGCGTCGTCGGCCACCTTGAAGACGACCTTGTTCTGCTCGGAGAGCAGGGTCGACTTCTCGGTAATCACCGGCGACAGGATGGTGTCGTAATGACGGGCGGTAGGTTGAGCAGCCATTACGCGGCCTCCCCTTGGAAGCGGGCCTGGATGGCTTCGACCGCGGACCGCGTCAGCACCAGCGTCTCGCGGCGCAGGACGTCATAGACGTTCAGGCCGGCGTTCGGCAGCACATCGATGTGCGGGATGTTGCGGGCGGCGAGGCCGAAGTTCTTGTCGACTTCCGGACCGGCGATCACGAGCGCGTTGGCCCAGCCGAGCTTGTCGAACTTGGCGCGCAGCTCAGCGGTCTTGGGACCCTTGATGGCGATGTCGTCGACAATGATCAGCGAACCGGACTTGGCCTTGGAGGAGAGCGCGTGGCGCAGGGCCAGGGCGCGGACCTTCTTGGGCAGGCCGATCTCGTGCGAACGAACGACCGGGCCGAAGGCGCGAGCGCCGCCGACGAACTGGGCCGCACGGCGCGAACCGTGACGGGCGCCGCCGGTGCCCTTTTGCTTGTACATCTTCTTGGACGTACGGCTGACCTCGTTGCGGACCTGCACCTTGTGGGTACCGGCGCGGCGCTTGGCGAGTTGCCACACGACGCAACGCTGCAGGATGTCGGCGCGGATCTCTTCGATCCCGAAGACGTCGTCCGAGAGGTCGATCTGACCGGCCTTGGACGCGTCGAGCTTGATGACATCGACTTTCATTACTGTTCGCCCTCTTCCGAAGCCGGCGCCTCAGGGGCGGCGGTTTCTTCAGCGGCGGTGTCGACAGTCGCTTCCGGAGCGGCGGCTTCCACCGTGGCTTCGGGAGCGGCGGCCTCGACCGGCGTCTCGATGATGGTGTCTTCGACAACCTCGGCCGGAGCCGCGTCGTCCTTCACCGTCTTGGCGGCGCCGGCCTTGCGGAAGCCGCCGGGCATCGGGGCTTCGCTCGGACGGGCGCGCTTGATGGCGTCGCTCACCTTCACGTAGGAGCCCTCGGCGCCGGGGACGGCGCCCTTGACCAGCAGCAGGCCGCGGTCGGCGTCGACACGGACGATGGTGAGGTTCTGGGTGGTGACGGTCTCGACCCCGAGGTGGCCGGCCATCTTCTTGCCCTTGAACACCTTGCCGGGATCCTGGCGCTGGCCGGTCGAACCGTGAGCACGGTGAGAGACCGAAACGCCGTGGGTGGCGCGCATGCCGCCGAAGTTCCAGCGCTTCATGGCGCCGGCGAAGCCCTTGCCGATCGTGGTGCCCTGGATGTCGACCTTCTGGCCGGCGACGAAGTGGTCGGCGGTCATTTCCGCGCCCACATCGATCAGGTTCTCGTCGGTGACGCGGAACTCGGTGACGATCCGCTTGGGCTCGACTTCCGACTTGGCGAACATGCCGCGTTCAGCCTGGGTGGTGTTCTTGGCCTTCTTGGCGCCGGCGCCGAGGCGAAGGGCGACATAGCCGTCCTTGTCCTTGGTGCGCTGGCCGACGACCTGGCAGCCGTCGAGAGCCAGAACGGTAACGGGCACGTGCATCCCCTGTTCGTCGAACAGGCGGGTCATGCCCAGCTTCTTGGCGATCAAACCGGTACGCATATCGGTCGCTCCCCTTAAAGCTTGATCTCGACGTCCACGCCGGCGGACAGGTCGAGCTTCATCAGCGCGTCCACGGTCTGCGGGGTGGGGTCGACGATATCGAGCACGCGCTTGTGCGTGCGGATTTCGAACTGCTCACGCGACTTCTTGTCGACGTGCGGCGAGCGGTTCACCGTAAAGCGTTCGATTTGGGTAGGCAGCGGAATCGGTCCGCGCACTGTGGCGCCCGTTCTCTTGGCCGTGTTCACGATCTCTCGTGCTGAATGGTCCAGCACGCGGTGATCGAAGGCCTTGAGCCGGATGCGGATGTTCTGACGATCCATATCGCTCGTGTTTCCTAGTGGGCGGACGCCCGCGTACCCTGAACCATTTCAAAGACCGACCCGGAGTTTCCCCCGGACGCGGATGTCCGCAAAAACGACAGGCCCGCGCCGAAAAGCGAGGGCCCAAAACTGTTTCCGCGAACCGCGTCTAGCTCCGAAAAGCTACGGCCGGCTCAGCAAGAGGCGGGTTACTACCGGCGCGAGTCGGAATGGTCAACCCCGGCAAGCCTGAAATTGTCGGGGTTGGCGAAGGGAATTTCGCCGCACGGCCGCCGACCGGCGCTCATTCGGGCGCGATGGTCTCGACGTCGAGCTGCAAGACCGGCGTTTCACCCATGATGTTGTGAAATACGCCGGTGGCGGTGACCAGCAGCGGCAGGCCCGGCGCGCTCGCGGCCACGAAGGAATCCGACGGTGACGGCTGGGTGGTCAGGTTGGCCAGGACGACGGCGTCGCCACACTCGCTGTCCTGGAACGCGCCGTTGTCGCCGAGCGCCGGGTCGTAGTTGGCCGTGACCGTCACGGTCTGGCCGTCATAAGCGTCCGGGTCGCGCGCCAAGGCGCAGAGCGAAACCTCTTCGGCCGATGCCGCGCCCGCGATCAGGCTGGCCGCCAAGACCATCAGGACAATACGCATGCTCAAGCCTTCTCGAACTTCCGCGCCGACCAGTACTTGAAGCCCTTGTCGCGGGTACAGCGCCAGCCGCGCCGCGCCAGCTCGACGCCGACCATGCCGTTGAAGAAGCCGTGGGCCAGGACCAGCACGTCCTTGCCCTCGCAGGCGGTGCGTTCCAGCAGGTCGGCGGCCTTGCCGGCGCGGACCTGGGCCTCGGCGCGGGTTTCCTGGCCTTCGTTGTGGTCGAAGAACCACCACCAGGCGCGCGCCACCACGCCCCACCAGCGCGGCGACAGCTTGAACCAGTTGGGCGCATTGGGCGGCGGAAGGGGCGCTTCGATGAACAGCACCTCGGCGACCGCCTTGCCCTCCCCGGCCACGGCGGCGGCGGTCTCGCGGGCGCGCTGGCGGGTGGAGGAGAAGACCACCCCGGCATTCTGGGCGGTCTCCAGCAGGCACGGCGGCGGGGTCTGGCCCTGCAGCAGGCCGCCCTCCTCGTATTTCGCCCACCAGTCGCGGTAGCCCTGGGCGGTGAGCAGGATCTTGCGTGACAGGGCCGGTTCGCCGTGGCGGGTCAGCACGATGGCGCCGCAGCGGCTCGCGGCCGCGCCCGCGCCGCTGCCGGCGCTGGCTTGCGCCGGCGTCCGTGCTGAGCCCACTTCTGGAAGAGTGTCGGTCGTCATAGCCCCTGAAGTCTTGCCGGCCATGCTCACGGCGCCTGCAAGGCGCGCACGTGGGCGACCGCGGAACGGCCCAACGCTTCAAGGTCGTAACCGCCCTCGAGAGAGGAAACAACCCGGCCCCGCGCCGTGCGCCGTGAAGCTTCGATGACCGCGCGGGTGGCCCAGGCGTAGTCGGCCTCCTCCAGCGACTGGTGCGCCAGCGGGTCGCGCCGGTGCGCATCGAAGCCCGCCGAGATCAGCACCAGGTCCGGCGCGAAGGCGTCCAGCGCCGGCATCAGCACGCCTTCGAAGCGCTGGCGCCAGGCCGTGGAGCTGGCGTGCGGGGCGACCGTGGCGTTGACGATATTGCCCACGCCGGTCTCGTCCTCCATGCCCGTGCCGGGATAGAGCGGCGACTGGTGGATGGAGGCCAGGAACAGGCTGTCGTCGGCCTCGAAGGCCGCCTGGGTGCCGTTGCCGTGGTGGACGTCGAAGTCGACCACCGCCACGCGCTGCAGGCCCGCCGCCTGGGCGGCGCGGGCCGCCACGGCGACATTGGAGAACAGGCAGAACCCCATCGGCCGGCCCGGCTCGGCATGGTGGCCCGGCGGACGGACGGCGCAGAAGGCGCGCTCGAACTCGCCGGCCGCCACGCCCCGCACGGCATCCAGCACCGCCCCGGCCGCCAGCCGCGCGGCGCGGATGGATCCGGGGCTCAGCACCGTGTCGGCGTCCAGCTGCACCACCCCGTCGCGCGGCGAGGCGCGGAAGAGCGCCTCAATAAGCTTGTCGGGATGCACCCGGCCCAGGTCTTCGGCCGAAGCCTCGCCCGCCTGCCGCTGGTCCAGCGCCAGGTCCGACGCATCCGCCAGCGCCGCGGTGACGGCGGCGAGCCGCTCGGGCCGCTCGGGATGGCCGGCGCCGGGCCGGTGTTCGAGCATGTCGGCGTGGGTGAAGAAAGCGACGGCCATGGGCTCACACTATTAGAGAGGATTCGCTATGTCCGCAGCGATGCACACGATCCGACCCGCAAAGCCCGCCGACATCGCCCTGCTCTCCGCGCTCGGCGGCCGCACCTTCGTCGAGACCTTCGTCGACGGTTTCGGCATCCCCTACCCCCAGACCGACCTCGACATCTTCATCGACGAGGCCTTCAGCGAGTTCAGCATCGCCGAAGCCCTGACCGACCCCGACCAGACCTGGTGGGTGGCGGTGGACGAGGCCGGCGTCATCGGCGGTTTCGCCAACATCGGTCCCTGCTCCCTGCCCCATGCCGACGCCTCAAAGGCCAACGGTGAGCTGAAGCGGCTCTACATCGGCAAGGAGGCGCAAGGCCTGGGCCTGGGCACGAAACTGCTGGAGACGGCGCTGGCCGCCATGGCCGACCGGTTCAGGGGCAGCGAATGGATCGGCGTGTGGAGCGGCAACGACAAGGCCATGCGCCTCTACGGCCACTACGGCTTCAAGCCGGTGGGGGAATACAAGTTCCCGGTCGGGACCTGGCTGGATGACGAGTTCATCCTGCGGCGCGGATAGGTCATAGTGGCGAGATGCGCAGCCTGATCCTCGCCGCCGCCCTTGTCCTGACGCCGCTGGCCGCCAGCGCCGCGCCGGCCAAGCCCGCGGCCGCCAGCGCAGCCGAGATCGCTCGCGCCCGCGCCGAGGGCGACGCCATCATCGCCGCCGCCGGTGTCGCCGACCTCTTCACCAACGTCACCGACGGCGCCGCCATCGAGTTGCGCCACAACGCCAGCGGCCTGGTCTGCGGTTTCGACCCCGGCCCCGGCAACGAGATCGTCGTCAGCCCGGTGGGTCCCCGTGGCGATTCCGTCTCCTGCACCAGCCATCCGCTCGATTTCGAACAGACGGTCTTCGCCATCCGCGACGGGTTGAACCGGGACATGCACATGGCCAGCGCCGTGGCCGCGATCCAGATCGTCTACGCGGACGTCAAACCCTACCGGGGCCGCGGCATGACCATGAGCCGGGAGGGCGAGGCGGAAGCCGACCGGCCGGTCACCCAGGCCTTCCAGGCCAGGGACGGCGGCCGCGACGTCTTCATCCTGGCCAGCGTGGCCCAGCGCAATGGTTGGGTGATCAAGGTCCACATCACCGCCCCGCTCGACAAGGCCTTCGAGGCCCAACTCTTCGCCGGCCTGGCCATGCGCGCCGCCTTGATGAAGATCGACGAGGCGAAGCCCTGATGTTCCTGCGCCTGTTCACCGAACTGCGCGACGCCAAGGTGCCGGTCTCCCTCAAGGAGTACCTGGCGCTGATGGAGGCGATGGACCGCGAGGTGATCAGCCGCCAGGTCGACGAGTTCTACCACCTGTCGCGCGCCGCCCTGATCAAGGACGAGAAGCACTACGACAAGTTCGACCGCGTCTTTGGTCATGTCTTCAAGGGGCTGGAGACGCTGGAGGGCGACCTCTTGGCCGACATTCCCGAGGAATGGCTGAAGCGCCTGGCCGAGCGCTTCTTCACCGAGGAGGAGAAGGCCCAGGTCATGGCCCTGGGCGGGCTCGACAAACTGATGGAGGAGCTGAAGAAGCGCCTGGCCGAGCAGAAGGAGCGCCACGAGGGCGGCTCCAAGTGGATCGGCACCGGCGGCACCTCCCCCTTCGGCTCGGGCGGCTACAACCCCGAGGGCGTGCGCATCGGCGAGGAGGGCCAGCGCCAGGGCCGCGCCGTGAAGGTCTGGGACAAGCGCGAGTACAAGAACCTCGACGACAGCGTCGAGCTGGGCACCCGCAACATCAAGGTGGCGCTCCGCCGCCTGCGCAAATGGGCCCGCCAGGGGGCGCCGGACGAGCTCGACCTGCCCGAGACCATCGACATGACCGCGCGGCACGGCTACCTCGACATCGTGCTGCGGCCCGAGCGGCGAAACACCATCAAGGTGCTGCTGCTGTTCGACATCGGCGGCTCGATGGATGCGCACATCAAGATGTGCGAGGAGCTGTTTTCGGCCGCCAAGTCAGAGTTCAAGAACCTGGAATTCTACTACTTCCACAACTGCCTCTACGAGGCCGTCTGGAAGGACAACCGCCGCCGCCACGACGAGAAGATCGCCACCTGGGACATGCTTCACCGCATCCCCCACGACTGGAAGGTGGTCATCGTCGGCGACGCCACCATGAGCCCCTACGAGATCGCCATGCCCGGCGGCTCGGTCGAGCACTGGAACGAGGAAGCCGGGGCGGTGTGGCTGCAGCGCCTGACCGACATCTACGACAAGGTGGTGTGGCTGAACCCGACGCCCGAACGCTACTGGAACTACACCCAGTCGGTGCAGATGGTGCAGGAGCTGGTCGGCGACCGCATGTTCCCCCTGACCATCGATGGCCTGGACAAGGCGATGAAGGAACTGGGGCGGTAAGTCCCGGGCGCGACCTGGGTTCGCTCACCCCCAAGTTCGTCACCCCAGGGCTTGTCCCTGGGGTCCAGGCTACCCGCCGCATTGTCGTTGAACAGGCGACAGCAACGCCTGTGAATTGCCTTCGGCCGCCCGCCCGCTGACGGCCTGGACCCCAGGGACAAGCCCTGGGGTGACGATCACGGGGCATTGGATGAAAACCAGGCCCGCCCACGAAAAAGGGCGGCGGAGTGATCCGCCGCCCTTCTGCGTTTCGGGGAGGAAACGCGGGTCTAGCTGCGCTTGTCTTCGTTGCGCACGGCGTCCTTGATGCCGCCGACGGCGTTCTGGACCTTGCCGGCGACCTGATCGGCCTTGCCTTCGGCTTCCAGCTTGGAGTCGCCGAGAACCTTGCCGACACCTTCCTTGATGTCGCCGCCGATTTTCTTGGCGGCGCCGTCGATACGATCTTGATCAGGCATGTGAAGTCTCCTGCGGAGGGGGGGACCAGCAGAACGAGCCTGGGGCAGGCCCGTTCCCGGGTGGATGAAATATCCTCAGCTGCGCCGGTCGTAGTCGTTGCCGCGGTTGACGCGGTTGCCGCGGAACAGGTCCTTGAGGCTGCCCCAGAAGTTCTGGGCCTTGCCCGAGGCCTGGTCGGCGCGGCCCTCGGCCTGCAGCCGCGTGTCGCCCAGCACCTTGCCGACACCCACCTTCACGTCGCCCTGCAACTTGCGGGCCGAGCCTTCCACCCGATCATGATCAGCCATGGCCGTTCTCCCTTGTGTTCAAAGGGGTAACGGCTGAACCGGGCGGGGTGTTCCGCTAGCGTTGCCTTAGCCAGCGCAGCACGCCCCAGGCGTGGGCCTCGTGTTTCAGCCGCGCGATCGCCTCGGCCGGGTCCAGCCAGACGAGTTCGTGGTCGTCCTCGCGCTTGGCGTCCGGGTCATGGCCGAGGATCTCCACGGCATAGAGGGCGCAGAGGTTGTTCAGCGGCGCGCCGTCGGCCTTGATGAAATACTGCCCCGCGCGGCCCAGAAGCGCGCCGGCGCGTACCTTCAGGCCGGTCTCCTCGGTGAATTCGCGCGCCAGGGCCTCGGTCTCGCTCTCGCCCGCGTCGATGGCCCCGCCCGGCAGGTCGTAGCCGGCCGCGCCCGCCCCCGCGCCGCTGATCCTGGCCAGCGCGATCTGGCCGTCGCGTACCGCCACGCCGAAAGCCGCGGGCCGGTCGCGGTAGGTCAGGCCGGGCTTTGGGTCGCCGAACTGGATCATCGCGGCACCGGGTCGACCAGCAGGATGCGCAGGTCGCCGACGTTAACGCCGGTTGGGCCCGTTTCAACCAGCCGGCCGTGGCGCTCGAAGAAGCCGTGCGCGTCGAAGGCGGCCAGGCTTGCCCGCGCCTCGTCCGCGTCGAGGCCGGCCAGCAGCGCCGGATCGATCCAGGCGCCCGCGGCCGGCGACGTGCCGTCGATCCCGTCGGTGTCGGCGGCCAGGCCCCAGACGTCGCCGCGCCCCGCCAGGGCGGCGGTAAGGCAGAGCAGGAAGTGCTGGTTGCGACCGCCCTTCCCCGTCGCCTCCGGCGGCACGGCCACCGACAGCTCGCCGCCCGAGATCACCGCCCGGCGCCGGCCGTCGGCGAGGCGGCGCAGGTGGCGTTCGCAGGCCTCGTCCGCGTCGCCGCCCAGCACGCCCAGTTGCTCGACCGGCCAGCCCTTGATGGCCAGGGCGGCGGCCGCGGCCCTCACCCCGCCGTCCAGGGGCAGCACCACCCGCCCCTCGGTGCGCGCCAGGATCGGCCCGGCCGCCTCGGCCCAGCCCAGGATCGGTTCGGCCAGGGCCCCGGCAAGCGCCGGCGCGCGGGCGTTCAGCACCGCCAGCGCCTCGGCCGGCCCCGTCGGCGAGGGCATGGCCGGGCCCGAGCCGATGTCGGCGATGGCGTCGCCGGGCACGTCCGACACCGCCAGCGTCACCACCCTGCCCGCCCCGGTCGCCCGCGCCAGCCCGCCGCCCTTCAGCCGCGACAGGGCCCGGCGCACCGCGTTCACCTCCCCGATGGCGGCGCCCGAGGCGAGCAGCGCGCGCGTCACCTCCGCCTTGGCCGCCAGGCTGACGCCCGGGATCGGCGCGCAGGCGAGAGCCGAGGCTCCGCCGGAAATCAGCACTAGCAGCAGGTCGCCCGGCCCGGCCGTCCGGGCGAACGCCAGGGCCGCCTCCCCCGCCGCCTGCGAGCGGCCGTCGGGAACCGGGTGCGCCCCCTCGATGACCATGAAGCCGTCCACCGGCCGCGCCGTCCCCACAGGCGCGATGGCCAGGCCGCTCCAGTCGCCCTCGAAGGCCTCGGCGAAGGCCTGGGCCATCGGGATCGCCGCCTTTCCCAGCGCCAGAACCCGCACCGCGCCGGCGGGCCTCGACAGGGCCCTGATCTCCGGCGCCAGCCACAGCCGCGGATCGGCCGCCGCCACCGCCGCGTCGAAGGCGCTCCTCAGCAGGCGGCTGTGCGCGTCCACGCTCAGGCGGGCGCCAGGGCGCGGGTCGTGGCGTCGAGGCCGAGCCGGGCTTCCACCCGCTCCACCCAGGCGCTGACCCGCGGATAGTCGGCCAGCTCGAAGCCCCCCTCGCCGGCCATGCGCGTGTAGGCGACCAGCGAAATGTCGGCGAGGCTGAGCGAGTCGCCGGCCAGCCAGTCGCGCCCTTCCAGCCCCTGCTCCATGCGCGCCAACGCCCCGTTTCCCCGCTCCAGCAGCTGCGGCGACAGGTCTTCAGGGGCCTTTTTCCTATAGGCCAGCAAGAAACGGCGCACGGCGATATAGGGCTCGTGGCTGTATTGCTCCCAGAACAGCCATTCGAACATGCGCGCCCGCTCATAGGCGTCGGCGGGGGTGTAGGGCGTGTTTTCCCCGAAATAGACAAGGATTGCATTGGATTGCGCCAGCGTCCGGCCGTCCTCTAAACGCACCGCCGGCACCTGGCCCGATGGGTTCAGGGACAGGAAATCGGGGCGCCGGGTTGCTCCGGTCCGCACATCGATTTCAGACCATTCGTAGTCTAATTCTAGCAGGTCCAGTATCCACTTGACCTTCAGGCAGTTGCCGGAAGACGAGTCGCCGAAGACGATGAGTGACATAAAGCCGCCGCGATGATGGGTTGAATCGAACCGGGGCTTTAGATTAGAAACCCACCCCAGTCCGACGTCACGAGAAAAAGGAGCTGCCATGCGACCTATTCTCGGCGTGCTTGCTGCGTCCCTGCTTCTGTTGGCGACCAGCGGCGCCCGTGCGGCCGATGCTGGCCCGGGCAAGCCTCAACCTTATCAACCTTCGGCGAACGCCGCCGCCGCGCCTGCCGCCTCCACGCCCGCGCGCCCGGTCGAGCGCGGCGACGTCAGCCCCCGCCTGGTCGCCGCCAGCCTGGTTCCGGACTGGATCCTGAAGGCGACGCTCTATCACACGGGCAACGCCGGGGTGGGCCTCAAGGACTCCATCGGCTGCCGCCCGATCGCCATGCGCACCGTGGCCACCGACCCGCATCTGATCCCGCGCCGCACCATCCTGTTCATCGCCGAGACGGTGGGCCTGCGCATGCCCGGCGGCGGAACCCACGACGGCTTCTGGTACGCGTCGGACGTCGGCGGCGGCATCAAGGGCAACCGCATCGACCTCTACACCGGCATCGGCGCCCCCTCGATGGCGCCGGCCCGGCTGCTCAGCCTGAAGAACCTGCGCGTGGTGAAGGCCGGCACCTTCCGCGGCTGTCCCCAGATCGGCAGCCACACCGACCTGCTGCTGCAGATCGCCCAGCGTTCGGGCCTGCTGCGTCCGCAGTTCGCCATCGCCGAGTTCCTCGCCGACCAATGGCAACGCCACCAGGCCGGCCTGATCCAGCCCTAAATCCTTCCCCATTGGGGAAGGTGGATCGGCGCCACCGGCGCCGAGACGGAAGGGGCGCGGCGGGAGGCCGCGTCGGAGCAATCAGCCTTTCACATTAGCCACCGTCAATGCACCGACCGCGCGGGCGCGCGGCCCCTTCCGTCACGATGCTGCGCATCGCGCCACCTTCCCCAACGGGGAAGGATTTGCGTCTCCGATCAGCGTTCATCCGTCGCCCAACCGTTGGCTCCCGCGCCGAAACCGCCTAAACGAGCCGCCATGTCCGCGCTTCCCTCCGCCAACACCCCGACCTCGACCGAGGCCGAGTCCCCCGAGTTCGTCAGCATCGACCCCCGCGTCGCGCCCGAGGCCTGCCAGTCCATGGCCGAGGTCCGCGTCGGCGTCGACGCGCTCGACCGCGCCCTGGTCCAGCTCATCGCCGAGCGCCAGCGCTACATGGACGCCGCCGCCCGCATCAAGCCCGACCGCGGCGTGGTCCGCGACGAGGCGCGCATCGAGGACGTGGTCGCCAAGGTGAAGGCCGCAGCCACCGCCGCCGGCCTGTCGCACGACATCGCCGAGCCGGTCTGGCGGCTGATGATCGAGCGCTGCATCGCCTATGAGTTCGGCGAGTGGGACAAGCTGCGTAGTTAGGACCACGGTTGGGCCGGTTCCTTCCGGCTAATCCTCCCCCGCCTGCCGCGCCTTCCACCGCCGCCGCCGTTCGCGGTCGGCCTCCAGCCGCCGCGCCCGCTCCGCCGCTTGTGCCGCCTCGCGCCGGGCCCGCTCCGCCTCCGCCGCGGCGGCCTTGCGGCGCTCAGCCCGCGCCTGCGAGCGCGCCGCCCGGGCTCGCTCGGTGTCGGCCAGGGCCAGCAGCAGTTCGCGCGCCGCCGCCACGTCGCCCGCCAGCGCCCGGCCGGCCATGGCGCGCACCAGCGCCTCGGTCAGTCCCAGCCGCCGGGGCTGGCCGTCCACCTCGACCTCGACGCGCAGCGACAGGGCGCGCTGCACGGCGGGCGTGGCCAGGCCCTCGGACGGGCGGCGCGGGCGGCCCTGCGGATTGCCGCTCTGGCCGGGTTTCCAGCGGGTATTTCGCGACGCGGATGGGGAACCGCTCCGCCGCGATGGCGGCTGCGTCCCCGAGGATGGCGACGGCGTTTCGGAGGATGCGCACCCGCTCCGCGAGGCGTTTGCGTCGGACTCCGCCATCAGGGCGTCGACAGCGGCGATGAGGGCGGCGGGGTCTGAAAAGACGGGCTGATTTTCGCTCATCAAGAAATTGAAGTTTGATCCGGGGGTGCGATGCAAGTGATTCCTGCACCCCTGAAGCGAGGATCATTCCGGCCCTGCGCGGTCCTGTTTCCGGGCCCGAAATGTCCCTGTTACGCACCACGCCGCCGGCGGCGCTCCAGGCGGGTTTGACGCCGCCCGCCGGATCAACGGACCATTATGGGAAAGCGGACGCAAACCCTTGCCGCGCAAGGACTTGCCCTCACCCCTCGGCCCCACCCGGGGCCCAATCAGCGCCGTTGAGAAGGACGCGACATGCCGACGACCCACGCCTCGCCCTGCTCGCGGAACAGGAAAACAGGCTCCACTCAGCCTTCTCCCCTTGCGGGAGAAGGTGGCCGCGAGAGCGGCCGGATGAGGGTCGCCGGAGAGACATCTCCGGACAAGGCGGCGCGAGCACCCCTCATCCGACCCGGCAAGCCGGGCCACCTTCTCCCTCAAGGGGAGAAGGCGTCAGGCCTTCGGCCGGCTCTGCATCGCGCCGGTCATCGGGATGAAGAACACGCCCACGTCGCGGCGCGAGTGGACCCGGCCTTCCGCGTCCTTGGTGTAGACATAGAGCACCTGGCCGCGCCGGAAGGGCTGGCCGATGGGGATGATCAAACGCCCGCCCGGCTTCAGTTGGCGGAACAGCTCGGGCGGGGCGTACTGGGCCACGCAGGTCAGCATGATGATGTCGAAGCCCTCGCTGACCTCGGGCCAGCCGAAGTAGCCGTCGCCGACCTTGCCGTGGACGTTGGAATAGCCAAGCGGCGCGAAGATCTGGTCCACCGCGCGGCCGATCGGCTCGATGATCTCGATGGTGTAGGCGTCGCGCACGATCCGCGACAGCAGGGACGACTGGAAGCCCGAGCCGGTGCCGATCTCGAGGCTGACGTCGGTGGGTTTCGGGGCGGCCAGTTGGCTCATATAGGCCTGGCCCAGGTAGTCGCTGAGCACCGAGCCGTGGCCGATGGCCCAGGGCTTGGGGTTGGCCTCATAGGCCTGGAAGGCCGACGAGCGCTGCTCGGCGTACTGGTAGTGGTAGTACTCGCGCGGCACCGCCTCGAAGGCCTGCAGCACCGCCGGGTCGGCGTGGCCGAAACGGGTCGCCAGGTAGTCCGAGATGCGCTTCACGGCGGCGGGCTTGCGGGCCTGGATCTCGGTCCACTGCGCCTCGGTGATCTGGCTGGGCCGGTGCGAGGCGTCCATGGCCGCCTGGAAGGCGGCGTAGGTCCACGGCGCGCTCGGCATCTTCACGCCATTGGCGACTTCCGACACCGCGCCGGCGGCCTGGGCCGTCGCGCCCGACTGGGGCGCGGCGGGCGCGGCGCCGACGGGGTTGGGGTCCATGCGCGCCTTGACGGCGTCGAGGGACTTTTGGACGTCGCAGCCGGCCAGCGGCAGAGCGGCGAGCCCAGAGGCGATGAGGCTTCTACGCGAAAGGGTCATCCGGCGGATTCCAGCGAGGGGACAAAAGCAGCGTGAGGGACGGGTTCAGGCTCGATGATGGCGGGTTCGGCGGCGGCCGGTTCGGGCGGCGCGGCGGGCGCCTCGGCGCGCACGGCCCGGCGCGCGCCCAGCGGCAAAACGAGGAAGGCCAGCGCATAGAGCCCGCCCGCCGCCATCAGCAGCCAGGAGAAGCCCACGTCGCGCGAAATCAGGTTGGCCAGGGGCGTGGCCACGACGGAGAAGGCGCCGTTCAGGCCCCAGGCCCACGGCAGGGCCCGGCCGTTGCCGACCTGGGTCAGGCCCATCGGGAAGGGAATGCCCAGCGCCAGGGCCACCGGCGCGGCGGCGGCCATGACGGTCAGGGCGCGCAGCCACAGGGGCTGGCCCAGGGTTTCGATCATCCAGGGCTCGGCTTGGTAATAGAGCAGCGCCGACCAGCCCAGGACGGCCACCAGGGCGATCCCCACGGCCAGCTTGGGCCGCGCCGAGACGCGCCCGGCGATCAGGCTGCCCAGCCCCGAGAACAGCAGCATCGAGGTCAGGACCAGGGCAAAAGCCGTCGAATAATCATTGAGATAGAAGGCCGCCTTCTCGATCAGCATGATCTCGATGAACAGGAAGCCGAGGCCCAGCGCCGGGAAATACAGCACCGACCAGCGGTGGCGCGGCTCGTCGCGGCCGGCCACCTGGCGGCGGAACAAGGCCGGGGCCAGCAGCACCAGAAGGGCGATCAGCGCCGCCTGGGCCAGCACCGCCAGATTGACCATGCCGCCGATCTCCGCCTGCGGAAGCACCTCCAGCCGCTTCAACAGCGCGCCCAGGTTCTCGAGCCGCAGCGAGGAATAGTAGGCGGGACGGTCCAGCGTCGCGGCGCGGACATGGAAGTCGCGCGCGGTCGGGGTCTCCTGCCCGGCCAGCACGCCCCCGATCTCGTCGGCCAGGGCGTCGTCGGGGCCGCGCGAGGTGATCTCGCCGGTGGAGAAGCTGACGCTGGGCAGGTCGTTGAAGACGTGGGCGCGCTCGGCGCGCACATCGATGCCGGGCGCATAGGAGACGTCGAAGGAGCGCTCCTCGGCCCAGGCCGACAGGCGCTGGACGTCGGCGGGCGCAAAGGCGGTGCGCGAGATCAGGATCCGTGCATTCCAGGCCGAGCGGTAGGCCATGACGTGACTGGCCGGATCCTCGCCCCGGGCCTTCAGCGCCTCGCGGGCCGTGGCCAGGACGCGCAGGGCATAGACCGGGAAGTCGCGGATGGAGACCGAGACGGAGATCAGCCCCTCGGGCTTCAGCGCGCCGAGGTAGGCGTCGAAGGCCTCGACCGTCATGCCGGTGGCGTTGGCGGGGTTCACGTCGACGAAGTCGGAGGACAGGTCGATCAGGTCATAGCGATCCTTGGCCGCCAGCGCCGTGGCGATGGGCCCGCCGGGCAGCAGTCGGAAGCCCCTGCCCGCCTGGGCCGGAGACTCGGCCATGCCCGAGGTCAGGGCGCTGCGCAGCACCGGTTCGGACTCCACCCCGTCGACTTGGGCGGCGCCCAGGGCGCGGGCCTCGGCGGCGCGGAAGCCGCCCGAGAGGCCGACCAAGAGGACCGAGCCGTTGGGCCGCAGCACATAGGGCGCGGCACTCAAGGCCGAGGGCGCATAGTCGGCGGTCTCGGCGCCGGGCCTGGGCAGGCCCGCGATACGCGCGCCGTCGCGATACAGGCCGAAGGTCTTGGGCGGCCCGGGCACGCCCAGCATCTGGGAATTGTTGGAGACGTCGGCGTCGACCCTCTCGGTGAAGTCCTCCAGCAGGACGTAGTAGCCGCGCGGCGAATGCACCTGGGCGACGACGCGGGCGCCGGGCGTATTCATGGGCGCGTAGATGGCCTTGAACTCGGAGAAGGCCGGGGCCGGTCCGCTGAACAGGATGTACTCGCCCGCGACCAGGCCCAGCAGCGCCAGCGCGCCCCCCAGCCACCTCAGCTTGCCCTTCTGGAAGAAGGGCGCGAGCGCCAGCGGCAGCAGCAGGATGGGCGTCAGCAGGAACGGGTGGACCAGGAACATCAGCGTCAGGGCCAGCGCCGATCCGATGGCCGCCCCGATCAGGTCATAGGCGTAGACCCGCCCGATCTCGCGGTCGTTCTGGACGAAGATCAGCGAGATGTAGGTCCCGGCCAGGAAGAAGAAGGGCAGCAGGGCGGCGTAGTAGAGGCCGATGTTGCGCAGCTCGCCCAACCAGGTGACGGGGTTCTGCAGCTGCAGCGGATTGAACGGGTTGGCGGTGACCTGCTGGAAGCCAAAGGCCGCGGCCACGACCATGGCGGCGGGCAGCAGGGCGCGCAGCCCTACGCCCATGCGCTCGATGGTCTCGCGGAACAGGGCCACGAAGACGCCCGACAGGGCGAAGCCGGCCATGACGATGGAGATGATCCAGTAGCCATACTCCGACCACGCCGCGACGGCGAAGTAGCGGGTGAGCGCATTCTCGATCCCCACCACGCCCAGGGAAATGAGCAGCAGGGGCAGGAACGAGCCGCGCTTTATTGGCACACTGGTCATCTTGCAGCGCTCGACTGCACGTCGCGGGCCACGTCGCCGGCCATAAAGCCTTCAATCAATGCGTTAAATCGCTCCGGCTCATCGACGAACAGCGCATGACCGGCGGATTCGAACACCTCCATGCGCGCGTGCGGACGCTCGGCGATCAGGGCCTCGCCTTGCCCGCGCAGGCGCGGCCGCACGATGTAGAGCACCGGCCTGGCGCTCATCAGGATGGTCCCGCGCCAGTCCTGGCGGGGCACCGGATAGCTGAGCAGGGCGCGCTCGGCGCTGGCCGGCACGCGCAGGGAATCCGCGGTCAGGCGGGCGCGGTAGCCCTCGCCCGGGTCGCGGGCGAACATGCCGGCGACAAACGCCTGGCGGGCCTTGGCGCGCTCGGCCGGCTTGCGGGGCTTGCCGCGGTCGGCGCGCGGCGGGGGCGGCGGGCCCTCGCCGATGGAATTGTCGACCAGCACCAGCCCGGCCACGCGCCAGTCGCCCTCGGCGCGCAGGTAACTCAAGGTGTCGAGCACGCCGAGGGACCAGCCGACGATGACCACCGGCCGGTCGCAGGCCCGGTTGATCAGCTCGCCGATGTCGCGGCCGCGGCGGCCGGGCTCATAGCCCTGGACGGGAATGTCGGAGCGACCCTGCCCACGCGGATCCAGCGCCAGCACGTGGTAGCGCGCCGAGAGCGCCTCCAGCTGCGGCTCGAACATCCACGCCGGCATGGTCCAGCCGGGCACGAACAGGATGGGCGGGGCGTCGGCCGGCCCGGCCTCGAGGTAGTGCAGGCGCACGCCGTCGGAGGTGGTGAACCAGCGGTCGGCGGCGCCGGCGGCCTGGGCGGAGGCGGCGGCCTGGGCGGAGGCGGCGGCAAGCGACAGCGACGCCGCCAGCACCAGGCAGGCGGCCGCACGCATCCAACTCGCCGCGTCTCGTCGCATCCACACCCCCGCCGGACCTTGGGGTCAGGGCTCCCGCGGTGTCCCGCTAGTTCCCCTGTCGCGTGTGGACCCCAAAGGCGGCGAACATTTGCCCACCTTGGGGCGGGGATGGAAAGCCTAGGGCCTGGGAGAGCGCAGCGAGCGCAGCATTTGCTCGTGCTGGTAGGCGGCCACGTCGCCGACCGCGGCGTCCAGGGCCGTGCGAACCCGGTCGAGCACCGGGCCGGCCAGGTTGTCGGGCGTGACCTCCGCCTCGCCGCAAACCCGCGCCAGGGCGTCGGCGCCGATTCCCGCTGCGGCCCCCTTCACGGTGTGCGCCGCGTCGCGCCAGCCGTCCGATTTGGCGTCCAGCAGCGGCGTCCACAGCTCGACCTGCTGGCGGAAGAGATCGAGCACCTCGTCGATCACGGCCTGGTCGCCTGCCGTAAACCCTTCCAGAACCTCGAAATTCACCGCGCCCGTGATGTCTCGTCGCGCCATGCGAATCCCCTGCTTGCGTTGCCAAATAAAATACGTATGTTCCGCGCCCTCGCCTAGCACGGCGGGCGCTTAGCTCAGTTGGTAGAGCAGCTGACTCTTAATCAGCGGGTCGTAGGTTCGAACCCTACAGCGCCCACCACTCCTTCCGGTGGTTTGACCTTAGCCGTCGCGGCCTGCAAGGCTGGCGGCTTCAAGGGGCTCCGGGGCGACTTGCCGACATGCAAAGAGACGACGCGCCGACCGTCGCCGCCATCGCCATCCTCGCCGGCTGCGCCGCCACGGTGCTGCACGAGGCGATCGGCCACGGCGCGGCCTGCCTGGCCTGGGGCGGCGAAATCCAGCGCCTGACCTCGGTCTATTTCGATTGCTCGGTGCGCAGCCCCTGGATCGCCGCCGGCGGTCCGATCGGCAATGTCGCGGGCGCGGCGCTGGGCTGGCTGGGCCTGGCGATGCTGCCCGCGGGCCTGACGCGCGCGCGGCTCTTCGCCGGGCTGCTGATGGGAATCAGTGTATTCTGGATAGCCGGTTACCTCCCCTACGCAGCGGTCCTGGGCGAAGGCGATCCCTGGTGGGTGCTGGTCGGCCTGTTCGGGGCGCCCAGCCTCGTCGCCCGCGCGGCGATGGTCGCGGCGGGGATCGCGTTCTACGGGCTGGGCATCGCGCTCATGCGGCGAACCGGCGAACCGCTCGGCCGGTTGCGCCTGTCCTGGCTGGCCGCCAGCCTGGCGGCCCTCGCCGCCGCCCTGGCCTATGCGCCGGACCGATTGGGCTCGGGCATCCAGGGCGCGTTGCAGATCGGCGGGGCCTGCTTCCCGTTGCTGCTGTCCACCAGCAGCCGGCCGACCAGAGAGGCGACGCAGGTCGGCCGCAGTTGGCCTTGGCTGGTCGCGGGCATGGTCGGTCTCGTGGTTTTCATCGCCACCATCGGTCGAGGCCTTCCCTGAGCACAGGAATCCGGGCGGATCTGGCCAGCGTTTGCGCTCATTGAACGCCGTTCTGCTTCTCCCCTGAAGCTTCTTGTGGTTTCGTGCGCGTCGGAGGGGCCCGATGCTGACTCGCCGACGGCGAAAGAAGGCTGTTCGTTACGCAGTGACGATCGTGCGGCTGCGCATCCGCCGCTTCCTCGTCACCATCGGCGCGGGCATCCTGACCCTGGTCGCGATGCAGTACCCGATCGTCGAGCAATCCATCCTCGGCAATCCGGACCGGGCCATGGTCAACACCGCCTTCAAGCTGAGGGCGGACCTTTTTTCCGGTTCCGGCGACCCGGTGCTGTTCATCGATTTCGATGACCACTCGGTCGCCGCGCCGCAGGTCGGCCCCTGGCCACGCGCGCCGATCTCGATGACGCCGCGCCAGACCCTGCTGCAGGTCCTTGAATTCATTCGCACCGCGCCGCCCCAGGAGCAGGCCGGCGCGGTGATGATGGACGTCGACCTGGCCACGCCCGAGCCCGAGGACCCGGCCACCGTCGAGGCCATCCGCAAGGAGCTCGACGCCTGGGCCCATACCCCGTCCGCGCCCCTGCTGGTCATGGCGCGCGAGGCCTTCCCGGCGCGCGCCCTTGACCTGGAAGGCGACCGGCTGATCGTGCCGGTGACCGAGTACGACGACATCGTCGGCACGGCCCCAAACATCTTCTTCGGCTCGGTGAAGGTGCTGGCTGACCAGAACGGCGTGGTCGGCGACTTCGTGCCCTTCGAGTGCGTCCAGACGCCCCACGGCAACGACGTGCTCTATTCGGCGGTGTTGCTGCTCTACGGGGCCATGGAGCACGGCAATATCCCGAAAACCGCGCCGATCCTGAAATGGCTCCAGACCGCGCCTCAAGTCTGCGCCAACGCCAAAGGCATGGCGGTCCAGCACCAGCGCGAGCAGATCAACTACCATATCTCCATGGGCCTGCGGAACGAGAACCGGGTTTGGCCGGACCTGCCGCCGACCTGGAACGGGGGCGGGCGCTGCGTGGACGGCGACCGCGCCATCTTCCGCCACCTGTCGGCCGCCGACGTCGCCGCCGCGGGGGCCGACGGAAGCCACCAGCTGCTGTGCGGGCGGCTGGTGATCATCGGGGGGTCCAACCTGGCCCAGTCTGACTTCCAGCAGACGCCGCTGAACGAGATGCCCGGCCCGGTGATCCTGGCCAATTCCGTGCGCGGCTTGCAGCTCAACGGCGGCGGCATGCGCGAGCTGAAGATCTGGTGGCAGATCGCCCTGCTCATCCCCGTCGCGGCGCTGATTTCGGCCGGCTTCGCGGTCACCCGCAACGCCCGGCGCGAGTACAAGCGCTACCTGCGCCGCCACCCGGAAGGGAACTTCTGGGTGCGGATGCGCGCCCTGCCCTTCAATCCGGTGGTGATGAACTGGGTGCTGGCCGCGGGGGCCCACTACATCGGCGTGGCCCTGCTGCTGTGGTCGCTGGGCTACGGCTACTGGGGCTTCCTGTCGGCGCCCGGCTTCGCCTCGGCGGTGGCCGAGACCGTGCAGGAGTTCGCCGACGACGACATCATCAAGGCGCGTCACAAGAAGCAGCATCCTGCGCGCGGGCATGAACCCGCGACGCAGGACGACACGGCCTGACGGCGACTAGAGGTCGCCGTAGGTTTCCATCAGTTGATAGACGCGCTCGCGGTCCAGCCCGTTCTGCGGGGCCGTGGCGATGATCTGCTGGGCCTCGAACGACCACTTGTTGGGGTCGGCCTTGGTCAGTTCGAGCGCATAGAGCGCCGCGACCAGCTCCGGATCGGTCAGTTCCGCCGCGTCGGCGGAAGGCGCGGGGCGGCCTTCGGCGACCGTGAACTTCAGCTCCGCGTTCTCGCCGCCGCCGGCGGCCTTGAGCGTGTAGGAGCCGGGCGCCAGCGACAGGCCCGTCAGCACCACTTCACCGGTCGCGGTGTCGCCGGACTTGATGGTCGCGCCCGAGGCGTCGAGCAGGTCGACATGGATCGTGCCTTCCGGCGCGATCATGCGGACCACGAGCTGATTGCGTCCCGGCGAGATCGTCTGCGCCTGGCCGGTGGGCACGGAGAAGTGCAGCGGATCGCCTTCGCCCTTGGTGCGGACGTCCCAGGGCAGGCGCTTCATGTCGGGCATGACCTGGTCGGAAACGGCGCGATAGACGTTGCCGGCCGCGCCGGGGCGGCCGCGGCGGGCGCCGACGGTGTAGGGCTTGGCCTTGTCGACGCGCACGGCGCCGACGCCGTCGATCGACAGGGTGACGACGGCTGCGCCCTTGGCGGTGACGACGTCACCGGCGCAGACCACTTCCAGCACGCGCGGCTTGGACACGGCGGCGCCGGCGCGACTGATGACCACGTCGTTGGGGGTGCCGCCCTGGATGCGGGTGATGACGCCCGAACCAGCGCAGGCCGCGGCTTGCGCGCCGCTGGCGAGCAGCATGACGCTGAAGGCGGCCGGAACCGCGAAACTAAGTGCCTTGATCACGAAGGATCCCCTCTTGCTCTTTTATCCTGCCGGTCCTGAACCACAGTCACCGGCGATCATGTTGATATATGTACATGCCATTTTAGGCGTAACCGTGTTCTCAGGAAAGTGAATGACGCAGGTTGGATGAACGGAAGGTGACAACCGCCCCGTGCAACCTACGTATTCAGCCCAGTTGCATGCCTTCTCGCGCGAGCCTAAACGGCCCCGCCTGCCTCCGTCCGTTCTCGCGGCGGCCCGCCCACATTCTGCTCGCCCACCACGCGAGAATGGACCCACAAGTTTATGTCTTCGTTCGATGAAATTGCTCAGCGATACCCAGCGTTCCACGTCGAGACAGTCACCTCGGTGCAGCACTGGACCGACCGGTTGTTCAGCTTCACCCTGACCCGGCCGCAATCCTTCCGGTTCCGATCCGGCGAATTCGTCATGATAGGGCTGCCCAGCGAGGGTAAACCCGTCATGCGGGCCTATTCCATCGCCAGTCCCGCCTGGGCTGAGGAACTGGAGTTCCTGTCCATCAAGGTTCCGGACGGTCCCCTGACCTCGCGGCTGCAGCTCATCCAGCCTGGCGACCCGGTGTTGATGGGCAGGAAGACCACCGGGACCCTGGTGCTGGACGCCCTGAAGGGCGGCCGGCGTCTGTTCCTGATTTCCACCGGCACGGGGCTGGCGCCTTTCCTCAGCGTGGCCCGCGACCCGGACGCCTACGAACGGTTCGACCAGCTGGTGGTGATCCACACGGTTCGCCAGGTGGCCGAGCTGGCCTATCGCGACCTGTTCGAGCGGGAAATCCTCGAGGACCCGCTGATCGGCGACCTGGCCCGCGACCGGCTTCGCTATCTGCCCGCGGTCACCCGCGAACCCTTCGAGCGCAGCGGCCGGATCACCGACAGGATTCGCGACGGCTCGCTGTTTCGCGAGATGGGCATGCCGGCCGCCGGCTTCGACCCGCAGACCGACCGCGCCATGCTGTGCGGCAGCATGGACATGATCAAGGAGACGGCCGCCCTGCTGTCCGGTTTCGGCATGGCCGAAGGGTCGCTGAACAATCCCGGGGACTATGTGATCGAGCGCGCCTTCGTGGACTGACCCCGTTACGGCGGTCTTCCCTGTTATTCCCTGTTCTGCATAACAGGCGCGGCCACCGCAATGACCGCCGATGCCATTGGATTCAATGTGTTGAGCGGTAGTCTCCATGTGACTCATAAGAATTTCGGCCTTGAACAGGGCCTTTTCCTCACGAAAACAGAATCGCCCCTCACGGGCGGTGGGCCTGACATCCGCAGGGTCTCGGGCTTGGCCGAAAGCGTCCGTTGGTTCGGGGCCGCGGGTCAAGCCGGCGTCAGGCGCCAGTCTCTCCGACCATGGCCGCCAAACCCCGCAGCGCCACCAGCGGGTCGATGATCAGGCGGGTGGGAATGGCGGAAACGTAGGGGCCCATGCGGCCCTTGTCCTCGAAGCGGCTGCGGAACGGGCTGGCGTCCAGCATCGGCGCCAAGGCCTGGGCCACCCCGCCGGTCAGCCAGACCCCGCCGCGTGCGCCGAACGCCAGGGCGAAATCGCCCGCCGCCGTTCCCAGGATGGCGCAGAAGCGCTCGACCGTGGCCACGCAGGCGGGGTCGCGCGCAGCCACGGCGCGGGTGGTGATCTCGGGTGCGGCAAGCCCGGGCGGTGGCTGGCCGTCCATGGTCTGCAAGATGTCGTGCAGCGCCGAAAGCCCGGGCCCAGACAGGATCCGCTCCAGCGAAACCCGGCCATGGTGGGCGTCCAGCCGGCGCATGACCTCGAACTCGACATCGTCGCAGGGCGAGAACCCGACGTGACCGCCCTCGCCCGCCGCGATCACGGCCCGCCCGTTGCGCCGCACCAGCGCGCCCACGCCCAGCCCCGTCCCAGGCCCGATGACGACCACGGTGGCGTCCGATTCGCCCGGGACCGGCGGCCCGATGCGCTTGAAATCAGCCGGCCCCAGCACAGGCACCGCCTCAGCAAGCGCCGCGAAGTCATTGATTATGATGGCATCCTGAAATCCCAACTCCCGCAGCGCAGTTTCCGAGGTGCTCCAACCCCGGTTGGTGAAGCGAACCGCGCCGTCGACCACTGGCCCGGCCGCCGCCAGGGCGATCCCGGGCGGGCGGCCAGCTCCGGCCGAGGCGAGATAGTCGGCGATGGCGTCGGCGACCGAGGCAAAGGCCTTCCGCGGCAAGGCGCGCGGCTGGTCCAGCCGGCCGTCTTCTCCGACCAGGGCAAAGCGCGCGTTTGTGCCGCCGATGTCGCCGACCAGCCATGTCATTCGATGCATCGTCCTTCCCTGGCCCGTTTCGGTCCTAATCGGAACAGAACGCCTCAGGCGGGCTTTTATTGCAGAGGCGTCCGTACGACGCGACCGCCGGACGAACCGCCCGCAAATGGAGACCGGCGAACCCATGCCCCGCGCCAGCGCGAGCCAGAGCTTGTCCATCCCGCTCGAGCCGATCGCGACGCGGGCGGTGCCGCTGCGCGAAGCGTCGCTGTTCCTGGACCTTGACGGCACCTTGGCGAATATCATGGATCGGCCCGAGGCCGTGGGTCCCGATGCGCGGCGCAATGGCCTGGTGCGCGAAGCCGCCGTCATTCTGGGCGGGCGCCTCGCGGTCGTCAGCGGCCGTACGCTGGGCGACATCGACCGCATTCTGGACTGCGCCGCCGCCTGCGCTGCGGGCGTTCACGGCCTGGAGCGCCGCGACCGCAAGGGTCAGGTCACCCGGGCGCCCACGCACGGCGGCATGGACGAGGCCGAACGTGTCTTGAACGACCTGGCTGCGTCGACGCCGGGGCTCTTGGTTGAGCCCAAGGCGCTGAGCGTCGCCCTGCACTATCGCGGCGCACCAACCCAACAGACGGCGGTGTTCGAATTGACCCAGCGCCTGGCGCGATGCCTTGGGCTGGTGCTCCAGGAAGGCTCCATGGTCGTCGAGCTGAAGACGCCCGGGCCCGACAAGGGCGATGCGGTCCGAAGCTTCATGACCGAGACTCCGTTCCTGGGGTCCACCCCCATCGTCCTGGGCGATGACCTGACTGACGAAGGCGCATTCGTCGCGGCCGCGGAGTTCGGCGGCCTCGGGGTGCTGGTGGGGCCCCGCCGTCGAACCGCCGCGGAGGCCGGCCTGTCCGACCCTGACGCCGTCCTGGATTGGCTTCAGGCCAGTCTCACCCATGGAGAATTCATAGTGGAGTTGTTACAGCCATGAGCCGGCTGATCGTGATTTCAAACCGTGTGAACCCGCCCGCCGATCCCGGCGTCGGCTCGGCCGGCGGCCTTGCGATGGCGCTCTCGGCGGCGCTGCGCGACGGCGACGGCGTCTGGTTCGGCTGGAGCGGCCAGACCGCCGAGACCTTTACCGGCCAGCTGTCGATGAAAAAGATCGGCGGCGTCACCGTGGCCCTGGTCGACCTCGAGGAGCAGGACCTTCAGGAGTACTACAACGGCTTCGCCAACAAGACTTTGTGGCCGCTACTGCACTACCGCACCGACCTGGCCCAGTTTGAGCGCTCCTTCGAGGGCGGCTACGAGCGGGTCAACAAGCGCTTCGCCGACACGGTCACGCCGCTGATCGGGGCCGACGACATCGTCTGGGTGCAGGACTACCACCTGATCCCGCTGGCCCGTGAACTTCGCCGCCGCGGCGTCAAGAACCGGATCGGCTTCTTCCTGCACGTGCCCTGGCCGGCGCGGCAGGTATTCGAGGCCCTGCCCCGCCATGCCGAACTGGTGCAGTCGATGTTCGACTACGACCTGATCGGCTTCCAGACCGAGGCATGCCGCGACGCCTTTGCCGACTATGTGCGCGAGTCCGCGGGCGGATCCGTCGGCGCCGACGGCGAGGCGCGCGCCTGGGGCCGGCGCACGCGCATCGGCGCCTTCCCCATCGGCATCGACGCGGCGGATTTCACCCGCGCCGTCCGGTCCGACGTGGCCATGGCGATGTTGAGCCGGGTGCGCGAGAGCATGGCCGGCCGCAAGATGATCCTGGGCGTGGACCGGCTCGACTATTCCAAGGGGCTGGAGGAACGCTTCCTGGCCTACGAGCAGTTCCTGGCGGATCACCCCGAGGAACGCGAGAAGGTCTTCCTGCTGCAGGTGGCCACCGGCAGTCGCGAGGGCGTCGAGGCCTATCAGGACATCCGCACGCGCCTTGAAACCGTTTCCGGCCGCATCAACGGCGCCTATGCCAGCGTCGATTGGGTGCCTATTCGCTATGTGAACTCCAGCTACCGCCGCGACGAACTGGCCGGCATCTATCGCGCCGCCAATATCGGGCTGGTCACGCCCCTGCGCGACGGCATGAACCTGGTGGCCAAGGAGTTCGTCGCCGCCCAGGACCCGGAGGACCCGGGCGTGCTGATCCTGTCGGAGTTCGCCGGCGCCGCGGCCCAGATGTCGGAGGCCCTGATCATCAACCCCTTCAGCCGCGAAGAGGCGGCCGACGCGATTCGCCAGGCCCTGGCCATGCCGCTGAAGGAACGGCGCGCCCGCTGGGAGGCGCTGATGGTCGGCGTGCGCCGCAACGACGTGGTGGCCTGGCGCGATTCCTTCGTGCGCGCGCTCGACGGCCTGCAGGCCGCCAACGACGCCCCGCCCAAGGCCACCTACGCCACGCTGTAAGGCTGTGAAGATAAGCCGCGGAGCCGCCTTGCCCCGGGCGGGCGATTTCCGTTGCCTCGGATGCGGGGCCGCATCAAAGTCCGGCGGCGTGTGAGCGCACGCCGCGTACAGGGAGTGGTGATATGGGCGGACGTTTCGAGGGCTTCATCGACTACCGCGAAGATAGCTCGCTGGCCCCGGCATTCCTGGAGCGGCTTTCGCTTCGCGAAAATCTGGTCTGGTCGCCCTACGCCTCGCTGCACGCGGGGTTTGAGCCGGGCTTTGGCGGCGACGCTCACGGACAGCACGCCGAGATGCCGGCGAACTTCTTCGCCTCGTCCATGGCCGCCGATCCGAACACCACCGCGGCGTTGGGGACAATCTTCACCCCGACCATCTCGGGCAATCCGTCCGTCGACGCCTTGCTGGCCGGAACGGCCTGGACCATGTCGACGATCAACTACGCCTTCGCCACCTCCCCCAGCGACTATCCGGGCGGCTACGGCGACGGTGAGCCCAACAAGACCTTCGCGATGGCCACGGTCGAGTTCCAGCAGGCCGTTCGCTACATCCTCGAAGGCCACTCCAGCCAAAGCGGCGGCTTCTCCTACGTCTACGGTTCAGCGGAATCCTTCCTGCTGGTCGACTTCCAGGAAACCGCGCCGGCCGATGGCATCATCACGATCGCATCCTCGTCCGATCCCGGGACAGCGTGGGGCTATTACCCCTGGACCGACGCCGAGGGCGGCGACGTATGGTTCAACAACACCTACGCCGGGTCGCGCACCGTGCCTTACCCGCAGGCGGGCGACTACAACTGGCTGACCGCGATCCATGAGCTGGGCCATACGCTCGGCCTCAAGCACGGCCACGAAACCGATGGCCTGACCGGCATGGCCGTGCCGCAATTCCAGGACGACCTCGAATACACGGTGATGAGCTACCGCTCGTACATCGGGGCCAACGTCAACGGCGGCTACACCAACGAAACCTGGGGCTTCCCGACCACCTACATGATGCTGGACATCGCCGCCCTGCAGCAGATGTACGGCGCCGACTACACGACCAATTCCACCGACACGATTTACACCTGGAACGAAGACACCGGGGAGATGTCGCTGAATGGAGTCGGCCAGGGCGCGCCCGGCGGCAACCGCATCTTCATGACCATCTGGGACGGCGGCGGCAACGACACCTACGACTTCTCGAACTACCAGGGCGGGCCGGTGACGGTCAGCCTGCAGCCCGGCGGCTTCTCGACGGCCTCGCTGGCCCAGCTGGCCAACCTGGGGAACAACAACTTCGCCCGGGGCAATATCTTCAATGCGCTGGAGTTCCACGGGGACACCCGCTCGCTGATCGAGAACGCGGTCGGCACGGTCTGGGGCGACGTCATGCAGGGCAATGACGGCGTGAACCGGCTGGAAGGCCGCGACAACACCGACAACCTCGACGGCCTGGCCGGCGATGACGTGATCGTGGGCGGGCACGACGATGACGTCCTGAACGGCGGCGCAGGCGCGGACACGTTCGTGTTCAACGCCGGCGACGGCAACGACACGATCCTGGACTTCAAGGCCGGCGGCGACCACGACCTCATCCAGGTCATCGGTTATACGAACTACACCCTGAGCCAGTTCGGCAGCACGACCACGGTCACCTTCGCCAGCGGCAACACCATCGCCCTGCTCGACACCGCCATGGCCAGCATCACCGCGGCCGACTTCCTGTTCGGAAACCTGTTCAACGGCACGGCCAACGCCGACACCCTGAACGGCACCACCGACATCGATCACATCAACGGCCTGGGCGGCAACGACACGCTCAAGGGCGACGCCGGCAATGACTTCCTCGATGGCGGCGACGGCAACGACATCCTCGAGGGCGGCCTGGGCGACGACCAGCTGATCGGCGGATTGGGCGTCGACAAGGCCGACTACCGCAACGCGGGCTCGGCCGTGACGGTGAACCTGTCGATCCTGACCGCCCAGAACACCGTCGGCGCCGGCAACGACACCCTGAGCGGCATCGAGCAGGTGCTGGGCTCGGCCTTCAACGACACCCTCACCGGCGACGGCGGGGCCAATACGCTGGACGGCAAGGCCGGCAACGACGTGCTGAACGGCGGCGCCGGCGGCGACATCCTGATCGGCGGCGTGGGCGCGGACGCCATGAACGGTGGCGGCGACCTCGATTACGCCAGCTACATCAACGCCACGACCGGTGTCGGCATAAACCTGACCACCGGCGTGCACACCGGCGAGGCGGCGGGCGACACCTTCGTCAACATCGAGCGCTATCGCCTGTCGGCCAACAACGACACCTTCGTGGGCTCGGCGGCCACCGATTATGCCTATGGCGCGGAAGGGAACGACACGCTCTCCGGCGCCGGCGGCATCGACCGGCTCTACGGCCAGGACGGCAATGACACGCTCAATGGCGACGCGGGCAACGACATCCTGCTGGGCGGGGCCGGAGCGGACATCTTCAACGGCGGCGCCGATCGCGACACCGCCAGCTACGAAGAATCGACCATCGGCATCTCGATCAACCTCTCGACCGGCGTCCACACGGGCGATGCGCTCGGCGACACCTTCAATTCGGTCGAGATTCTGTGGCTCACCGCCTTCAACGACACCTTCATGGGCGGGGCCGGCGATGACGAGGTGCGCGGCGCGGGCGGCGTCGACGCGCTGAATGGCGGCGACGGGGTCGATACCCTGCGCGGCGAGGACGGCAACGACGTGCTGAACGGCGACGAAGGCGACGATCTGCTCAACGGCGGCGCCGGCGCCGACACCCTCAACGGCGGCAACGGCATCGACACCGCGGTCTATCTGCTGGCTACCGCCGGGGTCACCATCAACCTGACCACCAACGTCAACGGCGGCGAGGCGGCCGGAGACACCTACAACTCCGTGGAGCATTTCCAGCTCTCCAACGGCTTCACCCTGGCCGACAGCTTCACAGGCGGCGCCGGGAACGACTGGGTGGCGGGCTACAAGGGTGTCGACACGCTGAACGGCATGGGCGGCGCCGACACGCTCAACGGCGGCGAGCACAACGACATCATCAACGGCGGCGCGGGCGCGGACAAGCTGATCGGCGGCACAGGCGACGACCAGCTGACCGGCGGCACGGAGGCCGACCAGTTCTGGATGAACGCCGGCCTGTTCGGGCATGACACCATCACGGACTTCGAAAACGGCATCGACCACATCCGCATCACCGGCCAGGCCGGGATCGACAACATCTCCGACCTGACCATCACCACCAACGGCTCAGGCTGGGCGGTGATCACCCTGCCCGACGGATCTTCCATCACCTTGACCGGGATCACCGCAGGCCAGGTCGACGCCAGCGACTTCCTCTGGACCTGATCCCGCGAGGGTCGTGACTGGGGCGTAAGGAATTCGCTGGCGAAATTCCAAATTTTTCGTATTTGCTGGGACGCGCGCCGTCTGTCCGGCGCGGCCTGCCGCGCGGGGCGGCAGCGAGGGGACGGAACTACGGAATGACGAACGCCGAAATCAAGGAATTGCGCTCCCGCGTCGAGGCCGGAAAACTGCTCGGCAAGGAAGAACAGCTGTTCGTCCTGCAGCAATTGTTTCGGGCCAACCGCCGGGTCCAGGCGGCCAAGAAGGCCGGCTTCAACGTGGAGCCGAACGGGGCCGACTGAACCTTGGCGGCTCGGGACTTGCGGGCGGCCCGCAATGGACAGTGGGCGCGCTGAACGCTAGAGCAACCACGCTTTCCCAGCAGTCAGAGTAGCGACGGTTCGCCATGAACAAGCCCGCCGGCATCCCGCAGATCGCCTTCATCGACCTTCTCGCTCAACGCCGCCGTCTGGGCGCGAAGATCGACGAGGCCGTCCTGAAGGTCGTCAACCACGGCGGCTATGTGATGGGCCCGGAGGTCAAGCAGCTCGAGGCCGACCTGTCGGCCTTCTGCGGCGCCCGGGAGGTGATCTCCTGCTCCAACGGCACCGACGCGCTGACGCTGGTGTTGCGGGCCAAGGGCGTGGGTGTGGGCGATGCGGTGCTGTGCCCCTCGTTCACCTTCGCCGCGACGGCGGAAGTGGTGGCGCTGGCGGGCGCGACGCCGGTCTTCGTCGATATCGACGCCGACACCTTCAACATGAACATCGCCAGCCTCGAGCAGGGCCTGGCCACGGCCCGGGCCGCGGGCCTGACGCCGAAGTGCGTCATCCCGGTCGACCTGTTCGGCCTGCCCGCCGACTACGACGCCATCCTGCCCTTCGCGGAAGCCAACGGCCTCTGGGTGCTATCGGACGCTGCCCAGTCGTTCGGCGGCGTCTACAGGGGCCGCAAGGTGGGGACCATGGGCCTGGCCACCTCGACCAGCTTCTTCCCGGCCAAGCCGCTCGGCTGCTACGGCGACGGCGGCGCGATCTTCACCGATGACAGCGAGCTGGCGGCGGTGATCCGCTCGCTGCGCGTCCACGGCCAGGGATCGGACAAGTACGACAACGTGCGCATCGGCATCAACGGCCGGCTCGACACCATTCAGGCCGCGGTGCTGATCGAAAAGCTGAAGATCTTCCCCGACGAGATCGAGGCCCGCGACCGGGTGGCACGGCGCTACAACGACGGCCTGCGCGACGTCGCCGGCGTGCCCGAGACGCCGCAGGACCTGACCTCGACCTGGGCCCAGTACACCCTGCGCGTGGCCAACCGCGACGCGGTTGCGGCCAGCCTGAAGGACAGGGGCGTGCCCACGGCGATCTACTATCCCAAGCCCCTGCACCAGCAGACCGCATATCGCGACTTCCCCGTCGCCGGGAACGGCTTGCCGGTGTCCGAGCGGCTTGCGGGCGAAGTGCTCTCCCTGCCGATGCACCCGTATCTTGAAGCGGACTTGCAGGATTGGATCATCGAGACCGTCGCCGACACCCTCCGGTCGGCCTGAGCGACGCCATGCCGCTCAAGCGCTGCAGGATCCATCTGATCGCCGGCGCCAGGCCGAACGTGATGAAGATCGCCCCGCTCTACAAGGCCCTGAAAGGCCAGTCGTGGTGCGAGCCCAAACTGGTCTTCATCGCCCAGCACTATTCGGAGAACATGTCGGCGGACCTGTTCGCCCAGTTCGGCGTGCACGACGAGATGACGGTGCTTCCGCTGGACGCCGACAACTACGGCGACCGCATGGGCGGCATCATCAAGGGCTATTCCGACTTCATCGACCAGGACAACCCCGACATGGTCATCGTGCCGGGAGATGTCGACGTGGCGCTGGGCGCGGCGCTGGCGGCGCGGCGCAAGCACCGCACCCTTGTGCACCTCGAAGCCGGTTTGCGCAGTTACGACGAGACCATGCCCGAGGAGATGAACCGCATCCTCGTCGACTCGATCTCGGATGTGCTGCTGGCCCCGTCCGCGGCTGCGGCGCAGAACCTGATGTACCACGAGGGCGCGGCCCACAACCGGGTCTACTTCGTCGGCAACATCATGATCGACGCCCTGTCGATGGTGCTGGACCCGGCCATCGCGGAGAGGGTGATGGCCCGCTTCGAGGTCGAGCCCGGCGCCTTCGCGGTGGCGACCTTCCACCGCCCAGCCAACGTCGATGCGCCCGAGCGGTTGGAGGAGATTCGCGGCCTGCTCGAACATCTCGCCGGGCGTCTGCCGGTGGTGTTCCCGGTACATCCGCGCACCCTGGATCGCCTCAAGGCCCTGAACGGCGGTGAGGCCCTGTTCTCCAATCCGGCCATTCGCACCAGCCCGCCGCTGGCCTACGGCGAATTCGCCAACCTTGTCGACAAGGCGCGGCTGGTGGTGACCGACTCCGGCGGCATCCAGGAAGAGACAAGCTGGCTCGGCGTCCCCTGCTTCACCGTGCGCGACACCACCGAACGGCCGATCACGGTCACCCATGGCACCAATACCCTGGTGGACTTCGACGACGTGCGCCAGCAGATCGAACCGGTGCTGGCCGGCGCCGTGACCTATGGTGGCATCGACCTGCCGCTCTGGGATGGCCGCACCGCAGGACGCGTGGCACAGGTGCTGCGCACCAAGTGGAAAGCCGCCTATCTGGAAGCCGTGCGGAGGATGGGCGCCTGACCGCGGGGGAAGCCGTCGACGGGAGTCATCCCGACTTCGCCGAGATGCGGCGGCGGATTCGCGCGACACCGCTGCGTCCCTACGACAATCTTGAGTCCTCGCCGTTCGCGGTTGGCGAAACCCTCAGCCACCGCATCCGCAGCCTGGCGGCCAGCGGGTTCCAGAAGTTCGGCTTCCAGGTCAGCCTGACCGCGCCCGATTTCACCACCGGCACGCGATCCTTCCACTTCCTGCTGCACGCCTGGGATCCGCTTTCGACGCTGCTGACCGGCCTGCTGCCGCTGACCGACCCCGAGGCCCTGCCGCCCTGCATATCCTACACGAAGGCTTGGCTCACAACATTTGAAATTCCTGCAGAAATCGCCGGTGTAAGCGCGGTCGTCGAGTCGGCGCGAACGGGCGCGAACGAAGCGTGGGAGGGGATGGCCACGGGCATGCGCGCCTTCCGGCTTGCCGCCCTGACCGAGGTGGCGGCGCGCTCGGACGCGGTCGACGACGAGACCTTCGCCTCGCTGGCGCGCGCGCTACTGTTCCACTTTCGCATCCTGCGCGAGCCGAGCTATTTCCAGTCGTGGAGCAACCACGGGCTCTATCAGTCGCTGGGCCTGCTGTCGGCGGCGTCGCGGTTCGGCTGGCTGGACGCGGCGGCGGGCCTGGCCGACACCGCGCGCGAACGGCTGGACGTCCTGCTCGCCAACCACTTCGACGCCGATGGCGTCCATCTGGAGCACTCCCCCACCTACCACGCCAATCTGCTCGGCTCGCTGATTGGCGCGCGCAATGCCGGCCTGCTGGACGGCACCGCGGCCGCCACGACCATCGCCGGCGCGGAACAGGTGCTGTCGTGGATGGTCACGCCGGCCGGCCGCATGGTCGCGTTCGGCGACAGCTGGCCCGCCGATGTGCGCAATGACCTGGCCGGCGCGGGCCGCTTTCGCGATCCGGGACTCCGCTTCCTGACATCCGAAGGCGCGATCGGCGACCCTCCCAAGCCGGGCGTGGTGCTCTATCGTAACGCCGGCTACGCCTTCGCGCGCCTTTATGATCCCGCATTTGGCGAAGATCCGCGCCAGGCCAGCTATCTGGCCCAGGCCGGCGCCTTCCACTCGCGCGTCCACAAGCACGCCGACCACCTGACCTTCTCCTGGTCCGAGGGCGGTTGCGACATTCTCGTCCAGCCCGGCCGCTTCGGTTACCTGGGCCGGACCGCGCCGGGTTCGGCGCTGCACGACAAGGGCCACTGGTACGACGATCCGCGCCGCGTGTTCGTGGAATCCACGCGGGCCCACAACTGCGTCGAGGTCGATGGTCACAGCCACCCCCGCCGTAACGCCAAGCCGTTCGGCGGCGGCGTCACCCAGGCGGACAATTTTCGGGGCCTGGTGCTTTTCCAAAGCACCGCTCCGCTCGACGAAAAGGTGCGCCAGCAACGCCTGCTGCTGCTCAAGCCGCGCGACTTCCTGCTGGTCATCGACGCCCTGCACGGCGACGGCGCGCCCCACGCCTGGCGGCAGTGGTTCCAGCTCGACGGCGAATGGGAAGCGGTGAACGAGGCCGGCGGCTATGGCGCCGTCGCCGGGGCGCGCACGCTGGAGGTCGTGGATCTGACGGGCCGGGCCTCGGCCGACCCGGTGCGTCGTGGCCAGACCGAACCTGACCTGCAAGGCTGGGTATCGCCGCGCGACGGCGAAATGGCCCTCGCCTCCAGCCTCTGTTTCCACCTCGAGGGACCGAGCGCGGAATTCGTAACGCTGTTCAGCCTCAGCGGTTCGCCCGTCTCCCAGGCCGACGCCGGAGCTTGGGGACCGGACGGGCGTGTCCTCAGCTGGTCACAGGGCGGGCAGCGGACTCGCGTGATCCTGACCGGCGCGCCGCCACGGCGGGTGAAGGTGGCTGTCGAACGCCAGCCGGCCTAGAGCCCGCTGTCCCGCGCTATCGATTCCGAGGCCCGGGTAAGCACGCGCAGCACCCGCATCCCCTCGGCGCCATCCGTGCGCGGCCGTTGGCCGGAGGCGATACATTCGAGGAAATGATTGCACTCGGCCTTCAGCGGCTCGCCGTGGGCCACCTCGATACGCTCCGGTTCGACCTTTACCGTGACGGGGACGCCGTCGCGCCAGACGATCGGCTGGCGGAACAGCATCAGCTTGTCCTCCCAGCTGGGCTGGGTGTCGTCGAACACCGCCATGGCGTCCTCGCCCACGACGACCAGCTTCTGCTCCTTGAAGGGGCTGGCCCAGGACACGAAGATGTGGCCGCGGCAGCCGGACGGGAACGCCAGTTGGACCGTCGCGCTGTCGGCGATCCGATCGTCCAGCAGGCAAGCCGCGGCGGCGCGCACCCGCACCGGCTCCTCCCCGGCCAACGCCAACACCATGGAGATGTCGTGGGGCGCGAAGCTCCACAGCACGTCCTCCTCGCGGCGGATTTTCCCCAGGCTCAGGCGGTTCGAATAGATGTAGCGGACGCGGCCAAGCTCGCCGGAGTCGACCATCGCCTTCAGGCGCAGGAACACCGGGTGGTACTGCAGCAGGTGACCGACCATCAGCGTCAGACCCGCCGCCTCGGCGGTGGCGATCAGGTCCTCGGCGTCGGCCATGGTTAGGGCGACCGGCTTTTCGACGAAGACATGCTTGCCGGCCAGGAGGGCCTGCCGGGCGAGCCGGTGGTGCAGGGGGGCCGGCGCGGCGATCGCCACGCCCTTGATCTGCGGATCGGCGAGGACGGCATCGAAGTCAGCGGACTGACCGCCGTGAGCGTCGGCCAAATTCCGCGCCGTCTCCAAATCCGGATCGACCACCACCGCCAGCGCGCCCAATTCGCCGAAATTGCGAACCAGGTTCTTGCCCCAATGCCCGGCGCCAATGACGGCGACCCGCGGCTGGGCAGCGGCGACCGCGCCGGGCTGGACGTTAGACTTGCTCAACGCTGAACTCATTGCGGCGACCGAGAAATATGCATTACCGGGGCTCGGATAGCCCGCGGCGGCGGCTGTATCAAGCAGCGCCGGCTCGCGCGACCGGGCGGCGCGCGTCCAGCCGGGAGAGGATTTCGCGCAATCGCGAAGCCTGTGTGTCCCAGGCCAGGGTCAACTGCAGTCCGGGCTGGCGCGCGATGGCCGCCGCCAATTCATCCCGGCGACCCAAGGCGTCCGCCGCGGCGGCGGCCAAGGCTCCCTCTTCATCGCCTTCGTAGACGACGCCCACGGGCCAGTCGCTGAGCAGCGCCGCGGCTTCGCCGCCGGAAGGGACCAGAACGGGAATGCCGGCCAGCAGGTATCCCGAGAGGCGCAACAGCTCGTCGGGTTCGGGCCGGCCCACGGCGTCGACGCCGATGATTCCGACATCCGCCTCCGCGATGAAGCCCGGGATGTCCGCCGACTTCATGACCGGCAGCAGATGCAGCCGGTCGTCTGCCCCCTCGGCCTGGGCCGCGCGGCGCAGCGCCTTCGCTTCGGGGGATATGCGGCCCGTCAGGGCGACCAGCTGGACCGCCGGGGCGGCCGCAAAGGCTCCGGCAATCCGAGCCAGATCCGCGCCTTCGCCGGCCCCTGAATAAATCAGGACTTTCCCTGTTATTTCCGCCTTTTGTCGAATTGATTTACCGCGATAGGCAAAGCGATCCCGCAGCCATTGCAGGTCCGGCAGCAGCTCAGCCCCGGCCGAACCGGAGCGCGCCGGCCTCGACGCGGCGGTAACGGCGTCGGGCTGACGCGACCGTGGCGACGCGAGGGCGACGCCGTCGATCCGGGGATCAAGCACATCGTGGAGCCACTGCACCTGCGCCGCCTTGCCCGGCGCCCTTGCCTTCAAGCGGCCCAGGCCCGACTGCACCACACGAAACGCCGCCCTGCCCTGGCTCGCCACCAACAGTCCCGATACGCCGGAATGGCCGGCGAGACGTGCGATCTGTGCGGCCAGGACCTCGCCCAGCAGGGCCTCGCGTCGCGCGGCGTCCAGGCTCAGGCCGACCAGGCGGAGCCGCCTCTCCAGTTCAGCGGCAGGGTCGGGGAACCGCAGCAGCGCCCCGCCGCCCGGTCCGGCCGTCAGTTCGCGCCCTCTCCCGCCGGCGCAGACCCACAGGAGGCGCCGGCCGAGCGCGCCAAATGTCCGGGCGAACTTCCGGGTGCGCGAGGCTTCGAACCGCTCTGGGTCGAAGACTATCAGCGTGTCGATGTCCTGCATGTGCATCAGCCGTCCGGCCTCACGCCCGTCCGCCTCGCCGAGCCCTTCGACGATGGACCCTGGGCCGGCGTCGAAGCGGCGGCGCAGCACCGTCCAGGTGAGATAGCTGCGGAAACCCGGCTTGCGCGGCGTGTTCTCGAGCAAATCGTAGAACTCGGCGAGGCTTGGGGGCAGAGTCACAGGCCCGCCGCCATGACCGCCGAACGCCGCCTGGAACGCGGTGGCCACGGCGGGCTCCGGCTGCTTAACACCCCCGACGCCCAGCGCCTCGGGGTCCATGCCAAAGGTGATGATCACGCCGCCAGGCCGCAGCAGGCGCGCGCCGCGCCAGCCCGCATCGAGCAGGGCCTCGACCAGCTTTCCCAGCACCGGGCTGACCACCACCAGATCGTAGGCGCCTTCACGAGCTTCGGCCTCGTTGGCCAGCAGACGGATTCGTTTCCCGAAGCGGGCGACCATCTCGGTGGCCTGGTCAGGCCTGGAGGCGACCACATCGACGCGTGAAGCGAAGTGCTCGGTCAGATAGGCGGTGCTTTCTTCGCCCTTGTATGCTGCGCCCCCGATATCGAGGACGCGCGCCTGGGCCGGCAGGGCCAGGCTGTCCAGGATGTCGGCGAGAGCGTTGGGAGCGGACAAGGGGCGGTGAGTCTCCAAGCGTGGCGTCACCCTAGAGACGCACGGACGGCTTGCGAACTGCTCAGCGACGTGCGGCCCCAAATCGCGGCGAGCGTCCGTCGGCGACCACCCAGGTCTGATAGCCGCCGAAACGGGGCTTCTGCGCCAGCACCCGGGCGCAGGCGGCGGCGAATTGGGGATCGTTGCGGAAGAAACAGGGCGTCAAGGCCTGGGGCGTCGCCCAGCAGCCCGGCGCCGCTGCCCAGCGGGTGCAGGGTGCGCGCGAGCAGTCCGCCCCGCGGCAGTCGATGTAGTCGGCCATGGCGCGTCGCGCCAGCGCGCGCGCCGCCGGATCGCCGGTCAGCACGCCGATATCTTCCAGGCCCTTGGCGATGAAGGGGTAGTGATTTTCAAGGCGGGCGCTCTCGCGCTTCGGGTCAGCTTGATATTTCCGGTCGAAGATACTGAAATAACCTACATTCTTCGCGGCCATTTCGCGCGCCTCGATGCGCGCCACGCCGCGCGCCAGGCGCTGCATCTCGCGGTCGCCGGTGGCCGCGTAGGTCCAGGCGGCGGCCATGCCCAGCAGCAGGTTGTCGTTGCGGATGAAGCGATGCTGGTCGTTGGGGGAATCGCCGGGTTGGAACTGGACGCAGGATGGGCATGGCGCCTCCGCGGTCTGGCCCCATCGGTGCAGCACAGCCTGGGCGGTGCGGGCGTAGCGGGGGTCGTTGGTGACCAGGGTGGCGCGGGCCAGGCAGGTCGAGGCCAGGCCGGTCTGGAAGGCGTAGACCGTGTCGCCGGTATTGCAGCTGCCGTCGCTGAAGGAATCCGAGGTGCCGGGTCCGGCGCAGTTTTCCGTACCCTCGTAGGCCCACCCCGCCGGCTTGCCGTTCTTTGACACCAGCTTGGCCATGATCAGATCGGCGGAGGCGCGGGCGATGGCCGCGGCGCCGGCGTCGCCGTTGTCGTAGAGCGCCGCGCCGGCGAGGCAGGCGTAGGCGAGGCTGGGGAGGACCGGATTTGCTCTCGTGTTGTAGGCGGTCGCGGAGCGCTTGCCGGCCGCCAGCAGGGCCGCCTCACTGGCGGGCGGCGGTGCAGCGGCGGCCAGCAAACCCAAGCCCAGAACCCCCGTTAAAACCTTCAGCCAGGGTTTCATGCGCATCCTCCTTCGATCAGGCGACAACGCCCGACATGAGAAAAAGGATTGCATTGGGCGAGAGCTTGAAGGGCGTGATGACAAGTTCGGCGAGACGGTCCGCGTAGCGCTGATGAACGTCGGCATCGCTCTTGAAGAAGCGGACATGGCCGAAACTGTCGAAATTCGGCACCGATCCGACGAAGCGGGCGCCGGCGGGCATACGCGCCAGCACGCCCAGGTCGTCGTCGATGTGTTCGAGGACCTCCAGGGCGACGATCAGGTCGTCGCCGAGCCCCTCGAGTCCGTCCGGCGTGGACAGGTCGCGCACTTCGAAGCGTGCGGCCGGCACGCGGGCGCGGGCCAGCTCCACGGCCACGCCGCTGAAATCCACCCCGGTGTAGCTGAGGCCGGGAATTGCGTCGGTGATGAACTCCGCGAACTGGCCGGGGCCGCAGCCAATGTCGAGCAAGCTGTGTGCGCCCGTCTCGCGGATCGCCTGCGCCACCTGCTGCCAGAAGCCGAAGTAGGGAGACTCCTCGGCCGGCGCGGCCTGAATCTTCGAGTTACGATAGAAAGCATCGGCATATTGCCTTGAAGTCGCCAATGAATTCGACTCACCGCCCGCCAAGCGGCCGCGGATTTCATCGGCCATCAGCATCCATTTGAACGGCGGCGTCGGCTCCTCCGCGAGTGCTCTCTCGATCTGCGCCAGGGCTTCCGGCGCCTGGGCCAGACGCCAGTAGAGTTGGGCGAGCTGAGCGCGGATGGCGGGGGTTGCCCCCTTCCCGGAGACGGCCTTCTCCAGCTCGTCGACCGCGTCCAGGTCGAACCCGTCCGCCGCAAGCACGCCGGCCAGCCGTGCGCGCCAGGCCGGATTGGCAGCCTTCCCTGCCCCGGCGATGGCGCGTCGCCAGCTGGTCATGGCCGCCGATTGGTCGCCCAGTTTCGATTGCACCGTGCCCAGCAGGTAAAGCCAGGGCGGCGGCGTCGCGGGCTTGCCCGTCACCGCCACCAGTTCGTCGCGCGCGCCGGCGAGGTCGCCGACCTTGAGCAGGGCGCGGGCCAGGCCGAAACGCCACGCCGCGTGGCTCGGGGTGGCGCGCAGGGCGTCACGATAGGCCAGGATCGCCTCGTCGGCGTGACCGGCGGCCAGCTGCATGCCCGCCAGCTTGGCGCGCCAGGCGGGCCCTTCGGGGTCGACCTCCACCGCGCGCTCGACGCTGGCCAGAGCGCCGGCGTGATCGCCCTGGCGTTGCTGCACCGTCGCCAGCAGGGCGAAGGTCCCGGCGCGCGGATCGGCCTCGGCCGCCCCGGCCAGTTCCTCGCGCGCCGCCGCCAGGTCGTCGGCCCCCATGAGCGCGCGGCCGCGCAACACGCGCCACGGCGTCTGCTCCGGCGCCAGCACCAGGGCCTTGTCCAGCGCCTTGATGGCGCGCCGCCAGTGGGTGGCGCGCAGCTCCAGCGCCCCCTGCAGCACCAGCGCGCGCGCCTCGGCCAGCCTCAGGATCGGCTGCATGGCCCGCAGGCGCTCGCCCAGGGGATCGTCAGGCGCCATGACGGCCAGCATACCGTTGACCACCGCCTGCGCCTCGGCGACGCGGCCCTGGCGCAGGTAGGTGCGGGCCAGCAGCAGGGCGAAGGCGGCCTTGTCAGGCCGCAGCGCCGCGGCGCGCTCCAGCGCCTCGCCCGCCGCGTCCAGGTCCCCGCCCGCCAGCAGGGCGCGGGCCCGCCAGGCCGACCAGTCCGCCTGCTCGGGCTCGGCGGCGAAGGCGCGAGCGAAGGCGGCGTCGGCCTCGTTGAACTGGCCCAGGGCGAAATGCACCAGCCCGCGCAGGAACACCCACTGGGCCGGAGCGCCGGGCGTATCCAGGGCGGCGAAGATCTCCAGCGCCTCTGCGTTCTGGCCGCCGCGATAAAGCGCCCGCCCCAGCCGGAAGCGCAGTTCGGCGCGGTCAGGCTCTGCCGCCGCGGCGGCGCGCAGGGCGGCCACGTCATCGGGCTTGATCGGGGCGGCGGCAGGCTTGGCCATCGGCCCGATATAGCGATCGCCAAGCGGTTGAGAAATCGGCTGTTGTCCCGGACGGGTTCGGGTAACGTCGTTACGCACGGGGTGCGAGGGGGATCCGATCATGACGACGAGGCGCAACTTTCTTGGACTGGCGGCAGGCGGCGGCGCGCTGGTCACCGCCCTGCCTATGTCGGCGCCCGCGATCGCGGCCGCCCCGGCGCCCCTGTTCTCCGCGGTCGCCGCCGCATGCCGCCGCCTCGCCGCCCACGGCTGGCGCGACCTGATCCTGAAGGCCTCGAGGGGCGGCGTCGATCTGACCAGCCGCGGCCTGAAGGCGTCGCTCGACAAGACGCTGAAGGTCGACCGCAGCGTCGCCGGCTTCTCCGACTTCGGCGGCAGGCGCGGCGTCGAGCCGGGTCAACCGGGGATGAGTCTGCTCTATCACGCCTTCGCTTCGCCCGCGGTCACCGCCCAGGCCCTTACCGCCTATCCCACGCCCGCCGAGATCGAGGCGGTCGAGAACTACGTCTATGGCGTGAAGCCGCCCACCCTGGCCTCGATCCAGGCCCGCGCCGGCGACGACACCCTGGCCGTCGTGGTGTTCGCGGTGGAGTACCGCCCGGCCCGCGACGCCGTGCACGGCGACGTCGCCGACCTGTGCTTCACCCGCACCGGCATCGCGCGCATGGGAGACCTGGAGGCGGCCTGGAACGGCGAGCGGCGCTGCTTCGACTCCAACGACGCCGACAAGCCCTTCTCGTTCCGCACCATCCCGCAGCGCTTCGCCCCTTACCTGGCCGTGCGCCGCAAGGCCGAGCATGGCGAGTTCGGTCCGCAGGACGCGCTCAGCAACGACAACGAGCGCCAGTTCTGGGTCCCCCTGCACAAGCTGTTTTCGGGCACGGAGTGCCTGAAGGGGCTGGACCTGACCGTCGAGCTGACCGCCCACTATCGCAACGAGAAGCTGCGCCGCTTCCACCGCTACATGCGCAACCAGGGCTTCTTCACCGAGTGGTCCGAGGACGACCTCAACCAGTTTCCGTTCGTCATCGACGACGCGATGATCGCCTCGCTGTCGCGCAACCCCGACTGGGGCTCGGGCGTGGTCCAGCCGCGTCCCGCGCTGTTCGTCAACCGCGCCAGGTACAAGGATCAGTGGCTCAGCTTCACGGTGCCGGGTAACTGGGCCACCACGCCGGGCGTGCTGTATTTCTCGTCGGGCCAGGTGCTGGCCGGATCGGACGAAATTCCGCGCATCCCCGAACCGCCGTCCCCCGTCTCGCCGGGCGACGCCGTGCTGCCCGATCCCACCGCGGAAGAGCCGCACCAGGAGGAAGAGGACTTCGGCGCCTATTACGGCGACCTGGCGCCCAACACCGACCGCAACGCGCCTGAGTACATCTCGGTGCGCCACCGGCTGATGCCCGACGGCACGCTGCAGGACCTGAACCTGCTACCCGACATGTTCGAGGTCATCCGCAAGGGCGGCTATCGCGCCCAGCACTTCATCGACTTCTCGGGCGGCGGCTGGGTGCAGGCGAAGACGACCGGCCTGCCTGACGCGTTTCGGATCGGGGTGCCGGCCTCCAGCCTCATCTCGCCGCCGGACTTCTTCCCCTATGTCAGCCAGCGCGACCTGACCAACTGGTGGAAGACCGAGACGCCGGCGGCCCTGCGCAGCGCGCTGTGGGCCATCCCGCCCTACCCGCTGTCGCAGCGGCGCATGAGCGGTGACATCAACCTGCCGCTGGGCTTCAACATCAACGACGACACCAACACCGCCATCGTCTGCCAGCCCCGAGCGGGCGCGAAGCCGACGGCCTCGCGCGGCGAGCGGATCGCGCGCACCTCGGGCTTCCCCGACAATTCGCCAGGCGTGTTCGATCCGGGCTGGGACGCCAGCCAGGGCATCTTCTATGCCGCCGACGGCCAGATGCTGCAGCGCTACCTGCAGAACCACGGCCTGGGCACGCCCTTCGTGGAGGACGTGAAACTGTGCGCGGCGCTCGGCAGCTACTGGCCCGCCATCGCGCCCGATTCCACCCGCACCTGGACGCCCCTCAAGAAGGCGCCGGGCGAGCTCTATCCGTGGCCGACCATCGTGCCGCTGACCGACATCGAGACCGGCATCGAGCCGGGCCCCAACGGCCGCCTGATGCCGTGGGATGGCGTCAGCGGCCCGCGCCGGATCGAAGCCGACGGCAAGGCCTGGTGGCGCTACCGGAACATCGACCGCGCCGACTACATCGCCATGCCCGGGACCATGACCTCGGCGCTCATCGGCCAGGTGGACCTGGAGGAAACCAAGGCGCGCATCATGGCCATGGAGACGGTCTACTGGGCGCTGGGCATCCACGATCCGGAATACGTCGCCAAGTGGGGCGACAAGGACTACCGCGCCGCCATCGAGGTGCTGACCGCCAAGTCGGGCTGGGCGGTGTCGTCCTTCAAGGCGGTGGCCGAAGGCGACCCTGGGCTGGCGGAGGCCGAGCGCGCCGCGGGCGGGCGGCTGGGCGGGCGCAAGTACGCCTTCCGCCTCTACGTGCCCAAGGAAGAGATCCCCGACCCGCATGACCAGCAGTTCGTGCTGGTCTCGGCCGAGGGCGACGAGGTGATGGCCTATGCCGGCGGCGGCAAGGCGCTGGTCCGGCGCGGCGGCGGGGCGTGGGCCTTCGACGCCTCGATGCCGTCCTGAGCGAGGCGGTCGACGTCCTGGTGGTGGGCGGCGGGCCGGCGGGAACGTCGGCGGCGATCGCCTGCGCCCTGAACGGCCTCGGTGTCATCCTGTGCGAGCGCGAGGCGTTCCCCCGTGAACGGGCCGGCGAGGCGTTGCATCCGGGCGTGGAGAGCCTGCTGGCCCAGCTGGGCGTGGCCGACCGGCTGGCGGGGGTAACCGGGGCGCGGTTCGAAGGCGCCGAGATCGACTGGGCCGGCGACCGGCGCTTCGTGCCGTTCGGATCCGATGACGCAGGCCCCTGGCGCGGATTCCAGGTTCGCCGCTCGGCCTTCGACAACCTGTTGCTGGACCGCGCGCGCGAGGTCGGCCTCGAGGTCCGTATGCCCTGCGGGGTGCTGGAGCCGATCGTCGAAGACGGCCGGGTGGTCGGGGCGACGACCGAAGCGGGCGAGGTGCGCGCGCGGCTGGTCATCGACGGGTCGGGCCCGGCGCGCTGGCTCGAGCGCAAGCTTGACCTGCCGAGCAGTGAGCGATCGCCCGGGCTCGTGGTCCGCTATGGCTATGTGCGCGGCGAGTATCCGGCCCGCGACGCCCAGCCCGCCATCCAGGGCGACGAGACGGGCTGGACTTGGATCGCGCGGGTCGAACCGAAACGATACCAGTGGGTTCGCCTCGATCTTTCCGGCATCAGGCGAAGTCGTGATTGGGTCCCAGACGCCCTCGCCGGGCTGTCGCCGGAGGGTCCTTCGAAGGGCGCCGAGATGGGCTGGCGGCTGACCCCGGCGGCCGGGCCAGGCTGGATGCTGGCGGGCGACGCCGCCGCCATGCTGGACCCGACTTCGTCACATGGCGTGCTGAAGGCGCTGATGAGTGGCTACTTCGCCGGCCAGACCGCCGCCGCCTTCCTCGCCGACGGCAGCGAAGCCCAGGGCCTGACCGCCTACCGGGCCTGGATCGAAGGCTGGTTCGAGAATGACGTGCAGGCGCTGCGGGTCATGTATGGCCGGCTAGGGGCGCGCTGGGCGATCTAGCGGCGCGTGCTCTCGAACGACGCCAGTTCGGCTTCGAGCCGGAACTGCTCGCGCGCCTTGTCGCTGCGCTTGAGCAGCGCCTTGCAGGCGTCCGAGATCACCGGCGACGGATCCAGGGCGCGGACGCAGGCGGCGGTCGGCACAGCATAGACGCCGGGATCGCTCCAAAGCCCCTCTCCCGCCAGAAAACTGTAGGCCAGGGCGTTGCGCGCCGAGGTCTTGAGGTCGTGATAGCTCATGCCTTCGGCCGCGCCGCGCGCGTATTCCTGGCTCAGCTCGGATCGGCTGATGCCAGGGTCGTCGGTCGACAAGGCGAACGGCGCGCCCGCGTCGTGCAGCCAATGCCAGGGATGATCGTTTCCGCGGACGCCTAGGATCACGTCGTTCGAGGTGAGGTTCACTTCCACAAGCACCCCCTTGGCCGCCAGTTCACGCACCAGGGCCGCCGCGCCGTCTTCGAAGGCGATGTCCACGCCGTGGCCGATGCGACTGGCCCCCGCGACATGCACGGCCATGGCGATGTGGAAGCGCAGATCGGCGGGGCTGGCGTAGGCCGGGGTGAGCTCACCGGCATGAAGCGCGACATGAACCCTGCGGCCGTGATCGCTGAGAAACCCCACCATTTCCATGTGGGCGACGTAGTTCTTCAGGGCGTTCGGATGATCTTCCGGGGCCACCATCTGCAGGCCGACCCAGCGCGGATCCTTGCCGATCAGGGCCACCCCCAGCTGCAGCTGGGCGAAGGTTTCCTCCAGCGGCAGCAGGCGGTTGGACTGCACCAGATAGCGCACGGTGACGCCGCAGCCCGGCTGGGCGTCGCGCGTGCCGCACTTGAGGATGGCGTTGGCGCGGGCCTCCATGGCGTCGGTCTGGGCCATGGCCGCGGGCACCAGCGCGGCCAGCTGGGCCGCGCCGGCGCGCTGCTGGGCGGCCATGTCATTCTTCCAGCCGATGGCGCGGCCGACGGCGCGGCTCTCGCGCGACTGCGGCGTGACCATGAGCTCGGCGTACCAGGTGTTCTCGGCCGCCAGCCTGGTCTTCACGTCGGCCAGCATGTCGCCGACCCGCTTGGGGTCGGTGGCGCCGAAGCGGTCGAAGGCGGTGAAAAACTGGTCGTGGCCGCTGCGGCCGGCAAAGCCGGGCTGGCGCGTCGACAGGCTGTCGAGCATCAGGCCGTAGAGGCCGGGCTCGGTGAAGGCGGCCGAGGCCGGCTTCAGCGGCGCGGTGCAGGGCGGCGGGGCCAGGGCCAGCGCCACGGCGTCGATGCACAGCCCGTCCTCGACGGCCCACTGCAGGTAGGTCTCGGGATAGGCGCTGCCGGCCAGATGCAGGTGCAGGTCGCCGCCCTTGGGCATGAGGCGCAGAAAGGCCTGGCGTTCGGCCCCGGACATGGCCTGCAGGTCAAAGGGATCGCCCGGCGCGGGTTGGGCCTGGGCGGCGGCGACGCCCAGCGCCAGCGCCGCGAAGGCCAGAATTCCACCGATGAATCGTTGCATGCCCCGTCCCCTGCCCGGCCCCATCAAAGCCGAGCCGGACGCGGCTGTCACGCCGCCAGGTTCAGAGCTTGCCGAACGCCACCCCGCGCCAGCCCCAGCCGGCCTTCAGCGCGGCCTCGCGCAGGGGGTCTTTGATCTCGGGCGTTGCGAACTTGTACGAGTAGATCTTGCCGAAGGTCAGGTCCTCTTCCTTGAAGGCGTAGACCGTCTCGGTGCTCATCTCCCACTTCTGGCCGCGGAACGCCTCAAGGCTGGCGCCCAACACCGGCACGCCGGCGCGCCATTCGACGCTGAACTCCTGATCCACGGCGCGCACCTCGCCCTTGGCCTCGTCGAACTTCATCAGGACCTTGAACACCTTCTCGATCCCGGCCTTGGCGAAGATCTCGTACCAGGCCGCGTCCACGATCTTCCACTCGGCGACCAGATCGCATTTTTCCGGCGCGCCATCGCGCACCTGGAACGGCGCCGTGGGCCGATTCACCGCCAGCAGGGCCTCGCGCAGCGCCGCGACCGGCTGGCGCGCCACGCCCTTGGGCGCTGCCTTGGTCCCCGTCATCCAGTCCAGCATGCCCATGACAGCCCTCTCCGTGTCCGTGTTGGCCGAGCATGGCACAGCTGAGCCGGGGCGCCGATTGGCAAAATCCCGGCGGGCGGTCATGCTGCAGTCAAGCCAGAAGGAGGTTAGTCATGACCGCGCCTCTGAGTTTTCGCGTCGCCACGCCCGCCCTTGTCGCTTTCGCCTTCCTTTGCGCCGCCACGACGAGCCAGGCCGGAGGCCCGCGAGGCGAACGCACTGAAGCCGCCCAGCCGGTCAAGCCCGTGAGCCGCGAGGACCTCCAGCAAGCCGGCCCCTCCGCCAGCGTGATCGACGAGATCAACGCCCTGCGCGCAAATCCACGGGTCTATGTCGAGAACCTCCATGATCAGCTGGAGACCCGCCTGCGCACACAGCCGTTGCTCGACGCATTCACCGCGGTTGCCGAAATGCCGCCCGCGCCGGCGCTGCGTCTGGATCCCCGCCTGGGGCAGGCAGCCTGGGCGCAGGCGCAGCAGTTGGGCCTGACCGGCTTGATGACCCACACGGGCGCGGGCGGCTCCACGCCGGGCGGCCGCATACGCGACGCCGGCGTCATCTCCACCCTGACCGCCGAAGAACTCGCCTTCGGCCAGAGCACGGCTCAGGACGTGGTGCTGCAGTTGATCCTTGATTCCGGCGTGCCCGGCGCGCCTCACCGCCGCGACCTGCTCAATCCCGTTTTCACCATGGGCGGCGCGGCCTGCGGCCCGCACAAGGGCCAGCGCTTCGTCTGCGTCATCGACCTGTCGAACAACCCGATGACCTTCGACGGCCCGTCGGCGGGCCTCACCCAGGCGGTGGCGCCGGTCGCGCCGCCCGTTGAGGACGGCCAGTCGCTGGAGTCTGATCTCGTGGACTCGATTATCGAATATGACTTTGGCGGGTTCAACATGCGCGCGGACGTAGGGATCCCGAACTTGCGCGGTCTGAACCTGATGTCCCCCGTGCCCGACCCGGTGGGGTCTCCGCCGTTGGGGCGTATCGATAGCATCGAGTCAGGCGTGTTCGATGCCTGGCTGCTCCACGACCTCGAGTTTGGCGGCGATGACGGCATCCCCGCGCCAGCCCTACCGGAGCCCGAACTGTCCCCGGAACCCGGTTTCCCGGCGCGCGATTCCGCCTACGAACCGGCGCCGGGCGCGACGCCGCCGCAAGAGCCTGTCATCGACCCAAGCACCCCGATGTAGGCGCAAAGAAAAACCCCGCCGCGTTTCCGCGGCGGGGCTTCTGAGGTCAGCGCTTGAGGGCGCTGGGTCTGCTTACTTGATGATCTTGGCGACGACGCCGGCGCCGACGGTGCGGCCGCCTTCGCGGATGGCGAAGCGCAGGCCCTGGTCCATGGCGATCGGGGTGATCAGCTCGACTTCCAGCTCGGCGTTGTCGCCGGGCATGATCATTTCCACGCCTTCCTTCAGCTTGATGATGCCGGTGACATCGGTCGTGCGGAAGTAGAACTGCGGACGGTAGTTGGCGAAGAACGGCGTGTGACGGCCACCCTCTTCCTTGGTCAGGATGTAGGCCTCGGCCATGAAGTTGGTGTGCGGGGTGATCGAGCCCGGCTTGCACAGCACCTGGCCGCGCTCGACGTCTTCACGCTTGGTGCCGCGCAGCAGCACGCCGACGTTGTCGCCGGCCTGGCCCTGGTCGAGCAGCTTGCGGAACATTTCCACGCCCGTGCAGACCGTCTTCTGGACGTCGCGGATGCCGACGATCTCGACTTCCTCGCCGACCTTGACGATGCCCTTTTCGATACGGCCGGTCACAACCGTGCCGCGGCCGGAAATCGAGAACACGTCTTCCACCGGCATCAGGAACGGCAGGTCGATCGGACGCTCCGGCTGCGGGATGTAGGCGTCGACCTGGGTCATCAGCTCCAGGATGGCGTCTTCGCCGATCACCGGATCCTTGCCTTCAACGGCGGCGAGCGCCGAGCCCTTGACGATCGGAATGTCGTCGCCGGGGAACTGGTAGGACGAAAGCAGCTCGCGCACTTCCATCTCGACCAGGTCCAGCAGCTCGCTGTCGTCGACCATGTCGACCTTGTTCATGAACACCACCAGCGCCGGCACGCCCACCTGACGGGCCAGCAGGATGTGCTCGCGCGTCTGCGGCATCGGGCCGTCAGCGGCCGAGACCACCAGGATCGCGCCGTCCATCTGCGCCGCGCCGGTGATCATGTTCTTCACGTAGTCGGCGTGGCCCGGGCAATCGACGTGGGCGTAGTGACGGTTGGCCGTCTCATATTCCACGTGCGCCGTGTTGATGGTGATGCCGCGCGCCTTCTCTTCCGGCGCCGCGTCGATGTCGGCGTAGCTCTTCGCCGTCGCGCCGCCCGTCTTCGCCAGCACCATGGTGATCGCCGCCGTCAGCGTCGTCTTGCCGTGGTCGACGTGACCGATCGTGCCGATGTTGCAGTGCGGCTTGTTACGAACGAACTTTTCCTTGGCCATTTCTCTCTAGCTCCAAGCCCCACAAGGGGCCTTTAAATTCAGGGTTTGTGGGGTTCTATGCGAATTTCTTGATGACTTCGTCGGCGACGTGTTGCGGCACCGGCTCGTAGTGGTCGTACTGCATGGTGAACTGGGCGCGGCCCTGGCTCATGCCGCGCAGGGTGTTCACGTAGCCGAACATGTTGGCGAGCGGGACCAGGGCGTTGATGACGGTGGCGTTGCCCCGCATCTCCTGGCCTTCGATCTGACCGCGGCGGCTGTTCAGGTCACCGATGACCGAACCGACGTAGTCTTCCGGGCTGACGACCTCGACCTTCATCACCGGCTCGAGCAGCTTCGGCGCACCCTTTTCACGGAGTTCGCGGAAGGCCGCGCGGGCGGCGATTTCGAAGGCCAGCACCGAGGAGTCGACGTCGTGGTAGGCGCCGTCGATCAGGGTCGCCTTGACGTCGATGACCGGGAAGCCGGCCAGCAGGCCGTTTTCCTTGGCCGACTCGAGGCCCTTGATGACGCCCGGGATGTATTCCTTGGGCACGTTGCCGCCGACGATCGAGGATTCGAACTGGAAGCCCGAACCCGGCTCACCCGGCTCGAAGATGATCTTGATGCGGGCGAACTGGCCCGTACCACCGGTCTGCTTCTTGTGGGTGTAGTCGATCTCGACCTTCTTGCCGAGGCTCTCACGGTAAGCGACCTGGGGGGCGCCGATGTTGGCTTCCACCTTGTAGGTGCGCTTGAGGATGTCGACCTTGATGTCGAGGTGCAGCTCGCCCATCCCCTTGAGGATGGTCTGGCCGGACTCGTGGTCGGTCGACACCGTGAACGAGGGATCCTCGGCGGCCAGCTTGGCCAGGGCGACGCCCAGCTTCTCCTGGTCGGTCTTGGTCTTCGGCTCGATGGCGATCTCGATGACGGGATCGGGGAAGGTCATGCGCTCGAGGATGACCGGCGACTTGGTCGGATCGCACAGGGTGTCGCCCGTACGGGTGTCCTTCAGCGCCGCCAGGGCGACGATGTCGCCGGCGTAGGCTTCCTTGATGTCTTCGCGGTCGTTGGCGTGCATCAACAGCATGCGGCCGACGCGCTCCTTGCGGTCACGCGAGGAGTTGAGCAGGCCCATACCGGCCTCGAGCTTGCCCGAGTAGATGCGGCAGAAGGTCAGCGAACCAACGAAGGGGTCGTCCATGATCTTGAACGCGAGCACCGACAGGGGCTCGTCGTCCGAGGCCTGGCGGACCACGGGCTCTTCCGTCTTGAAGTCGATGCCCGGCGTCGGCGGGATATCCACCGGCGAGGGCAGGTATTCGACGACGGCGTCGAGCAGGGGCTGGACGCCCTTGTTCTTGAAGGCCGAGCCGGCCAGGATCGGATAGAAGTTGCCGTTCAGCACCGCCTTGCGGATGCAGCGGTTCAGCACTTCCACCGAAGGCTGGTTGCCTTCGAGGTAGGCTTCCATCGCCTCGTCATCCAGTTCGACGGCGTTCTCGACCAGGTAGTGACGCGCGTCCTCGCACATCTTGACCATGTCGGCCGGGATCTCTTCGTCGTGGAAGTTGGCGCCGAGGCCTTCCGACTCCCAGACCACCGCCTTCATGCGCACGAGGTCGACGATGCCCTTCAGCGCGGCTTCCGAGCCGATCGGAATCTGGATCGGCACGGCCTTGACGCCCAGGCGGTCGCGGATCGACTCGACGCACTTGTCGAAGTCGGCGCCGATCTTGTCCATCTTGTTGACGAACACGATGCGCGGAACGTTGTAGCGGTCGGCCTGGCGCCAGACGGTTTCGGTCTGGGGCTCGACGCCCTGGTTGCCGTCCAGCACGGCGACCGCGCCGTCGAGCACGCGCAGCGAACGCTCGACTTCGATGGTGAAGTCGACGTGGCCGGGGGTGTCGATGATGTTCAGGCGCTTGCCGTTCCACACGGCGGTCGTCGCGGCCGACGTGATCGTGATGCCGCGCTCCTGCTCCTGGGTCATCCAGTCCATGGTCGCGGCGCCGTCGTGGACTTCGCCGATCTTATGGGACTTGCCGGTGTAGTAGAGGATCCGCTCGGTGGTCGTGGTCTTGCCGGCGTCGATGTGCGCCATGATCCCGAAGTTGCGGTAGTCCTTGATGTCAGTCGTGCGGGGCATATCAAAACTCGGAGGCCCTGGGGCCATTGTGAAGATGTGAAGCGGCGCGGGCGGATTCGGATGAACCGCCCGCGCCGGCTAGCACGGGAATAAGACGGCGGCTTACCAGCGGTAGTGCGAGAAGGCCCGGTTGGCTTCGGCCATCTTGTGGGTGTCTTCGCGCTTCTTGACCGCGGTGCCGCGGTTGTTGGAAGCGTCCAGCAGCTCGCCGGCCAGCTTTTCGGTCATGGTGTTCTCACCACGCGAACGGGCGGCGTTCACCAGCCAGCGGATGGCCAGGGCGCGCCGGCGGTCCGGACGAACTTCGACGGGCACCTGGTAGGTGGCGCCGCCGACCCGGCGGGAGCGGACTTCGATGGACGGAGCCACGTTGTCCAGGGCCGAGTGGAAGGTCACCAGGGCTTCCTGGTCCTTGCGCTTGTCGGCGATGATGTCGAAGGCGCCGTAGACGATGTTCTCGGCGACGGCCTTCTTACCTTCGTACATCACGTAGTTCATGAACTTGGTGACGACCAGATCCGCGAACTTGGGATCCGGCAGGACTTCACGTTTTTCTGCGCGACGGCGGCGGGACATTGTTCTTCTTCCTTACTTCGGACGCTTGGCGCCGTAGTGCGAACGGCGCTGCTTGCGATCTTTCACGCCTTGCGTGTCGAGCACGCCGCGCAGGATGTGGTAGCGAACGCCGGGCAAATCCTTCACGCGGCCGCCGCGGATCAGGACCACCGAGTGCTCCTGCAGATTGTGGCCTTCGCCGGGGATGTAGCACACCGCCTCGATACCCGAGGTCAGGCGCACCTTGGCGACCTTGCGAAGGGCCGAGTTCGGCTTCTTCGGGGTCGTGGTGTAGACGCGGGTGCAGACGCCGCGGCGCTGGGGCGAGCCCTTCAGGGCGGGCACCTTGTTGCGGCTGGGCTTGGGCTGACGCGGCTTGCGGATCAGCTGATTGATCGTCGGCATGAAGCTCTCTTCTTGTGGGGACGTGTGCCGTGAGGCCGAAGCGTCCCTGTCCTTCTTTTGAACGGCCGGGATTGGCCGTCCGGGTTGAGATTTCGACGCCGGCCGCAGACAACGAAAAAATCCCGGAACGCGCGCTTTGGGCGCTCCGGCGGGCGACAAGCCCAGAGATTCGTTGTTGCGGGGTATGGGGCGATAGGCTGCCCCGGACCTCGAAAGCGGCGCGTATCTACGCCGCCAGTGGGGTTTCGTCAATCTTTTGCAGTGCGGCAAGATGGGCGGTGCAAGGCATCGGACCACCGGAAGGCTCATATGGCCCCTCGCGTTGAAAAATCCAGTCGATGGACCGACGGGTTGCCCTACTGGTTGCAATCCTGGCTGCCTGTCCTGCTCGGGGTCGCACTCGTGGGCCTTTTCTTCCTGGCTGCCGTGTTCGTCCGCGGTTCGCCCAGCCGTGAGGTCGGCGCGACCCTCTCTGGGTTTGGCCTCGTGGAATCCGAACAAGGTGCGTCAACCTTCGGCTACGTCCAACTCGACGATGGTCGCCAGGCCCAGGTCGCCTTGCCGCGCGAGCACAACTGCCGCATCGGCGCGAGGATGATCCTGCGCGAGCAGGACGGCGTGTTCTCCAAGCAATACGTGGCCTCCCCCTTTGGCTGCCGCGACGGCCAGCACCATTGATTTGACCGATTTCCCGGACGATGTTCGCGCCCGACGCGAACCGTGCAGGTTCGGTGTGGAGTTTTCGATGAAGCGCGCCTTGCTTTTCGCCGCCCTGGCCAGCCTGACCCTGGCCTCCGGCGCCGAGGCCCAGAGCCTGAAACCCCGTGACCGGGCCGAGAACCTGAAGGCCCAGAACACCTATGTGCAGGTGTGGGACAAGCTGGTCTCTACGGTGCAGACCCGCTTCTACGACCCGCGTCTGAACGGCGCAGACTGGACCGCGGCGGCGGCCAAGTACCGCGCCCAGCTGAAGCTGGTGAAGAACGACGCCGACTTCCTGCAGCTGGCCTCAGCCCTGCTCAACGAGCTGCGCAGCTCCCACGCCCACGTTTCCCTGCCCAGCGATTCGCCCGACCGCCAGGTCGGCTTCGGGGCCAGGTTCCGCAAGATCGGGCCGGAGTGGGTGGTCACCGAGGTCGACCCCCTCTCCGACGCGCGACGCCAGATGCTGCGCCCGGGCGATGTGCTGATCTCCAGCATCGACGAAGTGAAGGGCGCCCTGGGCTCGAACGGCTCGATCCGGGTGAAGGGCTGCGACGACGTCGAGCGGGTGGTGTCGATCCGACGCGAAGCCATGGGCTGGCCGCAGTACAACCCCGGTTTCCGCTGGGAGACCTTCAACAGCGGCGCGGGCCGCAAGGCCGGCTACCTGCGCGTCGACCGCTTCGACGACGGCGCCGCCGAGGAAGCCGACCGCGCCATGGCGGCGCTGAAGGACACCGACGGCCTGATCATCGACCTGCGCTGGAACTCCGGCGGCAACGCCTCGGCCCTGCGCCTGGCCAGCTATTTCACCGAAGGCTCGATCCCCGGCCTGGTGCTGCTGTCACGCGACTACCTCAACCGCCTGGGCCATGCGCCCACGCCCGCCGACGTGCTGGCGGCGCCGCGGGTGGACCGGCCCTACACCGACGAGGCCGTGTTCGCGGGCCTGCGCGCCAACGGCGGCGGCGAGGCCCTGTGGACCGAGGATCTGGGCGCCCTGCGCTACACCAAGCCCGTCGTCGTGCTGATCGGCGAGAACACCGGCAGCGCCGCGGAAGGCTTCGCCTGGGTGATGAAGCTCAAGACCAACGCCGAGCTGCTGGGCCGCCGCACCTCCGGCGAACTGCTTTCGGGCGAGGAATTCGACCTGGGCCACGGCTGGAAGCTGACCTTGCCGACCGCCGGCATCTGGGGCCCGGACGGGGTCAATTACGGCGACAAGCCCGTGCAGCCCGACAACACCGTGCCCCAGTCGCGCGCCGACCTCTGCCAGGCCCGCGACCCTGAGATCGAAGCCGGGGTCGACCGGCTGTTCGGCGTCCAGCACTAGGCCTATTCGGCGGAGCTTCGCCCCACCCCGGGCGTTAGTCCCCCGTCTCCGGCGACGGAACGGAGGCGCGGCCGCGTGTAATGGCCAAAGTCTCTCACAAGAAGAACCATGACCGCCGCTGCCACGCCCTCCCCTTCGTTTGTCTCGCGCGCCCGTTCGCGCAAGCTGGTCGGCCCGTTGCTGATCGGGGCCGGCGTGGTGCTGGCCGTGATCCTGGCCTGGGTATTCCTCAAGCCCGGTGCCAAGGGCGAGCCCTATCGCACAGAGGCCGCCTCGCGCGCCGAGATCGTGCGCACGGTCTCCGCCTCCGGCTCGCTGGAGGCGCTGAACACCGTCCAGGTCGGCTCCCAGCTTTCGGGCCAGGTGACCCAGGTGCTGGTCGACTACAATGACCACGTCCGGAAGGGCCAGGTGCTGGCCATCCTGGATCCGCAGTCCCAGCGCTCCGCCGTCGAACAGGCCCAGGCCTCCGTCGCCGCCAGCGCCGCGGGCGTCGGCAACCAGCAGGCCGCACTGCAGCAGGCCCAGGCCGAGGTCGCCCTCGCCCAGGCCGAGTACGACCGGCAGAAGTTCCTCTTCGACAAGGGCATCGTCGCCCAGGCCGCGCTCGACACCGCCAGCGCCAAGCTGAAGACCGCCCGCGCCGGCGTCGCCCAGTCCAATGCCCAGATTCGTACCGCCCGCGCCCAGGTGGCGCAGCAGCAGGCGGCCCTGCGCACCAACCAGGTCAACCTCAATCGCACCACCATCGTGGCGCCCATCGACGGCATCGTCATCGACCGCCAGATCGAGCCCGGCCAGACCGTGGCTTCGGGCCTGAACGTGGCGGTGCTGTTCACCCTGGCCCAGGATCTGGGCCGGGTGCAGGCGCTGATCCGCGTCGACGAGGCCGACATCGGCTCGGTGCGCGTTGGCCAGCCTGTGCGCTTCACCGTCGACGCCTTCCCCAACGACCAGTTCAACGGCGTGGTCACCGAGGTGCGCAAGCTGCCCACCACCGAGAGCAACGTCGTGGCCTACACCGTCGTGGCCGAAGCGGCGAACCCGGGCGAGAAGCTGCTGCCCGGAATGACCGCGAACGCCGACATCATCCTGGAGCGCCGCCCTAACGTGCTGCGCGTCCCCAACAGCGCCCTGCGCTTCACCCCCGCGGGCATGGACAAGCCGTCCGGCCGCCAGGGCCAAGGCGCCTCGCCCTTCGGCGGTCCGGGAGGCCCGGGTGGCCCCGGCGGTCCCGGCGGCGCGGGCGGCAGCCGCAATGGCGCCGGCGGCAACATGAGCGCGCGCATCGTCGAGGAGCTGAATCTCGACGCCGCCCAGAAGGCCAAGGTCGAGCCCATCCTGCAGGCCGCCCAGCAAAAGGCGCGTTCGGCCGCCGGCACGGGCGGGGCGGCGGGCCAGGGCGGGCGCGGCGGGCGCAATCCGGCGCGCGCGGCGGCCTTCAACGAGGCCTTCGACAAGATCAAGCCGCTGCTGCGCCCTGACCAGCAGACGCTCCTCGAGACCCTGCGCGGCCGCTTCGCCGGCGGCGGCCAGCGCGGCGTGGTCTGGATCCTGCGGGACAACAAGCCGGTGCAGGTCTCCGTGCGCCTGGGCGCCAGCGACGGCTCCTACACCGAGGTCACCGGCGGACGCCTGCGCGAGGGCGACCTGGTGATCACCGGCGGCGGCCCGCGGCCCAAGCCCTCGGCCCGCGACCAGCAGCAGGCCCAGCGCCGCAGCGGGGCGGCCGGCGGCCTCGGACCGCGCTGATGCCGGCCCCGGCGCCGCGGGCGATGATCCAGGTCACCGACCTGCGCAAGACCTACGTCATGGGCGAGGAAGAGGTGCAGGCGCTGGCCGGCATCACCCTCGGCATCGACCGCGGCGAGCACGTGGCGATCACCGGCCCGTCCGGCTCGGGCAAGTCGACGCTGATGAACATCCTGGGCGGGCTGGATCGCCCCTCCTCCGGTGCCTACGACTTCGAGAGCGAACCGGTGGCGCTGTTCGACGACGACCAGCTGGCCGACTTCCGCAACCGCCGCATCGGCTTCGTCTTCCAGTCCTTCCAGTTGCTGCCGCGCCTGTCCGCCGTCCAGAACGTCGAGTTGCCGCTGATCTACGGCGGGGTCGAGCCGGCGGAGCGGCGCAAGCGCGCCGTGGCCATGCTCGAGCGCGTCGGCCTGGGCGGACGGCTGGATCACAAGCCGACCCAGATGTCGGGCGGCCAGCAGCAGCGCGTGGCCATCGCGCGCGCCCTGGCCAACGAACCGGACCTGCTGCTTGCCGACGAACCCACCGGCGCGCTCGACCAGGCCACCGGCCAGGACGTGCTGGCGTTGTTCGACGAACTGAACGCCCAGGGCCTGACCCTGTGCATCGTCACCCACGACGGCGGCGTCGCGGCCCGGGCCAAGCGCCGGGTGGCTTTCGTCGACGGCCGCGTCGTCTCCGATGAACGGAGCCCGTCATGAAGCCCCGCGAGCTGATCCGCTTCGCCGCTGGCGCCATCATCGCCCACCCCATGCGCAGCGCCCTCACCTCGCTGGGCGTGGTCATCGGCGTGGCCGCCGTGGTGATGATGACCTCCGTCGGCCTGGGCGCCCAGAAGCGCGTGGAGACGGCCCTGTCGGGCCTGGGCACCAACATGCTGGTTATCCGCTCCGGTGGGGGCCGCGGGCCTGGCGGGCCGGTGCGCGGCGGGGCCGACGCCGGCACCACGCTCACCTCCGCCGACGCCGAGGCGATCCGCCAGCTGGACGGCGTGCGCGCCGTCTCACCGGCGGTGACCGGCGGGGCGCAACTGGTCGCCGAGGGGACCAACTGGCGTTCGCGGATCGAAGGCGTCACGCCCGACTACATGGTCGCCCGTGACCTCGAACTCACCGCCGGCCAGATGTTCGACGAGCAGGCCGCCGAGACCGGCCGCAAGGTCGCCGTCGTCGGCCCCACCGTGGTCAACGAGCTGTATGGCGAAGGCGTCGACCCCGTCGGCCAGCGGCTGCGCATCGGGCCTGTTCCCTTCACGATCGTTGGCGTTCTTGCATCAAAGGGCCAGACCGGATTCCAGGATCAGGACGACATCGTGCTGGTGCCGCTGGACGCGGCCCGGTCGCGCATCATCGGGCGCGGCCTGTCGGGCGACCAGGTCAACCAGATCTATGTGAAGGCCGTCGACGAGGATGCGCTCTACACCCTCGAACAGGACGTCAGCGACCTGCTGCGCCAGCGCCACCGCATCCAGCCCGGCGAGGACGACGACTTCAACGTCCAGAACCTGACCTCCATCCAGGAGGCGGCCCAGTCCTCGACACAGACCTTCACCATCTTGCTGGCGGCGGTGGCGGGCGTCAGCCTGCTGGTCGGCGGCGTAGGCATCATGAACATCATGCTGGTCAGCGTCACCGAACGCACCCGCGAGATCGGCCTGCGCATGGCGCTCGGGGCCAAGCGCCAGGACGTGCTGATCCAGTTTTCGCTGGAGGCCATAGCCCTGTCCCTGGGCGGCGGCGTCATCGGACTGACCATCGGCGTCGCCGGCGCCCTGCTCATGTCCAAGCTGGGCGACTGGCCCGCCGCCATCCCCGCCTGGGCCGCGCCCCTGGCGCTGGGCTTCTCGAGCATCGTGGGCGTGGCGTTCGGCGCCTATCCGGCCTGGCGCGCGGCGCAGCTGGATCCGATCGAGGCGCTCAGGCGCGAGTAGGTCAGGGCCGCCGCGACGGTCCCCTGCCCCAGCACCGCTTCCGTGGGAGCAAGCCGTTGAAGACCGCCGCCGTATTGGCGTCCTGGCAGGTGATCTGGCACTTCTGCCCCGTCTTCCACCAGGCGCAGCTATCGGTGTGGACCAGCACGGCCTTGCAGGCCGCGAACTGCCGCTGACCCGCGTCGGTCAGGGCGTAGAACTGGCTCCAGCCCCGGCCCGGCGGCACGCGGCCGGCGCGCGCCTTGGAGCTCTGGTCGGGCAGGTAGTGCATCAGCGAGCAGGGATCGTAGGGAGAGGCCAACTGCATGCGCAGTGGCGCCCCGACATTCTGCTGCGCCTCGCCGCAACCGCCCGGCCTCGTTCCGCAGCTGCGCAGGATGTCGGCAATGGGGCTGAAGTTGATATAGCCGAGCCGGTCGGCGCGCTGATGCTCGTGCATCAGTCCCAGCACGTGACCGAACTCATGCAAGGTGCTGCCGTAGCTGCAGTCGCCGAGCGTCATGGCGCCGCCATTGAGTAGGTCTCGGCCGCGGGCCAGGCGCGGGAAGTACCCCAGCGTGGCGTCGCACTTGTGCGAGCCCGTTCGATTGAAGACGTAGAGGGTCGGCGGCCGCGCGATGCTGGTCAGCTCGATGCGCAGGCCGGTCGCCGTCCGCCACGCGGCCATCGCGCGCGTCAGCTTGCCGAACTTGGCGGCGTCGGCGCGCACGGCCGGCTCGACCCACACCCGCACAATGCCGCCCGGCCAGGCCCGCGTGCCCGCCTGCACCGCCGCGGCCGAGGCTCCGCCCGCGGGAAGCACGAGCCCCGCCAACAGCATCAACAAGAGGCTCAACATGCGGCGCATGCCACACCCTAGCTCCACCGCCCGCCCCCACAAGGCCCGCGCGCGGTCGCCTTCCCGCCCTGATTGAACGGTCAGCTTGGCCGCTGAGCAGCGGGGGAGCGGCAACTGCACGGTTTGCGGCAGAATTGGGAGGCTTGGACACCGAGGACGCGCCGGCGCGCCATCTACGGCGGCGCGGGCGTGGGCGCGTTCGTGCTCCACCTCGGGCTGCTGCTGATCCTGCGGCCCGATCCGCATTTCCACGATCCGCCCGAGATGATCATCGACGACTTCGGCCCGCCGCCGATCCAGGTCGTCCTGATCCGCCCCAAACTTCCCAGCCCGGATCCACGCCGCGCCGCCACCGAGAGCCGGGGGCGCCGCAGCCTGCCGCGCGCGGCCGCCCCGGTCGCCGGCCCGGTGCAGCGGATCGCCCCCACCGGACCGCCCACGCCGGCCACGCCCCCGGCCGCCCCTGCCGGCGCCGCCGCGCCCGGCCGCAATCCTGGCCGGCAGACGGGATCCCCCGGCGTGAACTGGGGCCAGGCGCCCGCCGACGCCGCCGCCCGGCGAGCCCTGCGCTCCAGCGTTGGTTGCGAATACGGCATCGCGCTCACCCGCGCCGAGCAGGACCGCTGCGACGAGCGCATGGGCCGCGACCGCAATCGGCCGGACCGCCGCCTGCCCCTGATGGCCGACCGCCGCCGCCAGGCCGAATTCGACCGCCAGGCCGACTACAAGGACCGGCTGCGAAAGTGGAAGGACGAGAACATGCCCGCGGGCACCAACATCTTCGGCAGCGAACTGGGCAGCCAGCCGCCTGAGAAATAGAAAAGGCCCGCGGATCGCTCCGCGGGCCTTTCCATGTCTTAGCTGAAGCCCTGGCCTATTCGGCCGGGGTCTCAACCGCTTCCGGAACCGGCGCTTCCTTGGCCGCCGCTTGCGCGATGACTTCCGGCAGAGCCTCCATGGCTTCCTCGCGCTGGGCCGTCAGGGCTTCGTCACGCTTGGTGGCGATGCGCTGCAGGCTGCGCAGGTAGGAGCCCGTGCCGGCCGGGATGAGGCGGCCGACGATGACGTTCTCCTTCAGGCCTTCCAGCGTATCCACCTTGCCGTTGACCGAGGCGTCGGTGAGCACGCGGGTGGTCTCCTGGAACGACGCCGCCGAGATGAACGAGCGGGTCTGCAGCGAGGCCTTGGTGATGCCGAGCAGCACGGGCTGCGTCACCGCTTCGCGGCCCTTGCGGGCGAGCGTCTTGGCGTTTTCGGCGTCCACTTCGGGCTTGTCGATGTGGTCGTTCTTCAGCAGGCCGGTATCGCCCGGATCGAGGATCTCGACCTTCTGCAGCATCTGGCGGACGATCGTTTCGATGTGCTTGTCGTTGATCGGCACGCCCTGCAGTCGGTAGACCTCCTGGATCTCGTTCACCAGGTAGTTGGCCAGTTCCTCGACGCCCAGGATGCGCAGGATGTCGTGCGGATCGGGGTTGCCGTCGATGATGTAGTCGCCCTTCTGGATCGTGTCGCCGTCGTGGACGGAGATGTGCTTGCCCTTGGGAATGAGGAATTCCACGGGCTCGCCGGCCACGCCGTCGACGTCCTCCGGCGTGATCTTGATCCGCCGCTTGTTCTTGTAGTCGCGGCCGAACTCGACCCGGCCGTCCATCTCGGCGATGACGGCGCAGTCCTTGGGACGACGCGCTTCGAACAGCTCGGCAACGCGCGGCAGACCGCCGGTGATGTCGCGCGTCTTGGCGCTTTCGGTGGGCAGGCGGGCCATGACGTCGCCGGGCTTGGCTTCGTCGCCGTCGGCCACGGACAGAATGGCGCCGACCGGCAGCAGGTAACGTGCGTCACCGCCGGTGGCGATCTTCATGTACTCGCCCTTGTCGTTGACGATGGCCACGGCCGGGCGCAGGTCGGCGCCGCGGGGGGTGGCGCGCCAGTCGGCGATCACGCGCTGCGCAATGCCGGTGGCTTCGTCGGTTTCCTCGCGGACCGAGACGGAGTCCATCAGGTCCTCGAAGCGGACCTTGCCCTTCACCTCGGTGAGGATGGGGGTGGTGTACGGATCCCATTCCGCCAGGCGTTGACCCTTCTTGGCCGGGTCGCCGTCCTTGACCTTCACGTGCGCGCCGTAGGGCAGCTTGTAGCTCTCGCGGTCCTTGCCATCGACCTGCACGGTGATGAGCAGGTTGCGGCTCATGGCCACGAGGTGGCCGCCCGGCGCCTTGACGGTCGCGCCGCCGGTGAGGCGGACGATACCGTCGGACACGGCTTCGAAGAACGACTGCTCGGCCACCTGGGCCGCGCCGCCGATGTGGAAGGTGCGCATGGTCAGCTGGGTGCCCGGCTCGCCGATCGACTGGGCGGCGATGACGCCCACGGCTTCACCGATGTTGACGCGCGTGCCACGCGCCAGGTCGCGGCCGTAGCAGGCGCCGCAGACGCCGACATCGCTTTCGCAGGTCAGCACCGAACGCACCTTCACCGACTGCACGCCGGCAGCCTCGACGATATCGCAGTTGATCTCGTCCATGTAGGTGTCGGCCGGGAGCAGGACGGTGGTCGTGCCCGGCTCCAGGATGTTCTCGGCGATGCAGCGGCCGAGGATGCGCTGGCCCAGGGAAACCAGCACGTCGCCGCCTTCGACCACGGCGCGAAGCGTGATGCCGCGCGTGGAGTGGCAGTCTTCCTCGGTGATGATGCAGTCCTGGGCGACGTCGACGAGACGACGCGTCAGGTAGCCCGAGTTGGCGGTCTTCAGCGCGGTGTCGGCCAGGCCCTTGCGGGCGCCGTGGGTGGAGTTGAAGTACTCCAGGACCGACAGGCCTTCCTTGAAGTTCGAGATGATCGGCGTCTCGATGATCTCGCCGGAGGGCTTGGCCATCAGGCCGCGCATCCCGCCGAGCTGCTTCATCTGGGCCTGCGAGCCACGGGCGCCGGAGTTGGCCATCATGAAGATCGAGTTGATCTCCAGTTCACGGCCGTCCTTGCCCTTCGGCTTCTGGCTGATCTCGCCCATCATTTCGTCGGCCACGCGGTCCGTAGCCTTGGACCAGGCGTCGACGACCTTGTTGTACTTCTCGCCCTTGGTGATCAGGCCGTCGGCGTACTGCTGCTCGTACTCTTCCGCCAGCTTGCGGGTCTCGGCCACGATGGCCTTCTTCCGCTGCGGAATGACGATGTCGTCCTTGCCGAAGGAGATGCCGGCCTTGGCCGCTTCCTTGAAGCCCAGACCCATGATCTGGTCGGCGAAGATGACCGTCGCCTTCTGGCCGCAGTGGCGATAGACCACGTCGATCAGGTTGCCGATTTCCTTCTTCGTCAGGTTCTTTTCCACCAGGCGGTGGCCGACCGCGACGTGGCGGGGCAGCAGGGCGGCGATCTTCATCCGGCCGGGCGAGGAGTCGACGACCTTGGTGACGATCTCACCTTGCTCGTTCATCTCGGTCCAGCGGGCCTTGATCTTGGTGTGCAGGGTCACGACGCCGGCGTCGAGCGCGGCTTCGATCTCGCCCATGTTGGCGAACAGCTTGCCCTCGCCGGGCTCCTTGTCCTTGATCAGCGACAGGTAATAGAGACCCAGCACGATATCCTGCGACGGCACGATGATCGGGCGGCCGTTGGCGGGCGACAGGATGTTGTTGGTCGACATCATCAGCACGCGCGCTTCCAGCTGGGCCTCGAGGCTCAGCGGGACGTGCACGGCCATCTGGTCGCCATCGAAGTCGGCGTTGAAGGCGGCGCAGACCAGCGGGTGCAGCTGGATGGCCTTGCCCTCGATCAGCTTGGGCTCGAACGCCTGGATGCCCAGGCGGTGAAGCGTCGGCGCGCGGTTCAGCAGCACCGGGTGCTCGCGGATCACCTCTTCGAGGATGTCCCACACCTGGGGCTGTTCGCGCTCGACCATGCGCTTGGACTGCTTGACGGTGCCCGACAGGCCCTTGGCGTCCAGGCGCGCATAGATGAACGGCTTGAACAGCTCGAGCGCCATCTTCTTGGGCAGGCCGCACTCGTGCAGCTTCAGCTCGGGACCGACCACGATGACCGAACGGCCCGAGTAGTCGACGCGCTTGCCCAGAAGGTTCTGGCGGAAGCGGCCCTGCTTGCCCTTCAGCATGTCGGCCAGCGACTTCAGCGGGCGCTTGTTGGCGCCGGTGATGACGCGGCCGCGACGGCCGTTGTCGAACAGGGCGTCGACGGCTTCCTGCAGCATCCGCTTTTCGTTGCGGATGATGATGTCGGGCGCGCGAAGCTCGATCAGGCGCTTGAGGCGGTTGTTACGGTTGATGACCCGGCGGTAGAGGTCGTTCAGGTCGGACGTGGCGAAGCGGCCGCCGTCCAGCGGCACCAGCGGGCGCAGTTCCGGCGGGATGACCGGGACAACGGTCAGGATCATCCACTCGGGCTTGTTGCCGCTCTCGAGGAAGGCCTCGATCAGCTTCAGGCGCTTGGACGCCTTCTTGGCCTTCATTTCCGAAGGCGTGCCGGCCAGCTCTTCACGGTGACGGTCGGCCTGTTGGTTCAGGTCGATGGCGATCAGCATGTTGCGGACGGCCTCGGCGCCGATCTCGGCGGTGAAGCTGTCGTCGCCGTACTCTTCCTGGGCGCGGTAGTACTCGTCCTCGTTCAGCAGCGAGTGCAGCTTCAGCGGCGTGAGGCCCGGCTCGGTGACGATGTAGTACTCAAAATAGAGTACGCGCTCGACGTCCTTCAGCGCCATGTCGAGCATCAGGGCGATACGCGAGGGCAGGCTCTTCAGGAACCAGATGTGGGCGACCGGGCTGGCCAGTTCGATGTGGCCCATCCGCTCGCGGCGCACGCGCGCGAGGGTGACCTCGACGCCGCACTTTTCGCAGATGATGCCCTTGTACTTCATGCGCTTGTACTTGCCGCACAGGCATTCGTAGTCCTTCGTCGGACCGAAGATCCGCGCGCAGAACAGGCCGTCACGCTCGGGCTTGAACGTCCGGTAGTTGATGGTCTCGGGCTTCTTGATCTCGCCGAAGGACCACGAACGGATCTTTTCGGGAGACGCCAGCGAGATGCGGATCTGGTCGAAGGTCGGAGCGGCCTGGACCGGATTGAAGATATTCAGGACTTCCTGGTTCATTAGAACTTCCAGTTCGTCAGTGCGGCGGGGAGACCGCGTAAAAAAGAGAGGGGCGGAAGACGCGCGGGGCCCCTCCCCGGATCACCGGGAAGGGGCTTGGTCCCGTCAGCTGTTCTCCAGCTCCACGTTGAGGCCGAGCGAGCGCATTTCCTTGACGAGAACGTTGAAGCTCTCGGGGATGCCGGCCTCGAAGGTGTCGTCGCCGCGCACGATGGACTCGTAGACCTTGGTGCGGCCGGCCACGTCGTCCGACTTCACCGTCAGCATCTCCTGCAGGGTGTAGGCGGCGCCGTAGGCTTCCAGAGCCCAGACCTCCATTTCCCCGAAGCGCTGACCGCCGAACTGCGCCTTGCCGCCCAGCGGCTGCTGGGTGACGAGCGAGTACGGGCCGATCGAGCGGGCGTGGATCTTGTCGTCCACCAGGTGGTGCAGCTTCAGCATGTAGATGTAGCCGACCGTGACCGGGCGCTTGAACTGCTCGCCGGTCTGGCCGTCGAACAGGATCGATTGGCCCGAACGCGCGAGACCGGCCTTCTCCAGCAGGTTCTCGATGTCGTCGATGTGGGCGCCGTCGAACACCGGGGTGGCGAAGGGAACGCCCTTCGACAGGTTCCGGGCCAGCTCGACCAGTTCCTCATCCGTGTCCGGGAGTTCCTGGTCCTTGCCGTAGACGTCCTTGAGCCAGTCGACGATGGCCTTGCGCTGGCCGCCGTTTTGCCAGTCTTCCAGCAGCTTGGCGATCTGCTTGCCGAGGCCGGCGGCCGCCCAGCCGAGGTGGGTTTCGAAGATCTGGCCGACGTTCATGCGCGAGGGCACGCCCAGCGGGTTCAGAACCACGTCCACCGAAGTGCCGTCTTCCAGGTGCGGCATGTCCTCGATCGGCAGGATCTTGGAGATGACGCCCTTGTTGCCGTGACGGCCGGCCATCTTGTCGCCGGGCTGAAGCTTGCGCTTCACGGCCACGAAGACCTTGACCATCTTCATCACGCCAGGGGGCAGCTCGTCGCCGCGCTGGAGCTTCTCGACCTTGTCCTCGAAGCGGCGGTCGAGGCGCTTACGCGCTTCCTCGAACTGGCGCTTCATGGCCTCGATCTCGCCCATCGCCTTCTCGTTGCTGAGGGCGATCTGCCACCACAGGCCGCGCGACGAGATCTCGTCGAGCTTCTCCTTGGTGATCTTGCCGCGGCCCAGGCCCTTCGGACCCGAGGTGGCTTCCTTGCCGATCAGCAGGGTTTCCAGGCGGCCGTAGGTGTTGCGCTCGAGGATCTTGAGCTCGTCGTCGCGGTCCTTGCCGAGGCGTTCGACTTCTTCCCGTTCAATCGCCAGGGCGCGCTCGTCCTTGTCGACGCCGTGCCGGTTGAAGACGCGGACTTCGACGATGGTGCCGGCCACGCCGGGCGGCAGGCGAAGCGAGGTGTCGCGGACGTCGGAAGCCTTCTCGCCGAAGATGGCGCGCAGCAGCTTCTCTTCCGGGGTCATCGGGCTCTCGCCCTTGGGCGTCACCTTGCCGACCAGGATATCGCCCGGCATCACCTCGGCGCCGATGGCCACGATGCCGGCTTCGTCGAGGTTGCGCAGGGCTTCCTCACCGACGTTGGGGATGTCGCGAGTGATTTCTTCCGGGCCCAGCTTGGTGTCGCGGGCCATGACCTCGAACTCCTCGATGTGGATCGAGGTGAAGACGTCGTCGCGCACGATGCGCTCGGAGATCAGGATCGAGTCTTCGAAGTTGTAGCCGTTCCAGGGCATGAACGCGACGAGCGCGTTGCGGCCGAGCGCCAGTTCGCCAAGCTCCGTCGACGGGCCGTCGGCGATGACGTCCCCGTGCTGGATCTTGTCGCCCACACGCACCAGCGGACGCTGGTTGATGCAGGTGTTCTGGTTGGAGCGCTGGAACTTCGACAGGCGGTAGATGTCGACGCCGGGCTTGGTCGGGTCGGTCTCTTCCGTGGCGCGGATGACGATACGCGTGCCGTCGATCTGTTCGACGACGCCCGCGCGGCGGGCCACGACGACGGCGCCGGAGTCGCGGGCGACCACGGCTTCCATGCCGGTGCCGACCAGGGGCGCGTCGGCCTCGATCAGCGGCACGGCCTGGCGCTGCATGTTCGAACCCATCAGCGCGCGGTTGGCGTCATCGTTCTCGAGGAACGGAATCAGCGCGGCGGCGACGGAGACGACCTGCTTGGGCGAGACGTCCATGAAGTCGACCTGTTCGGTCGGCGCCAGGGTGACTTCGCCGTTGATGCGCACGACGGCCAGTTCTTCGGTCAGGCGGCCCTTGGCGATCGGCACATTGGCCTGGGCGATGGTGTGCTTCGCCTCTTCCATGGCCGACATGTAGACCACCTCTTCGCCGACCTTGCAGTCGGTGACGCGGCGGTAGGGGCTCTCGATGAAGCCGTACTTGTTGACCCGCGCGTGCGTGGCCAGCGAGTTGATCAGGCCGATGTTCGGGCCTTCCGGCGTCTCAATCGGGCAGATGCGGCCGTAGTGGGTCGGGTGCACGTCGCGGACTTCGAAGCCGGCGCGCTCACGCGTCAGACCGCCCGGGCCAAGCGCCGAGAGGCGGCGCTTGTGGGTGATCTCCGACAGCGGGTTGGTCTGGTCCATGAACTGCGACAGCTGCGAGGAGCCGAAGAATTCACGCACCGAGGCCGCCGCGGGCTTCGCGTTGATCAGGTCGTGCGGCATGACCGTGTCGATATCGACCGAGCTCATGCGCTCCTTGATGGCGCGTTCCATGCGCAGCAGGCCGACGCGGTACTGGTTCTCCAGCAGCTCGCCCACCGAACGGACCCGGCGGTTGCCGAGGTTGTCGATGTCGTCGATCTCGCCGCGGCCGTCGCGCAGGCCGACCAGCAGCTTCAGCACCGCCAGCACGTCGTCCTTGCGCAGCACGCGGACTTCGTCGTCCGTTTCCTGCTCGAGGCGCATGTTCATCTTCACGCGGCCGACCGAAGACAGGTCGTAGCGCTCGGAATCGAAGAACAGCGAGTTGAACATCGCTTCCGCCGCTTCCGGCGTGGGCGGCTCGCCCGGGCGCATGACGCGGTAGACGTCGAACAGCGCGTCCTCGCGGGCCGAGTTCTTGTCGATTCGCAGGGTGTTGCGCATGTAGGCGCCGACCGTGACGTGGTCGATGTCCAGCACCTCGATGGTCTCGAAGCCCTGTTCTTCCAGCACCGCGATGGAGGCCGCGTCCAGCTCGTCGCCGGCCTCGACGTAGATCTCGCCGGTCTTGAAGTTGACGGCGTCGTTGGCCAGGTAGCGGCCGATCAGGGCGTCGGGGCCCAGGCGCAGCGACTTGACGCCGCCGTCCTGCAGCTTCTTGGCGGCGCGGGCCGAGATCTTGTGGCCGGCGGCGGCGATGACTTCACCGGTGGCGGCGTCGACCAGGTCGAACTCCGGCTTCACGCCGCGCCAGCGCTCGGGCTTGTAGGGGGTGACCCAGCCGGCCTCGCCGCCCTTCTTGGCCTTCTTCTTCTCGTAGGGAACGATGTCGTAGAAGGTCTTCAGGATCTCTTCGCCGTCCATGCCCAGACCCATCAGGAAGGTCGTGGCCGGCAGCTTGCGGCGGCGGTCGATGCGGACGTAGACGATGTCCTTGGCGTCGAACTCGAAGTCGAGCCACGAGCCGCGGTAGGGGATCACGCGGGCGGCGAACAGCAGCTTGCCCGAGGCGTGCGTCTTGCCCTTGTCGTGGTCGAAGAAGACGCCCGGTGAACGGTGCATCTGCGAGACGATGACGCGCTCGGTGCCGTTGACGACGAAGGTGCCCTTGTCGGTCATGAGCGGGATATCGCCCATGTAGACGTCCTGCTCCTTGATGTCCTTCACCGAGCGGGCGCCGGTCTCTTCATCGGCTTCGAACACGATGAGGCGCAGCTTCACCTTCAGGGGCGCCGCGTACGTCATGTCGCGCTGGATGCATTCCTCGACGTCGTACTTGGGGTCCTCGAACTCGTACGAGACGTATTCGAGCACGGCGCGCTCGTTGAAGTCCTTGATCGGGAAGACCGACTTGAAGACCGCCTCGATGCCCTCGTCGCGGCGCTGGCCCGGACGGACCTCGCGCTGCAGGAATTGCTCGTACGAGGACCGCTGGACCTCGATGAGGTTCGGCATCTGGACAGCGTCGGGGATGCGGCCGAACGACTTCCGGATCCGCTTCTTGCCGGTGAAGGACTGCGCCATGGATTTTTCCCTGGGCGCGGAGGGGGAGTCCGCGCGTAAAGTTGTCGATGCGTCCACCCTCGAGGGCGCCGAGGCGCCGGACGCAGACATCGAAACCCCTGTATTCACAGGGGCGTCCCTTCGCACGGGCCTGAGGGCTGGCCGGGCCTCGAGACGTTTACGCGCGCAAAACCGACGAAACGGGCGCGCCATAAGGCGCCACGTACCGACGGAAATTTCGCGAGACGGGGGAAATAGGCGATTTCCACAGGAAAGAAAAGGGGGCGGAACACCTGATTTGGCAAAAATCAACCGAAAAATGCGCCCTGCCCCCAGCGTCCCCGCCGAGCCCCTTGACCGGGCAGGCCCAATCAGGACGTCTTCGGCCGGCCCAGGGGGATGCCAATGACCGACGAACCCGTACCCACGCCCCCGAAAACCGGCCACCGCTTCGTCGACATGGCCGCGGCCGCGGCGGCCATCGTCATTTCCCTGATCTCCCTGGCCGTCGGCATCGAAAACAGCCGCATCCAGGAGCGGCTGCTGACCGCCTCGTCGTGGCCGATGATCCAGTTCTACACCAGCGACGTTTCCGGCGGCGACGGCGGCGGCAAGCCGGTGATCGCGTTCGGCCTGCGCAACTCCGGCGTCGGCCCGGCCAAGGTCGAGAGCGTCACCATGAGCTGGCATGGCCGCACCTACACCGACAACCTGGCCCTGCTGCGCGACTGCTGCGGCGCGCTCACGCCGGGCGACCACTACGGCCACGGCCTGCAGAGCAATACCGCCAGCCCCACCGTCATGCAGGCCGGCGAGCAGCACTCCTTCCTGGTCCTGCCCCGCGGCGAGGGCGACGATCCGGTCTGGGACAAACTCGATACGGCCAGTCAGGATATCAAGGTAAGCGTATGCTATTGCTCGGTGTTCGATGAATGCTGGCGTAGCGATGGCGTCTCCCTGCGCCCCGCGCGGGTGAAGTCCTGCCCTGCCGGACCTCGCTTCCCCCGCTAGCGCCGCCCGCAGATTCTTTCGCTTCGCCCGTCGATCCTGTGCGTCCCCGTTCGTCGCTCGGGTGTTGGCAAGCCCGAAAGGAGCCCCCCATGCGCCTGATCCCCTTCCTCTGGTACGCCAAGGACGCCCCCGAGGCCGCGAAGTTCTACGCTTCCATCCTGCCCGACTCCCGGGTCGACTCGGTGGAGATCATGCCCGGCGACAGCCCCGCGGGGCCGGAAGGTTCGGTGCAGATCGTCAGGTTCACCCTGCTGGGCCAGCCGGTCCAGGCCATGACCGCCGGCCCGCACCACGCCTTCAACGACGCCATCTCCATGATGGTCGAGGTCGACACCCAGGAGGAACTGGACCGGCTGTGGAACGCGCTGGGCGAGGGCGGCCAGTTCGTCGCCTGCGGCTGGCTCAACGACCGCTATGGCCTACGCTGGCAGATCACGCCCAAACAACTACCCGAACTGATCAACTCGGGCGATCGGGCCGCGCGACGCCGCGTCGCCGAAGCCATGTTGAAGATGGTCAAGCTGGACATCGCCGCCCTGCAAGCGGCCCAGGCCGGACCGTCAGTCTCCTGACGCGTCGAAGACCTGGCCCGCCCCCGCGAACGGGAGCGCACGCTACTCTATTTCCTGGTCGAATCCGCAACCATCTACACAAGTGACAGCATACTCAACCAAACTATAAGTGTAGCTTGTGTATTTGAGACGCGGATTATTGACTTCTGCCGAGCTCCACCTCTCATCATGGTCGGGCATGCGCTCTGATTTCAGGATGAGTTCGATGATTGGTCTATCGAAGGCCGGGTTTGGCGGGTCCGCGGCTTCCCGCGGCGCGCGCAATTGGTTTGCCCACACGGCGCTGGGCGTTTCCCTCGGAATCGTCGTCGCCGGCGCAGGGGGCGCCGGCGCGGCGATGGCCGCCGACGAGTGCGGGGCCGAGATCGCCGGTCCCGACACGGTTGTTTGTTCGGGGGCCAGCTATCCCGACGGTATCGACTATGCGGCAGTCGACGATTTGACGATCGTCGTCCCCGGTTCAGTGACAATCGACGGAGGGCTCTCAGTCGGCGGGGCCGGCCAGATCGTAATTAGCGGTGAAGACACCACCATAGGCAACAGCCTTGGCGCCGGTGCCGACGTCTATTCTGAGAACGGCGCGGTCTCGGTGGATTTGGGCTCGGTCACCACTTCCGGCGATGGAGCCTTCGGCGTCGTCATGTCGGCGGCGCTGGACGGGCTGGTCGAGACCAACTCCGTCACCACTTCCGGTGAGGCCGCTACGGGAATTCTGGCGGGTGCGGGCGGGGACCTGGTCGTGCTCGGCGGGCAGATCGTCACCGAGGGCGATTACGCCGCGGGGATTGTCGCCGTCAGCAAATCGGGCGGTGTCGCCGTCTATGCGTCTGCCGCCACAGCCGGGGACCACGCCGCGGGCATCATCGCGGAGGCCGGGTCGGGATATGCGGTAGTGGTGGATGGCGATGTCACCACCCAGGGCGACTTTTCCGACGCCGTCTATGCGTCGGGCGATCGGGTCCTCGTGATGACGTTCGACGCGCGCACAACCGGAGACCACAGCAACGGAATCGAAGCCGTGGCCGGCGGCGACGTCACGGTTCAGAACGGCCAGGAGGTTCTGGGCGGTTTTGTCTACACCGACGGAGACGGCAGCGTCGCGATTGAAGCGCTGAGCGCAAGCGGCCAGGCGCGGGTCTACAGCCAAACCATCCGCACCACGGGAGATGATAGTGCGGGAATCGTGGCGGTCGCGCGCGCCGGCGACGTCTACGTGAGCAACGGCTTCGCCTCGTCCTATGGGGTGATCGTCACCAACGGGAACGACAGCGACGGGATCGTGGCCTACGCGAGCGGTCAGGCCACCATCGGGAGCGACTTCGTATCGACGCAGGGAGAACGCAGCCAGGGAGTGCTCATTATCGCCGGCGGCGATGTCCTGGCGACCAGCGTCTCGGTTACCACGGAGGGCGGCTACAGCGCTGGCATCGCGGTGGTCAGCGACCACGGCGACATCGCGGTGAGCAGTCAGTACGTCGACACCGCCGGGAATTCCAGCGACGGCCTAAATCTCAATGCGCTCTCAGGTTCGGCGCAGGTCGACCAGGGCAAGAACGGATACGCCGGCGCTATCATCACCCAGGGCGTCGACAGTGACGGGATCGACGCGTTCGGCGCGCTCGGTGTCTACATCTCAAACCAGGACGTGCAGACCTACGGCGACCTCGCAGACGGCATCCGGGCGGTGAGTGGCGGCGCGGTCGAAGCCGGTCAGATTACGGTGACGACAGCCGGAGACTATGCCATCGGGCTGTTCGCCTTGAGCCAGGACGGCGTCAAGGTCCAGGGCGCGGACATTTCAACCAACGGACTGTTCAGCACCGGCATCTGGGCCGTCGCCCAGCGCGGCGACATCTCGATCGAAAGCGACCAGGTACAGACCGGATTCAACGGATCTGCGGGAATTCTGGCTCGCGCCTATGACGGGTCCATTACCATCGCCAGCGATCACCTCTCGACCTACGGCGCAGCCAGCACCGCCATGGATCTGGCCGCCTCGGCCGACATCGTGATCACCTCAGCCGCGATCGTCACGCAGGGCGTCAGGAGCGGCGGCATCATCGCGCAGGCGGGCGGCGACGCCTCCGTCGTCAGCGGGGGTGTCCACACTTATGGCGAATTGGCTGACGGCGTCTATGTGACCGCATACGGCGACATCGCCATCGTGAGCGATCGCGTAACCGCTGAGGGGCCGCGCAGCGCCGGGATCATCGCGTCGTCCTATGCGGGCTCGGTCACCGTGACCAGCGAAGCGGTCACGTCTGCCTCGGTCGGCATCTATGCCTCCGGCCTAGAGGTGACGGTCGACGCCGGCACGACGTCCACCACCGGCGAGGACGCCTTCGGCCTGGTCGCGGTGGGCGGGGCCTACTATTCCGAAATCCCGTTGCAAGTCAGCGCGTCCGTTCGCGCCGACTCCGTTGCGACGGACGGCTACTTCTCATTCGGGGTCTATGTCTCCGCAGCGGGGGGAGACGCCCTGGTCGATGTCGGGCGGATCGAGACCCGGGGCGACCTCTCCCTGGGAATTCTTGAAGTCGCCCGCCTCGGTGACGCGGAGCTCTCGCTCAACTCGGTCATGACTTCGGGCGTCTCGTCGGCCGCCGTGGAGGTCACAACCATCGGCGGCGACGCCTGGATCGACGTAGGCTCGGCGACGACCTACGGCGATGCGTCCGGGGGACTGCTGGGATACGCAAGCCGCATCTACGATCCATATCTCGGCGTCGAAGTTTTCGGCGACCTCCACATGCAGGCCGGCTCGATTGAAACCTGGGGCGCACAGTCACCAGGCCTCGTGGGCGTAACGAATGCGGGCGACGCCGATATCTCGGTCGTCCAGGTCATCACCCACGGCGACTATTCCGACGGAGTCGCGGCGATGACGACCCTGGTGTCGCCGGGGCTCCATCGCGATCCCTATGTCTACGCAGGCGATCTGAATGTCGCCGCGGGCGTGGTGGCGACCTACGGCGCGGCGTCGGTCGGGATCGAGACCTACTCACAGGTGGGGTCCATATCGGTAGAGGCAGGATCGGTGGCGACGGCGGGAGACGACGCCATCGGCATTCGCGCCACCACCGCCTACCAGTGGCGCAACGATGTCCTCTATTCCGGCGACGTGAAGATAACAGTCGGGTCGGTAACGACCGCCGGAGCCGGCGCTGACGCGATCTACGCCCTCACCCACTACGGCGAGATCAGCATTTCGGCCGGCGATGTCAGCGCCGCCGGCGTCGGCGCCAACGGCGTGACGGCCATCACCGAAGGAAGCGGCGATGTCCTGATCGATCTCAGCGGCGATACGTTCGCCGCCGGCGGCAGCGCGATCTATGTCCGTGCGTCGGGATCGGCCGTCATCACGATCGGACCGTCGCAACCGGACGAGCCGCATCCCCAAGTCTTCGGCCGCGATGCCGGTATCACCATCGACACTGCCGGGGGCGCGGTGATCAATATCAACGGTACGCTCTCGAGCGGCAGCGGGCTGGCCATCGCGGCGACCGGCGGGGCGGTCACCATCAACAACATGTCGAACACCGTCGACGGCTTCGTGCAACTCACGGGCATGGACGACCGGTTCAACAACGCCGGGACGTGGCGTGTGTCTGGCGTCAGCGATTTCGGCCTCGGCGAAGATCGCATCGACAACAGCGGCCTGCTGTTCCTCGCCCCCGGAACGGCGCAGGCCTCCACGGTGCGATTGGACGGTTTGGAATCCTTCCACAATTCGGGAGTGATCGACCTGGTGAACGGCCAGGCGGGCGATCTGCTGGACATGGGAAAGGCCGCTTTCGACGGAGCCGGCCTCAGCACGATCCGGCTGGACATCGGAACCAGGCAGGGCAGCAGCGCCGTCGACAGCCTGATGATCGGGTCTGTCACGGGGACGACCCGCATCGAGCTGGTCCGGCAGGGCGGGTTCGGACAGCTGGGTGCGACCTCCGTGGTGCACCTCGACGGCGCGAACACGGCGGGCGCCTTCAGCCTTCAGGATGGACACTTCGACGCGGGCCTGGTCGATTTGACGCTGTCCTATGACGATGCGGCTCACGCCTACGTGCTGGTCGGGACGCCGGACTCTGAGGCGGGCGAAGTGGTCGGTTTCGTCGGCGCAAGTCAGGATTTCTGGCGTCGCTCCACCGACGCCTGGTCGGCCCGGCGGCAGGCCGCGCGCGACGCCGGTGACCGGGCCCCCGACACAGGTATCGAGACCTGGGCCCAGGCCTACGCCGGCGATCAGGGACTGGACCCGGGACTCGACGGCAGATCGGCCTGGACGGGCTTCCAGGCGGGCGTGGAGGCGCATCGCGCCGGCGGCCTGGTCGGCTTCACCTTCGGCTACGCCGATCAGCGGTCCCGCTTCGATCAGGACGGCAACACCCTGGCGCTGACGGGAATGCAGTTCGGCGGTTACGCCGAGTGGACCCGGGCCGCGGCATTCCTGAATCTGATGGTGAAGGCCGGCACGCTTCACGGCGACGCCGACCTTCGTTCCGCCGGATTTCGCGCCGAGGCCGATGGCCACACGCTGGGCGGCGTCAGCCAGGTCGGAATGCATCTTGCGGCCGGCGGCGGATTTCTGGAGCCCATGGCCGAAATCTCCTGGGCGCAGACCGATCTCGGCCCGCTGCGCGCGCCCGGGGCGGTGTTTGACGGCATCGACGGCCAGAGCACGCGGGCGCGCATCGGCGCCCGGGCCGGCGCCACGGTCCACCTCGGGCGCGCGCGCGTGGCCGGCTTCCTGGGCGCCTTTGCGGTCGATGAGCTCGGCAACACCAACCACACCCGGCTCGAGACCGGCTCGACCTTTGTGGATCTCACCGGCGAAGCGACGGACCCCTACGCCCAACTGGATTTCGGCCTCACCGCCAGCGGACTCGGC
>Ga0209023_10000204_pt1 | contig 102775 bp, 108 predicted proteins | sample LakOneMetagenome_FD_187468 | JGI IMG/M metagenome (GOLD analysis project Ga0209023, IMG submission 187468) | Freshwater and sediment microbial communities from Lake Erie, Canada (SPAdes) (version 2) | ecosystem: Environmental > Aquatic > Freshwater > Lentic | place: Lake Erie, Canada...
TAACTTTATTGAAGAAAGATATGGCAAGGCAAAGATATACAAAGCAAAAAAACGGCTTGAGTTAAGGCTGAGACCTAAAAACTGGGTAGACGATAACCTTGCCGTGTTATTTGAAACCAATTTTCAACAAAACCACATTCGGCTTTATGATGAAGAACTAAATGAAGAATTCTTCCGTAGTCAGTTCGATAGAATTAACTCTGTGAAAATAAACATCATCTAGATGATGTTCCTGTCAAAGCACCTTGGCTATCTGATTTGCAATTCTCTCAAGTACTGTCGTGGAAACTGAGTTGCCAGCCTGTTTATATAAAGCCGAGTCCGCTATATCTGGGAGTTTATAGCTATCAGGAAAGCCTTGCAAACGGAAACATTCTCTAGGGGTTAACTTTCTAATACCTTTACCGTCAAAAATAATCGGTACATTATGCCCACCCATACCCATGTTTGCAGTTAAGGTAGGCGAGACACCTTTTTTGTTTTGGCGAACATACTTACGTCGCCACTGATATACTTGATTTTCTTCGGTTATATCATCCTTGAGCTTTTCATATAAAGGCTTATTGTTGTAGTAGTATTTTTCATCAACCTTTTTTTCTAAAATGTCCTTGATAGTATTTGTCAGCTGAATTGGTTCTGGAAACTCGAAGTTTTCAGTCTTAGTTTTGTCTTTAAATCCAACTATATAAATTCGCTCACGGTTTTGGGGAACATTGCCGTACTCCATAGAATTTAAGACTTTTGATTTAATGTGATAGCCAAGTTCGACGAGTGTTTGTTCGATAATCCTAAAAGTATTTCCTCCATCATGATTTTTAAGATTTTTAACGTTCTCAAGCAAGAAACCGGTAGGTTGCTTATCCTCAATGATTCGTACAATATCAAAGAATAAGTTGCCACGTCCTCTTTCGTCACTGAAGCCTTTACGGTAACCTGCAACAGAGAATGCCTGACAAGGAAAACCCCCAAGAACAAAGTCACAGTCTGGTATATCCTTGGTGGATATTTTTGTAATATCTTCAACCACAAGCTTTGCGTTATCAAAGTTTTTATTGTAAGTGTCCGCACATTTAGCTTCAAAATCGTTGGCGAAAACTGTTGAAAAACCTGCTTTTTCAAAACCTAATCTGATACCACCTACGCCAGCAAATAGGTCAACCGTTTTCCAATCTTTCGTAGGCACTACTTTAGCATCACTAGGTGTTTCATTTAAGTTGCGGTGAATTGACCATACTATTCCGCGAACCTCAACTTCGTCTCTAATTAGGGGCAACATCGCTTGATTAGCGGGTTGTAGTCTAAATTTACCATCTTCTTTATATAGCTTTTTGAGCGTTGCCTGATTGCCGTCAATTATCGCTACGACTGTTTGACCATTCTGAGCCGAGGTCTGACGTTTTATAATAACAATATCTCCATTATATATACCCTCGTCTATCATGCTGTCGCCCTTAACCTGTAGCGCATAAAAATCTCCCTTTGGCAGATTAACAACATCAATATGTGTTTTTAAGTCTTCTATAGCCTCAATAGGCAAACCTGCTGCTATATAACCTATGATTGGCAATTTAGATTTATTGTTATCTGCTGGCTTCAGCTCGTAACCACCATTTTCGTCAATTGACAAGATACCGTTTTCAACCAAATCTTTTAGATGCTGGTGCACAGTCGATACAGACCTTAATCCAACAGCATCTTTAATTTCATTTAGCGTTGGAAAAATACCGTTTTCATCATAGTATTTATTAATAAAGACTTCGATGTGCAGTTTTGTAGTTTTGCTCATTTTTCTATTTTATACGAAAAAATACGAAAAGTGAAGCACATTCCTTATCTTTGTAGCTTATAGACTAGTGCGTTACTTAAAAAAACCTATTACTCAACTTGTTGTATTAGTTTGCTTACTGCTAGAGTCAAACGACGGTTAGATAACCCTCAAAAATTTTATATTTTTCGGATGTGATGCAATCTGTTCATTAAGCTTATGCTATAAAATAACTATTGCTTTTTTGCAAATCTTTGATCTATGATGAACCTACAACTTATCAACGGAGGGTCATATGGCTAGAAGTTCCACGGATATCAAAATAACTTTGCTCATAGTAGCACTGGGATTGCCGCTCGCGCTCCCGGGCACGGTGTTTGCGGCAACAGCGGGGGTAAGCAACGTCGAGAATTTCATAAGATCCATTATCACGGTCTTTGCAGGATTAGCCGGTCTCGTCGCGACCGGTTTTTTAGTTGCTGGAGGTTTCACTTACATCACCAGTTCTGGAAATCCTGAGCATTTAGATCGAGCCAAGCGTACGATTACATATGCGCTCATTGGTCTTGCTATCACAATAGGGGCGTTTGTGATTAGCAACATCGTGACCACACTCGCAAGTAGCGCTTTTGGGGGATAGGCATAATGATCAATCTAACGTTTAGCGGTCTGTCGGTTCCGGCAGATACGTCTGGTGCTATTTCAGTAATGCGAGACTACATAGCGCCAACCATACAGCTATTAGTTGGGATCGCTTCGATTGCCTGTGTTTTCTTTCTTGTTCATGGTGGCTATTTGTACATTACTAGTCGCGGTAATCCTGAGTCACTAGAAAATGCTAAGCGAATCCTTCGGAATGCACTGATCGGTCTTGTCCTGGTTATTGGTGCGGCAACGCTTACGACGATTCTATCCAGTGCTTATGGAAACCCATCCAATACAGCAGGTGCATCACTACCGAACTTGCAGGCCATCCAGCCACAAGACGTCGGTAATGGACTCGTTGAGGTGCTCATAAGAGCCGTGACCGGTTTCTTAAACAACATCATACAAACAGCGGCCGCGCCGTTTCTCTTGGCACTAAATTACTTCACCAAAGAAACACCACTAATGGCTAGTAACTCGGGGGTATTTAATCTGTGGCTCGCTATGGTTGCCATCACTGATGTGCTGTTTATTCTCATTGTAGCCTTACTTGGCTTCCATGTTATGAGCGCCGCCAGCTTTGGCTTTGATGAACTTGAGTTTAAGCATTTACTGCCACGAATCGGACTAGCGTTTTTGCTCATCAATACGTCGATCTTCTTTATCGATGCAGTTATTCAGCTTTCGAATGTACTAATAACTGCTGCGGGAAAGATTACAGGCACAATTTCGGTATGGGTAACGCTCACCGCTGTTGTCAAAGAGAGCGGTGGTCAAGGGGCGGCTGCACTTCTGGTAATGTTGGCGTTTCTTATCTTTGCCGTTATTCTGCTGGTTTACTACGTTGGACGTATTGTGGTTCTGTTTCTTGGAGCGGTACTATCTCCGTTTGTTATTGCTCTATGGTTAGTGCCAAGCTTTCGAGATTTCTCTGTCTCAGCGATCAAAACGTATATCATGACCATTTTTGTATTATTCGTCCATGTTGTGACACTGATGCTTGCGGCAACACTTTTTGCTGGCATGTCAGCAACAGACGGAAACAATCAAGTACCGAATGTTCTGATGTCGATGGTAATCGGCTTGGCTACCGTACTGACACTCCTCAAGACTCAGGGTGTCATGATGCAGTTTAGTTATGTCGGCATGGGCGCAAGAAATGCCCATAAGCTTGGCAGTCAGTTCATGAACGGTGTCAGTTACCTAACTGGCAAAGGTCGTACTGCTATGGCCAGCGCAAGTGGTGTGGCCTCGGGGCGAAGCTCCATGCAACTTGCCACCGTCGGCGGAGTGGGCAGGAGCACCCGAGAAACAATTACCGTATTTAGGACTACAAGCAACACTGGCAAACAAGCCTCAAGATCTTCGAATACATCAAAACGAGCGCCGACCGGAACTACCACAGACGCATCAAAAGTAGCTCCCGGCAGTGAATCATTAAAACAGCCCTCAAAGAGTAACAAGGAGACCAAATCATGAGAAGTACGGTTGTCCCAGCACAAGTAACAACGATTGAGGATAGAATCATGGGCAGTCTTGGATTCTCTCAATTAGCACTACTGGTGATCCCCATATTCATCGCAGCCACTCTGTTCGTCATTCTACCGCCAGTCATGCACAGTAGTCCTTACAAGTACATCATCATGGCAATTATTGCCCTGCTCATGGGCATATTGGCTATTCGTATAAAAGGCAAGATTATCTTGCTCTGGCTGATCACCATACTGCGCTATAACTTACGGCCAAGACATTACCTGTCTAGCAAAAATACTGCTGAATTGCGGGATGATCTGCCATCCTACACGCAGGGCGGGGAGGACAAGGTGAAGCCAGTCACAAAACGAAATACTGCAAAATTACCAAGGCTGGCACTGCACGATGCAACTAAAGTACTAGAAACCATACAGCAGCAGAATAGCAATCTGCGATTTGAGATGACTAAGAAAGGAGGCCTTCGTGTTCGCTTTACAGAAGTCGAGAAGTAAAACCACTAGCCGGCAGCAGATCCGCATTAAGGGTGTGAGAGATAACATCCTCATACTCCCAAACAATCAGTACCGGGCGATACTAAGCGTTTCCTCTCTGAACTTTGAACTCAAGAGCGAGGAAGAGCAAGATGCCATTATCGACACTTACGAGAGTTTCTTAAATTCGGTTGGTTCAAACTTACAGATTCTCATCCGTACTCGCGAGATCGATATGGATAAGTACCTAGAGGAGCTGACCGAACGTTTAGACGGTGAGACTGAAGTCGTCTATCGCAAACAACTTAAGAACTACGACGAGTTTATTCGTTCACTTATCACAACCAATAAGATATTAACGCGTCATTTCTATCTAGTAATACCGTACGTCGCTACCAAGAAAGCCGACTTTGAACTCATCAAAGAACAGCTCAATCTAAAAGTAGACATTGTCTCTAAAGGTATGACAAGACTCGGGATGCACACGAAGCAACTCAGTAGTCTAGAAGTGTTAGATCTCTTCTATAGTTTCTACAATCCAAGCCAAGCAAAGATTCAGCCACTCACTGAGCAAGCCTTACAACTGATCCATACCGCTCTGGTGCAGAAAGGAGACGAGTCATGAACGCGTTACTGGAAAAACTACACAACTATCAGAAAGACCGGGAAGAAAAACAAAAAGAGTTAAACCTTACATTTGGTGAGCAAGATGCTGTTGATGTACTTGGTTACGCAGGGCTTGAAGAGAATACTGATTACCTCTGCATTGACGGCGTATACATCCGTACGCTTTACATATCTGGCTATCCATTCGTAGCCAATTCTGGCTGGCTTGATAGCTTGATTAACTTCAACCACGACACCGATATTAGCTACCACTTACATGAAGTTAATGCACTTCATGCCTTACCAAAACTACACCGTAAAATTACTGAGCTAGAAAGCACAAAACGTGCCATGATGCGAGCGGGTAAGATCGTAGGCTCCGAGGTAACTGATCCGCTCGAGTCTGCCATTGAACTTCGAGATAAGATTCAACGCGGTCAAGAGAAACTGTTTCAGATGTCTATCTATGTAGCCATTCGAGCAGATAGCCTGGAGGGACTTAACAAGACAACTAAGTTACTTGAAGCTACTATGTCAGCACGACTATTTTACTCCAAGGTTGCCCGCTACCAACAACTTGAGGCTTTGCAGTCTATTTTGCCACGAGGTGAAGATCAGCTAGCTCAGAAACGAAACTTAGACAGTAGTTCAGCAGCTCTGACGTTTCCGTTCATGAGCTCAGAGTTAGTACAAGAGTCCGGTATCCTCTATGGGGTAAATAAGTCTAATAACTCGCTGGTTATCCTGGATCGGTTTAGTCTGCACAACGCTAATTCAATAGTCTTTGCTCAGTCTGGCTCTGGTAAAAGCTATACGACAAAAGTAGAAATTCTGCGCCAACTCATGCAAGGTACAAAAGTATTGGTCATTGATCCAGAACGTGAATATAAACGACTGAGCGAGACTGTCGGTGGTACGTATATTAAGCTATCAGCTAAAAGCAAAGAAAAGATTAACCCCTTTGATCTTACTACTACCTTCCACACCAAAGGTGATCTTGCGGAACATGTACAAGACTTAACGGCCGTGATTGATCTCATGGCTGAGGGCTTAGATAAGCGCGAAAAGGCCGCTGTAGACAAAGCAATCTTGAAAGTTTACAAGAAAGCGAAAGAAGAGCAACCGTTACTTGAAGATCTCTATGCCGAGCTTCATGGCCTGGGACAATTGCAGCTTTGTGAACGACTGGAGAAGTATATTAGTGGATCAAGTTCTGAGATATTCAACTCACACACCAACATTGAACTGGACAACCGTTTAGTCATTTTCGACATCAAAGACATGCCTGCCAACTTGCGTCCAATCATGATGCTCATCATTTCTAACTTCATTCAGAATCAGGTCAAAGCCAAGCCTGAAAAACGAATGCTGGTAATTGATGAAGGCTGGTTGCTACTCCAACACGAACAAAGTGCTCGCTTCATTGCCGGACTCGTCCGTCGAGCTCGAAAGTATTACCTGGGTGTCTCATTCATTTCTCAGCAAGCTGATGACTTCTTAAAGAGTGACTACGGTCGTGCCATTGCCTCGCAATCTGCTCTACGGATTCTAATGCGCCAAGATACCACAACGATAAAAACGGTGGTCTCTGAGTTTAATTTGTCTGAGTATGAACAGCAGTTCTTGCTTACTTGTGAACGTGGTGACGCACTAATCATTGCTGACCAGAATCACGTTGCGGTTAAAGTTGTCGCCAGCGAAAAGGAACATCCTCTCATCACCACCGATCCAACGGAGCTGTACGCATGAACGCTGGCCTGCTCGCGCTAAACATGGTGACGGGCGGGAACCTTAAGAAACAGGCAGCATTGGTGCTCGCTACTATGGCTATCATTGTTGCCCTGCCGTTTGCGGCTGTCTTTGCGATGGGTGAAAGTGTCGTTACCTTTTTGTCGGGTGTACCGAGTCTTGAGGCTGCTAAGTCGCAAGGCTTTTACACTGGTGGGCCAGTTGAGGGTGATACCTATGCTTGGGGTAACTGCACATATTGGGCATTTGCTATGCGACTACAAGCAGGTTATCCCATACCGACCAGTTGGGGTAATGCTAACACCTGGGATGACCGAGCAATTCGCGATGGCTACATTGTTGACCATACACCTGAAGCTGGTGCAGTATTTCAAACTGATAATGGTGAATGGGGGCATGTGGCTTACGTTTCTAGCGTCAACAGCCAGTCTGGTGAGTGGACAATTTCTGAGATGAATTTTATCGGGCTTAACATCCTAAGTCGACGAACGTTTTCCAGCCAGGCGGCTTCGTCATATAACTTCATTCACGGCAAGAAAGGAGCACCGCAATGGAATCCACTGCCTATCTCCCTTCCGTAGTACACTATGCTCTCATAGGAGCTTTGCTGGTCGCAATCCTGGTAGTCTTTTACTGCCTCGCTCGACTCATTACGATGTCAGTAAACCGACTTTACTTGCATCGTCGCACCATGGTTTGGCTGGAGCTCACACCACCAGCCTCAATCGCAAAGACTCCTGAGTCAACCACTCAGCTATTCTCAGTCATACACGGGTTTCGAACTGCCCGCACGTTGAAAGAGAAGTTACTTCGTAGAACTCCCACGCTATCTTTTGAGATTGCCTCAACTAAACAAGAGGGTATTCGATTTCTCATACAAGTTGAGGCGCGTAGTGCCAATTCACTACAAAAAGTAATCGCTGCATACATTCCAGAAGCAAAGACAAAGATAGTGTACTACCCAGCAAATAATCCAGATCTAATTAACGAGTTTACGCAAAAACATCACTTTGTTTTACCACTTGCGGTAAATCAGGCGTTCGAGCAGCACGATCCTGTGTCATACATTACGGCTGCCATGACTAAACTTGATGATAATGAAAGTCTTGCTATGCAACTTATTGTTCAGCCCATAAGACTCACGGAAGCAAGCAGACTATCCCGCAGAATCCTAAGCAATGAAGACATATTAAAACGCGTGTCTCATGGTAAGTTATCTCCACTTAGCAAGGTAGGCGAATTGTTCTCAGGAGCAGCGTTGGGGTTAACTGACACAATCGGTGAAGTCTATAATGGATCAACTTCTAGTTACTATCAGAACAAGTCTGCAAAGGACGCCACACTCCAAACGCAAGTTCAGAAACGACAGCGTCCAGCCAGAACACTTAGCGCCTTTGAACTCGAACTAATGGAATCTATGCATCAGAAAGTTTCCCAGCCACTATTCCAGGTTGATCTGCGACTGCTTTCTAGTAGCCCCCACGCAAAAGAGCAACTATCAACCCTCCGATCCGCACTTGATGGCTATTCAGTTCCACAGTATCAAGCCCTGCGCGTCAAAACACGACTACCGCTTATCCAAACGTATCGTACACGACTTGCAGCCCTCCGATTACCAAACCTCACAAGAATGCAGTCGCTCGTTCTTTCCGGCAGTGAAGTGTCAAGCTTGTTCCATTTCCCGGCTAGCCATATTAGTAAAACCGACAATCTCATAACCTCACTAAGCCGTACTCTGCCCGCACCAGTGTCCCTCAAGTCTGGTCAGGAACTATCCATCCTTATTGGCGAAAACCATCACCATGGGATCACAACCCCGATTGGGCTTACTGAAGCAGAACGACAACGACATATGTACATAGTAGGTGGTACAGGCAACGGTAAAACTACGATGCTACTCTATTCCATCCTGCAAGATATTAAGAACGGTAATGGCCTCGCCGTAATTGATCCGCACGGAGATCTGGCCGAAACAATTTTGCATCACATTCCAGAGGATCGCATTAAAGACGTTATTTACATGAACCCAGATGACCTTGCGCATCCGATTGGTGTCAACTTACTCGAGCTCACTCCCGGGCTTGAAGGCGACGACCTACTACGTGAGAAAGATCTTATTACTGAGTCAACGATCTCAGTACTGCGTAAGATATTCTCGGAAGATGATTCAGGCGGTCACCGTATTGAGTACGTTCTTCGTAATACTATCCAAACCGCGCTGACGCTGGATAAGCCTAATATATTCACCATTTTCCGACTTCTCAACGACAACAAGTATCGCCGAGAGGTTACGAAGACACTTGATGACGTTGACCTCGCTAACTTTTGGAAGAATGAACTCGGTAAAGCAGGTGAGTTTCAAAAAGTTAAGATGGTTGCAGGTATTACTGCTAAGATTGGCCGCTTCTTATTTTCTGCCTCGGCGAAACGGATTCTTGAACAAGATACGTCCACCATTGATTTTGGTGACATCCTCGATTCAGGCAAAATTCTGATCTGCAACTTCTCAAAGGGTCATTTAGGGGAGGATACTTCGGCGCTATTTGGTACTACCATCCTTGCCAAACTTCAGGTAGCTTCACTCAGACGGGCCCGAATTAAGCAAACTGATCGTCGACCATTCTATCTCTATGTCGATGAGTTTCAGAACTTTGCCACGATGAGCTTTGTACAAATGCTCAGTGAGGCTCGTAAGTATAAGTTATTTCTTATCATGGCAGAGCAGTCTACGAGTCAGCAGGAACAGAAACGGCTTGTAGATATTATCCTGGCCAATGTAGGCACTGTTATTTGCTTCCGCTCGGGTAGTCCCGCCGATGAACGTTATGTATTACCATTATTCTATCCGTATATAGAACAGGGTGAGATAGCCAACCTGCCATCCTATAACTTCTATATGCGAATAGCCGCTGTTACCGCCCAAGAACCGCTATCCGGTCAGACAATAGTCGTTACTGAGCCAGAAGATGAGACGGTATTTAAAGAAGCTATTCGTTCATCACGAGAGAAGTATGCTAAGCAGGTCATAGTTAATGAAAAAGCTCAAAAGACTAGTACAACCGTTACACCTAAATCCGTGCTTACTACGAAACGGCATAATAAAAGCGGGATGCGTGACAGAGACAAGAAGCCTAGCTAGGACGTAACTTCGTTAAGCTGGTTGACATTACTCAATGGTTATGCTAATATACATATAATTAAGTAATCGAAGGTTCATATTTACATGGCATCAATAATCAACAACTAAGTCGTCGCAAAAGATTGCGTTCTTTGTTGTTGGTTGAATTCAATAGATAACTTTTACAAAAACCGAGTCCTTGCGTGACGATTATTCGTTCCCAAGACTCGGTTTTTGGTATAAGGAGTTTCTATGTCTTTTAAGAATCACGAATCACTATTGCAGCATAATATGAAAACACTATTTCGATATATGCTTGCCACTAGTTTCAGACCCTATTACATCGTTCTCGTACTTTACTTTGCTCATATTCTGCACTCATATGCCTTGGCAGGGAGCTTGCTGGCAATGCTTCCGATTAGTCAGGCGTTCTTTGAGGTACCTACCGGAATAATCTCAGATAAGATCGGACGAGTCTTTAGTATCAAGCTGAGCGTTGCACTAGAAATTACTGCGCTTCTCATCTACACGCTTCTTCCATATTATTGGATGCTGGCCCTGGGATCGGTGATATTGGGCTCTACCTTTGCGCTTACGAGTGGTAATAACGATGCGCTCATCTACGACTCTGCCCGCAACGCTGGAAAACACGCCTCATTCCATAGCTATTACAGCAAGATTAACATCGCGCTGGAGGTCTCTGGTTTCGTTGCGGCCATTCTGGCTGGATTCCTGGCGGCCCGATCATTCGCGCTTGTCATGTGGGTATCGATTGTCCCTCAGCTAGCAGGCTATGTGTTGGCAGCGCAGCTGGCAGAGCCCGAACGGGTAAGCAAGGTTACGGAGAATATCTTTACGCACTTTAAGGATATAATTCGTACCTACAAAGAAAATGTGCGCTTGCGAGCACTAAGCCTTGCATCGATACTCGGTGGAGGAGTAGGTAGCGCGAAGTGGAATATGCAACCAGCCTATTACAGCCAGTTTGTGCCACTTTCTTTAGTCGGTGTATTTGTATCGTGCAACTACCTATGGAGCACGATCGGATTCTATACCAGCGACTGGTTCATGAAGCGCTTCAAGCCGATCAATATTCTACTAACCAGTGAAGTTTACTCGCGAGCGATGAGTTTTCTAGCACTTGGCTTGTCGACTATTGCAGCACCTATCACGATGGCACTGTCGGCTATAACGTATGGCCCACAAGATGTAGCCATGCAGCATTTGCTTCATGAAGATTTTACTGATGCGCAAAGAGCTACCATGGCATCGTTGAACTCTTTGCTGACAAGCATTGTGTACGGCCTGTTTCTAATAATTACTGGATTTGTTGCTGACAAGTATGGTCTCATCTCCGCACTTGTGCTGTGTAATGTGCTCTTGTTGCCAGTCATCTTCATTTACCGAAGAATATTTAGTAATTTTTCGAAAAAAAGCTAACATGACTTTGGATCACTATTCTTCGAGGACAAGAAGATCTTCTGGAAGATAGATTACTACGATCAGGATTTGAAGTTCTGGTGCGATCCGCTGGATAAGGCGTGCCGTCGTGTACTTACGATAATGCTAGCCGAGGACTATTAGGTTCGCTGTCCTGAGCATGACGATAAACTGCTCAAAGCACAGAAGCACCGGCAAGAAAGCTCTCTAAGCTAACTGCCAATGCCTTTATATCGTCTATACCCGTGGACTCAAATACCGACTCGGTATATTCAAGAAATGTTTTTGCCTGTCGATCGTTAGCCAGAACAAATAGTAGTGCTGGATAATCGCCATCCGGCCAGCCTTCATCGTCGTAATGTTCTAGCAATTTGTTGAAACGCTTTCGGACCAAGAATGGCTGACTGTCGTGATTAATTTCAATAAAGAACTCATTAGGCTTTGTATCGCTCGTCTCTTGTCGGCGCAAGTAAAGGTGCGGACGGGGTAGTGGAAAGTCACCGTCGCCAGCAATTTCAGTTGAACTGTAGATATAGAATTCGTCGGCATAAGCTTGCTTTATGTAGTTAGCAAGCTGGAATGTGGTCAGGCAATGATTAACAAATGTTTCGGATTTCTTGTTATACATTGCGTGTAGTGCATTTTTGGATAAGTCGGTGTTCTTGGTTAGGTAAGTAATACCTTTTGAGGCGAGGCTGTATCGGGCACCTTTACGGTCAATGCGGTACGAATTGTTATACTGCTTCTTAATGTACTTTTGATCTACTAAGTTCTGAAGCATTCGATTAAGACTGTCTTTATTTACTCCACGATATATAGCTAACAATGAAGAGGTTACAACACGAAATTTGAATATGATCTTTAAGGTATGTAGTTGTTTACTAGTCAGTTTTTCTGAGACTTGCTGCTTTGCCATGAACTACCTGCACTTTCTTTCTCTCACCTATATATACTATATATAAGAGGATGAGTAAATATGTATATTCTGTATCTGTTGATTGCTCGCTAAAAAGGCATTATGCACAACGCCTTTTGTAAAGGTATTTCAGCTTGATTCGAACTCAGTTAAGAGATCAGAGACAACATAAAGCCTAGTCGGAGACCGGGTATGGATGAACTGAAAATGGTTGGCTGAGCATCGTTGTCTGGAACGCAAAAGCTATGCCCACTTCGATACAGTGATTAAGCAGAGGCAGGCTGAGCAGCTAAGTGTGTGTTTATGCGGTTCGCGAGCTCTCTGTCCGCAACTGGATCTACTGAGCCGCCAGTTCTCATAGAAGCATTTAGCAGAGCGTGAGTGGCATTGGCTAAACGAGCATCCGGTACGGATTCGGGGGTTATCAAAGGTAGCCATTTGCCAAATTCATCTTGTGTGGCTTCCGAGGTTGGTTCAAGCCAACTGGATGCTGATACTGCCCCAAGAAGCGCTGCATAGCGTCGAATTGGTGGGTTAAGATGACGTGCAGTAGCACTGACTTCAGCATAGGTTTCAAGTATGACAGTTGAGTGGTGCCTTTTCTCGGTACTGGTTATAATTTTCATACAGCTCTGATTATAACAAAAGTCCATCAACGCGAAGATTCACTGGACTTTAAGTCGACTATCTTGACTGAGCAAGCATATGGGTCTGAAACATGTTAACTGTTTGCTATTAATAGCTCCGCTTTTCTTCGACTTTCAACATCCTCCCAGGGCTCGGTGTATCGAGTAATCATCTCTGTCGCTAGTGATCGTATTGATGTGTTATTTGATAGTGACACCGTCCAGCATCCGTTATCTTTATACCTAATTGGTCCCATACTTAACAAGCCGTCTGGCGTAAGTAGCCCCAACGTATCTTCCATAGCACTGATAGCTACATCGTTGCCGAAGTAGTCAATGACATAGGGAAACATGTAGTAACTAAAGATGCGTCCGAAGCGTTGCTCTCGAATTTGAGTTGGCAGATCTAAAACGTTTCCGCCGACATACTCTACATTCGGCGGAGCCGATGCCCGCAGTCGATCGATTTTTTCTCGGTCATCAATAGAAAGGTGTTCATCATCGTAGCGCGCATCAAAATTAACCCAAGTAATATCGGGTCTTCGAGCACCCACTGCGTGCCCAAGGTTAGAAGCACCAGCACCAAGATCTAACGCAAGTACACTGCTCGGCAATTCTGAGCACAACTCATCAATGTCATTATAGCCATAGGCCCATGAGAGTTCAGCCCATGTCCGATCTGTCATTACTCCTATAGTTTCTCTAGGATCGTTATATTTGAATGGCTCGGAGGTACTGTATAGCATAAACAAAACAATACCATAAATATCATATTCTGAAAAGACGTGGCTGGGGTGGAGGGATTCGAACCCCCGAATATCGGCACCAAAAACCGATGCCTTACCACTTGGCCACACCCCAGCGTATATCTTGCGGGTAAATGCAAGAACAGGGGTTATTGTATCTGTTTTATATAGATAATTCAACTTTATGAAGCAAGCAGTACTCGATTTGCACCTGCGAGGGCAGTCCGTGCGATAAATGGAGTTACTATTTCAAAATCGGGTACTAGCGAAACAACCGTCTCGATAACCTGTAATCGCTGCTCGCGATTATCAAGCGTATGATTCACGTGCTTAACTCTTCCGTCGTACAAAGCCTCGTCTATCATATCGACGGCTTTCACACACACATCCAGTTCATCAAGTAAATGTGCTTCATCTAAAAATGTTGCCATCACGTCACCGGGAGGCATCATGTAATCTGGGTATTTGTAAACAAGTGGGGAATACCGTTTGTGGAGCCTATCATGCTGAAAGCGAGGCAACCATATACTATTAAAACGATGTTCTCTGAAATCGAAGGGTAGTGAACCTGCTTCTTTGAAAACTACTCTTGGAAAATAAATATGGTGACGGTCAGGAACTATTCTGTGCCTATAGTACTCTTCCCTTGCGGGGGTAATTCTTGCTGGGTCAGGTGGGATTACGAGACCATGACGATTTTTTTCAGGTGCTCGTAATCCTTCAATCACAATTCTACTTCACGCATTCTTTATGTTTCATCTTTATAGAAATTATAACTGTGATCAGCTTAGGTTGTAAATGTGATATATCACACAATTAACATAGCGTCACCGAATGAGTAGAAGCGATATTTTGAATCAATTGCGTGATTATATATTCTCATAAGTTCATCTTCTGAACCAAGAAAGGCCGCAACGAGTAGCAATAAACTTGTCCCGGGCAAATGAAAGTTGGTAATTAGCGAATTCACACGCTTAAAAGAATACCCGGGTTGAATAAGAATATCGGTTGCCCCCTTAAGGCCACGATCGAGCCCGTAGATAGTCTCGAGTGTTCTAACAGAAGTAGTACCGACCGCAGTCACATGTGGTGCATTTTTAATCTTAGTTGCAACCTCATGTAACACCTCATATGTTTCGCTATGTAAATGTCCTGTGCTGAGCTGCTCATCAGTTAGTGGTGCGAATGTACCGAGGCCAACATGTAAGGTTATCTCAGCCCAATCACGGGCCTGCTTAATCGAGTCTCGTAGTTCGGGTGTGAAATGCAGCCCCGCAGTAGGAGCCGCCTTGCTTCCGAGGTCCTTTGCATAGATAGTCTGGTACTCGTTCGCAAGCCGGTCATTCTGTGCAATGTACGGAGGCAAAGGCACATGCATGGCAGACTCTAAGTCTGGATGATCAAGATTTTGCGAGAACTCAAGCGTCCGAATTCCATCTTCATCAATATTTGTGACCACACAAGAAACAGCAGGGGATAGTGTTACCACTTTTCCGAGCTTAAATATTTTTCCTGGCCGAACCAATGCTCGCACGGTTTTGTCATTAGCCTTATAAAGCACAAAAATTTCTCGCTTGCCACCAGAAAAGAGCATTCGGCAGTGTTCTACTTTTGAGTTATTAACGACCACACAGGTTGGATCGGGCAGGTACTGCAATAGGTTATAGAAGTAATCATCAGTGATTACTCTAGTCTTACGATCATATACCAGCAGACGTGCATGATCACGAGGAGAAGCAGGCTCCTGAGCAATCAACTCATCAGGTAAGTTAAATTGAAACTTGTCTAACATCTCAAAAAGTATACACCCATATTAAAACGATGCGAGAATTCAGTCGTTCTTGGTTCTTGTTAGACCACGTTCTACGGTACACTATGAGGTATGAGTTTCTCCTTGAATGAAGCCCAAAAAACAGTCGTTGCACATAGAGATGGGCCACTACTAGTAGTTGCTGGAGCGGGGACCGGAAAGACCCGAGTCATCGTAGAGCGTATAACAAATCTACTTAGTCAGGGGATAGAGGCTAAACAAATTTTAGCGGTGACCTTTACGGAAAAATCTGCTGCTGAGATGCTGGACCGCGTACTCGAGGCCCAGTCTAACTTTGCAGTTGAACTACCGGTATTAACATTTAATGCGTTCGGTGAGAGTTTGCTGCGAGAATTTAACACAGACATTGGGCTCAGCAGAAACTTTATACTGCTCGGTGAGAGCGCAAAAATAGTGTTCCTACGTCAGCATCTTGAAGAGCTTGAGCTGGATTACTATTCGCCGTTTTCAAACCCAGATGGCTTGTTACCCGATATTGCTGATCATTTTTCAAAACTCAAACAACACGTCATTACGCCCGAGGTCTACGAAAATTTTGTCAGCAAGATGCCGCGCGGTGATGAAGCCGAGCAACTTGAGCAACAAAAACACACTGAGCTCTCCAGGGCATATCGACATTACCTCGCACTGAGCAAACAGTACAACGTAATCGATTACGATGATCAAATTTACCGAGCTATAGAGCTACTCGAGTCGCGACCAAATGTACGCACGATACTCCGCAAAAGGTACTACACGATTATGATCGATGAATTCCAGGACACTAACCCGATGCAGTCGCGACTCATTGATCTCCTTGTAAATGAAACTCAGAATTTGATGGTAGTTGGCGACGACGATCAAAGTATCTACGGATTCCGCGGTGCTACGCTTGCCAATATCTTGGAATTTAAAACACGCTATCCTAAAGCGCAGCAAGTCGCGCTGACTGAGAATTATCGTTCGACTCAGTCAATACTTGATAGCTCACATAAACTTATCACCCATAACAACCCGTTCCGACTAGAAGAAAAGCTTGGTATTGATAAAAAACTACATGCTCAAACTGAAGGTGAGCAAGCCACGCTGAAAGACTTCACCGAACTCTCTCTTGAGCTCCAGTGGATAGGAGAAGATATCTCGGATCGGCTTGAAGCAGGAGCATCACCCGGCGATATTGCTATTTTATGTCGACGTAATACAACCGCGAAAGAGATGAGTCAGGTACTAGAATTTATGGAGATAGAGCATGTAGTAATTGGTGAACGATACCAGCTCTACAAAGCGCCGATCGTCCGTTTGCTTGTAGAATGTCTGCGCACAGTGATCGATTCCGAAGCTTCAATCAGTCTCTACCACACACTCAGCTCCGTGCTCTTTAAGGTGGAGGCGAGTCTGCTAGCGGATCTTGCCAGCCAAGCCAAACGTCAACACCAAAGTCTCGAAGCTATAATCCTTTCACAAACCGATGGCTCCTATGAACCATTGCAGTCTGCCGTCAAGATCATACAAGATTGGAGAACCGAATCGGCAGTGCTTCCGGTTGGAAAGCTGGTCTACAAAATTATTGATCAAACAGGATACAAGAACACACTTTCTGAGACAGCACTCAGCGACCCAGAAGCAGCTCATAGTATTATGCAACTCTCAGAATTTTTCAAAACACTTAAAGAGTTCGAATCCATCGCCTTACAGCCAACCACGGTACAATATCTCGAGTCATTCCCAGTCCTTGAAGCAGCTGGAGACAGTAATGAAGACGGTACCCTGGAGGTTACAAATAACGCCATCAGTGTGCTTACGATTCATAAATCAAAGGGTCTCGAGTGGGAAACAGTCTATATTCCTGATTGCACCGAAGGATCTTTTCCGCTGCGAGCGCGCGGAGGAGGCATCGCCTTACCCGAAGCACTAATCACTAATAGTAGTTCCGAGGCAGATGAACATATGGCGGAGGAGCGCCGTCTCATGTACGTTGCGCTGACTCGTGCAAAGGAAAACCTAATTCTCACGTATTCACAGCGTCACCATACACCAACACCTCGTAAACCGTCACGATTCTTAAAGGAAGTCTTCGGTGAACTACCAGAAACTGTCCCGCAAGATGCTTCAAAAGAAGAAACAATAAGTGAGCTCGAGTTACTCACACGCACTCCGACTTTACAAAAAGATATACCTCTCCCGAAAACTATGTATCAAAATGATCTGATTCAGGTGAGTGTGAGTCAAATCGTAACCTTCCTCAATTGTCCACTCGATTTTTATTATCGCTACATCCTCTCCCTACCCGAGGCACCAAATCCAGCCACCAGCTATGGTTCAGCAATCCACGGGGGCATAGAAGCCATTAATAAAGCGCTCGTTACAGGCGAAGATATCACACTGGAAGCATTGAAAGCAGAACTCGAGACATCGCTAGTACTTGATGGGTATGCAAGTAAAGCTCAGCAGGAACGTTCCAAAAAACAAGCGATGCAGACACTTGAGTCATTTTACACACAAAATTTTGTGCTAAAAAAACACATCCCACTGTATGTTGAGTGGCCGTTTAGTACCAAAATTCCTGATGCACAAATGGTTATTCGCGGGCGACTCGATGTCGTATTCGGAACGGAAGAAGGCATAGAAATACGAGATTACAAGACAAGTGTGAGTGTCGGCACACCAGAGAAAGCCAAACAACGCGCAACTGCCAGCACCCAACTGACACTGTATGCACTTATCTGGAAAGAGATACACGGAGAGCTTCCTAAAAAACTGAGCCTTGAGTTTGTTGATACGAATCAAATTGGAAGTGTCGGCAAAACACAGCGAGGTATTGATTCCATGCACGCCAAACTTGTCGAAATGAGTAAAGCCATCAAGAATAATCAATTTATTCCAGGCAAAGACCATCGCTACTGCCAGCACCCAGATCTGGGTTAACACTACCAAATAAAGTATAATAGGGAACAATGAAAACAATTTGGCAATATTTGCCCAAACCATTCTTTATTTTGGCCCCGATGGAAGCCGTAACTGACACGGTGTTTCGGCGAGTAGTCGCAAAGGCTGCAAAACCAGACCTGTTTTTCACCGAATTTACAAACGCAACCGGCTGGGTACACGCCGGTGAAAAAGCGGTGGCCGGGAGACTTGACGTAGTCGATCATGAGATAGAGCAGCCTGTTGTCGCTCAGATCTGGGGTGGTATTTCAAAGGACATTGCAGCACTGGCCCAGCACTGCAAAACACTTGGATTCCAAAGTATAGATATTAATATGGGTTGCCCGGCTTCATCAGCACTCAAGGGTGGTGGTGGATCGGACTTGATCAGGAATCCAGAGCTCGCGTCAGAAATCATCTCTGCTGCCAAGACAGCAGGCTTACCGGTAAGCGTCAAAACAAGACTTGGCTACAGCAAGGCAGATGAATGGGATGTTTGGCTTGACCACATACTCAAGCAAGATATTGTTGCTCTTACGGTCCACCTCAGATCTAAGAAAGAAATGAGCAAAGTACCTGCCCACTGGGAGCTAATGTCTGATATCAGAAAGTTACGGGATGACATTGCCCCCCAAACGCTCCTCATAGGGAACGGTGATGTTACAGACAGAGCACACGGCTTACAGCTAGTCGAGGACACTGGCATTGATGGCATCATGATGGGAAGGGGAGTATTCACTAACATTTTTGCTTTCGAGCGGAGCCCCGCAGCACATAGCCAAGACGAGTTACTTGCAATGCTTAATTACCACTTAGATCTGTTCGAAGCACACCATACCCCAAGCGGTGACCCAAAACGACTTTATAATAAGCCGTATGAAACCCTGAAACGGTTCTTCAAAATCTACATTCGAGATTTCCCAGGTAGTGGGGAACTGCGAGCACGGTTGATGGAAACAAACACTATTCCAGAGGCTCGTGAGGTGCTCGCACTGCACAAATAAAGCCCAGTTGAGATATACTACACATATAAATACATAAAAGGAATCTTATCATGGAAACGCAACCACCGAAACCACCGCAGCATAAAACAGAGAAGAAGTCCTACGATTCAAACCCTTTCACATTGTCATTTGATGCGCTGGGTCGCTTTTTTACGCACAACGTGAATTGGGCGATCGCACTAATCGTGCTCGGCGTACTAGGTATGTTCTCACGCGCAGGCGGTAACCTTATTTCAGGCTACCATGGCACGCCTACAACACCTGGGTATGGTCAGGAACTTGGTGGTAGCACCTCACCTGAAGTCGTAACTATCGTCGCTATTGTTATTGTAGTCTTCGTCATTGCACTAACACTAATTGTCGCTATGACCGTAATTGCTACCTTTTTACAAGGAATGTTCTCCTACGTAGCACTGAGGAGTGAAGCAGGCGAGTCGGTCTCATTCAGTGAAGCTTTCAACGAAACTACTTCGCGATTCTGGCGACTACTTGGGGCTCAGCTTCTCGCTATACTTAAGATAATTGGCTGGGGGTTACTGTTCATAGTCCCGGGGATTGTTGCGGCACTCAAATATAGTATATTGCCCTATAGCATTATGAGCGCGCCAAAAGATGAAAAAGGAGTAAGTCTCGCTCACGCTAAAGTTAAAGCAATCACAAAAGGGCGTTTGATGGAGGTTTTTGGCGTAGCTGCAATTGGGTTTATCATACCTCTTGTTGGCTCGATACTCACGCTGACTGGCAATGCAGCAATCTATAATCAACTCAATTATTATTATGAAAACAAATTAGAGAAGCCAAAAGTGCACTGGCTAAACTACGCGGGATTTTTCCTATTAGTGCTCCTTCTCATACCGGCACTTATACTACTTGGGTTACTCGCATTTCTGTCTCGGCATTAAAACTACAGTGTTTGAATCTAATTAATAGAACGCTATGCGGCCTCGGCAAAGCCTGGTAGACCGGGGGCAACAAGTTTATCACTAACATCCAAAAGATCCGTAACAAAAGCTACGGCTATATCTGATCGCTCTTGTTTTGTGCCGCCTAGACGGTCTGCAAATTCCAACACAACAGCAGGGGTGACCGCAAAAGACATTTTGCCGGTGGCATCATAGAAAGCATTTTTAGCAAAACCATGATCTTTACCTACTACATAAAACCCGTCCGCATAGTGCCCCTTAACTGCGTCTTTGGCTGTTCGTAGCGTAGAGAAATTCTGTGGATATTTTTGGCTCAGAAAATCCTCATGCCATGATGCTGTCCAGTCAGAATAAAAACCTTCCTCTAGTTTACGCGCTTTGTTCGTAGAAACACGATCAAAAGATGCACTGCGAGACTCGTTAACTCCTATAATTGCCTCTGTTGTTGGAATCGCAATCTCTAGATCAACTGGCTTGGCGACGGATTCTTCCACCAGTAGACTTGCACCGCACTTTTCGTGACCGCCATCTTCAAATCCCAGATCTGCAAAAACTCCTTCAACTATTTGGTATGCCTCCCTGAAATTCTTAGCCCCTCGTACCATTACCGCATTAGCAGCTACTAGAGCCTTAGTGCTAGCAAGTACAAGACCGCCAGCCCACTGAGGTGCGATTCTAGCTTTTAGACGATCGGGATCACTCGTACCGTCAGCAAGAGCAATAGTTGGTCTATCATCCATGCAATCCATAGTGTGAATATGCGTGAGCTGTTTGGTATTCTCGGCTAATCCATTGCTAAAAATCTTTCTATCGGTTTCAGTTTCAAGTCCGGAATAAATTCTACCTTCACCTTCGGAACCAATCCGTAGAGGCCCTAGGTATGTTACTTGTGACATAAGAGATTCTTGTCCTTCAATTATTTGTTCGTTTGTAGCCATAATCCCCTTGTTAATTTAACGACACAAACTCTATATTACACTTTTTTAACAGGTTGACAAGTCTTATTTAAGAAGATCTGTGCAAAATATCACTATGCATTTTTTATAACATGTTATATTTACGATAGAAGGAGTCGCATATGCCCAAGGCCGTGGAGAGTTTGATACCCAAAGTTACGGAACATATCGCGAATGCTATTGATAACGCACCCGATTTGTCCGCAGAGATGCGCTGGCAACAGCTTGGCGATTTGCAGCCAGAACTAGCGAGATATGCTATTGTTGCGGCGTGTCACGCAGAAGAAGCAGGCATTGCTACACATGACGCATTCCTGAGAGGGGTAGATTTCGCAATTGCCTGTATCACAGACCAAGAACTCAGCGATAGGTTCGTAGCTACAATGCGCGTCTGGGAAGAAGCCAATACAGACAACCCGCATCAACAACTTCAGTTGGAGCTAACCGAGACTACACAGGCCACTTAGCGACGACCACGACGTTTGTACTTCGCAACATCAAGTCGAGTCGCCTGACGGTCAATCATAGCCTGTGCCTTGTCAAGACTGGCTTTGTCTTTGGCATTTTTATACGCATCTTGTGCGGTCGCAAGTGCTTTTTTCGTAAGATCTTCTTGTACGTCTTCGGCGTGCATAGCTTCGTCTGCTAAAATCCTGACGGTATTATCTAAAATCTCAATCACCCCACCATCAGTTGCAAAATACTCGAGTTTATCGTTACCGTCACGCTCATTTTTCCTTACCGCAATTACTCCAGGTACAGCCAGTGAAACAAGTGGCATATGGTTCGGGAATACACCGATCTGCCCATCGGGTGTTGGTAATTGAATTTCGTAAACATCTTCGTCAAATTTAATACCAGAAAGAGTTACAATTTGAAATTTAATCATTTATAGCTCCAGGTACACCCCAGTTAATTTCTTCTGGGATCGGACGGCCTAGGTCAGGATTTTGCTCTGGAAGTAGCGTGCGACAATCACCAGCATTGAGACAACTCGCTTCAATTTCTACGCCGGCAAAGGTACAAACCCTCCAACAACCATCTGGTTTTTCAGCCTTAAAATAGAGAACTGCCTCAACCTGATCTGGGCCAGTATCAACATGGGTCGTCTGTAAATTACATCCCGGCTCAGGCATTATTTTTCCTTTACGTCCTGGATGCTACCCTTCATATAGAAGGCGCTTTCAGGCTTGTCATCATGCTTACCATCAAGAATTTCTCGGAAACCTTTAATGGTGTCCTCGAGCTTTACATAAATTCCAGGAATACCCGAGAATACCTCAGCAACATGGAATGGCTGAGTTAAGAAACGTTGAATACGACGCGCACGACCAACGATCTTCTTATCCTCATCGGAAAGTTCTTCCATACCAAGAATTGCAATGATATCTTGCAGGTCTTTGTAGCGCTGCAGGATTTGTTGCACATCGCGAGCGACTTGGTAGTGTTCTTCACCAACAATTTCTGGATCGAGAATAGTTGAGTTCGAGTCAAGCGGATCGACAGCAGGATAGAGACCAAGTTCAGTTAGTGCACGGTTTAGAGAGATTGTGGAATCAAGGTGTGCAAACGTAGTTGCAGGGGCAGGGTCAGTTAAATCATCCGCTGGCACGTATACAGCCTGTACAGAAGTGATTGAGCCCTTTTTAGTACTCGTGATACGTTCCTGCATTTCACCCATCTCCTGAGCCAAGTTTGGCTGATAACCAGCAGCTGAAGGAAGTCGACCGAGTAGGGCAGACACCTCGGCACCTGCCTGAGTGAAGCGGAAGATATTATCGACGAAGAAAAGGACATCTTTACCCTGATCACGAAAAGCCTCAGCCATAGAAAGACCAGACAGTGCCACACGAAGACGAGCTCCTGGTGGTTCATTCATTTGCCCGAACACAAGCGAGGTTTTATCAAGTACACCAGATTCTTCCATCTCATAGTACAAGTCATTACCTTCTCGAGTACGCTCACCAACACCTGCGAATACAGAGTTACCGGCATGGAACTTTGCGATATTGGCGATCAGCTCTTGGATCAATACTGTTTTGCCCACACCGGCACCACCAAAGAGTCCAACTTTACCACCCTTCGTCATTGGTGCGATAAGATCGATTACCTTGATACCAGTCTCGAGAATCTCAACCTTACCAGATTGCTCTTCCAGAGTCGGGGGGCGGCGGTGTATCGCCGCTCGCTCAGTAAATGTGCCTGCTTTGCCATCGATTGGTTCACCGATTACGTTAAACATTCGTCCCTGAGTTGCATCACCTACTGGTACTGAGATTGGTGCACCGGTATCTTTAACTTCATCACCGCGTCTCAGGCCATCGGTTGAAGCCAGCGAAATCGCTCGAACGCTGGATTCATCAAGGTGTTGCGCAACCTCAAACATCACTGTTTTACTATTCAACTGTACTTCTAGCGCATTATAAATAGCAGGTAAGTGGTCTTTGCTGAATTCAACATCAACCACCACACCAACTACTCGAGTAATTTTACCGACTGCTTGTTTAATTTTTTCTGCTACTGCCATGATTATGCTCCTTCTACTGTTATTGTGGCGAGTTTTGCTATATCTCTCTCTTCATCTAATTCTCTTGTGGCCGGAATTGGATCACTGATATAAGGGTACCCAAAAATACGCCTGTATATAACCCCCTCGTCGTAAAGACTACCCAGCACACGACGCATTTCAGCACGAGGTATTACAAACCCATGAGTAGAATAGTCCTCTATCGGTAGATTGGCGAAGTTGCTCGATGCGTACTTATCAAGTATAGCGACAATCCTTGGGTGTTCCTGACGAAGATCCAATATCTCATCCCACATAAAATCTGACTCACCGGATGAAACTCGAGCTAATGGATCGTACCCATCTATGAGAGCACCGTAGAGGAGCTGATCCATATCATCTCGAGAGTATCTAGGATCATAGCCATGAGCAAAAATATATGTATAGTCAGTACCTTCGAGGCCATCCATTATAGTGCCCCATTTCTGCTGACTGGCCTGGTTGAACTGCGTATACGCAGCATCGTACGTACCATCGGCCTCAACCATCTTTGCCATATCTGACTCATAGCCTAAAAGTGCTTCGTATGCATAAAACTGACCTTCTGCTGATATTGTCTCTCTGCCATAAGCTAAAGTCTCTGCGCTACTCATGATATCGCCTCAGCACCACCAGTAATTTCCGCTAGCTCCTGTGTAATTGCTGCCTGCCGAGCAGTGTTAAGAGCAAGCGTAAGATCATCAACAATATCATTGGCATTATCAGTAGCGTTCTTCATGGCAAGCATTCGTGAAGAATGTTCTGAAGCAGCTGATTCGAGCATATATTGCATCATTGTAACCTCTACAAAACGTTCGGTCACTTCTTCGAGAACAAGAAGCGGTTTTGGCTCAAACACGGCGTCTTCAAGGTGAATTGGAAGTGTAACATCATGAAATGCAACCGGCAGTAGACGAGCAGTCCTCGGTACTTGATTGACGCTTGAAATAAAGTCTGTGTAGACTATGTCAACCGCATCAAAGTCACCATTTTGAAAACCAGCTATTGCAGTTACCAGGATAGGTCGCAAATCCTCGGCAGTTGGGTTATCGACAAAGTCATGGTATGCACCAATGACCTCGAGATCATGTACTTTCGCGGTAAAGGAGGTGGCTTTTTTCCCAACAGTAATAATCGACGTTTGAACACCGGCAGTCTTATCGGACTTGAGTTCCACTGCAAACTGTTTGAGTAGACTTGCATTATAACCACCAGCCAAACCTCGATCTGATGCCACTACAACTATAAGTCGCTTTTTGATCGCTCGACGAACAAAGAGGGGATGCTTGCTGACGTCTGTTAACTGACGAATACGCGTGAGTATTTCATTCGCGATCTTTGCAAACTCTCGAGATTTTTGTGCCGCATCCTGTGCACGACGAAGCTTAGAGGCAGCAACCATCTCCATAGCCTTCGTAATCTGCTTTGTATTCTTTACCGATTTAATCCGGTGTCGAAGTTGTTGCGTACTAGCCATTTGCTCCTCCCGTACGACCGGCTAACCCTACTGTCATCTGTACAGCTTCCTGAGCATCAAATGCGTCAACTACAGTAGGGTCTGCCACGAATCTTCCGCCAACTATATCATCAGCTACTGACGCGGTGGCAAATGGGTAACGAATATTTGCCATATCCAGCACGCTCGCTAACAACATTTGTGCAGCATTACGACACGATTCATTAGTCACGACATTAAACTCCCCGCTACCTGCGGCCTCAGCCATGTCCCGAACGATCCCTGCGGTAACTGACGGCATAGGTGGATTAAGACCCTCCGCTGCACTGAGTAGCCGTAGGGCAGCAACCATGCCTTCTGGTCGTCTCTCACCCTGTAACAACGCTACTCCTGCAACAACATAAGGGCGTCTGTCTTTAGGGATACGAGCACGGATAGCTCCTTCGGTTAATCGTTCGTTCGGCGCGCCCATCGTCTTATTCCTTTGTCTCTTCTTTTACTGCGAAATCAGAAGCAACAGCAGCCGCCACTTTCAAAATCAGATCTTTTGTTGCGCCTTCAACTTTTTGGTCGCCCTTATCTAGAGCTGTCATCTCTTGTTTGTGCGAGGAGTGGAGCTGTGAAAGCAGATTCTTCTGCGCTTCCTTGATCTTCTCTACTGGAACTACGTCAAACGCACCTTCATTGGCTGCAAGTAGGGTAGCTGCTTGCTCCCAAATTGCCAGTGGTGAATATTGTGGCTGCTTTAGAATTTCCGTCAGGCGCTGACCACGCTCGATACTTTGTTTGGTATCAGCATCAAGGTCAGTTGAAAACTGTGAGAAGGCAGCGAGTTCGCGGAACTGAGCGAGTGAAAGTTTAATACCACCTGAAACCGATTTAATGGTCTTCGTCTGTGCTGCACCACCAACACGAGATACTGAGATACCAACCGAAATAGCCGGACGAATACCTTGGTAAAACAGATTTGTTTCAAGGAAAATCTGACCATCGGTGATTGAAATTACATTGGTTGGAATATAGGCAGAGACATCACCCGCCTGCGTTTCAATGATAGGCAGAGCAGTTAATGAACCGCCACCAAGTGCATCAGAAAGCTTTGCTGCGCGTTCGAGTAAACGAGAGTGGAGGTAAAAGACGTCACCCGGATATGCCTCGCGTCCTGGTGGACGACGAAGGAGTAGTGACATCTGACGATAAGCCGCTGCGTGCTTCGTTAAGTCATCATAAATGACTAGCGCATGCTCACCGTTATCACGGAAGTATTCACCCATAGCGGCACCTGCGTAGGGAGCCAGGTACTGTAAAGAAGCAGGATCGGATGGGGAAGTCGCTACCACGATAGTCTGATCCATAACACCTTCGCGCTTCAAGCGCTCTACTAAACGAGCAACCTTCGCATTCTTCTGACCAATCGCTACGTAGACGTTAATAACGCCTGTTTTTTGTTTTGCCTGATTAATCATCGTATCGATGGCAATAGCAGTCTTACCCGTCTGACGATCACCAATAATAAGTTCTCGTTGCCCACGGCCAATTGGTACGAGAGCATCAACGGCCACAACGCCAGTCATGAGTGGTTCATGCACGCTCTTTCGGTCAAGAACACCCGGTGCACCGCGCTCGATTAAACCGGTCAGCTTCGTCTTAACCGGAGCACCACCATCAATTGCTTGCCCGAGTGGATTTACAACACGGCCAACAAGCTCGGGTCCAATGGGGACTTCCAGTACCTTACCTGTTAAATAAACTTTTGAGCCAGCTTTAATCTTAATATCTTCACCCAAAATAACAGCACCGATCTCATCCTCCATAAGGTTGAGAGCGAAAGCCGTGATTCGACTACCGTCAGTTGCTTCAATTTCAAGCATCTCGTTATAGCCAGCACTCTTTAAACCGTAGATCCACGCGATACCATCACCAACACGAACCACTATTCCAGTATCTTTGGTTGTACCCTTATTCTTAAGTTCCTCAATAGCCGCTCTGAGATCTGCCGATAGTTCTTTCATTGAAATTTCTGCCATATATACTCCTTATGCCTTAAGCTTTGCTAATTTTGCTTGTAATGTAAGATTCAGTTCCATCTCCGGCGCAGTAATTTTTACTCCACCAAGCACACGAGGGTCAAGCTGTTCGTGTAGAATAACTGACTTGGCATTAGTTTTAGCAGCCACAATCTTCTGAATATCTTTTTTTAGTTGTGTAGTTAGGGGGTAAACAGACGTTGCCTCAGCCTCCACCACCCCGTCTACACGCAGTCGCTCCATCTGTATACTCTCAAGAATAGAATCAACATGACTATGCATACGATTCTCAAGAATTAGGGCAGCAAGCTCATTCACAGCTATCTTTGAACCTTTTTCGTCGAGCTGGCTGACGAATCCACGGGCGATATCAGAATGGGTGAGTGATCTCATTTCTGTACCTCTTTAAGTGAATCTTCTATCAGTTTGGCATCAGTCTTAGCGTCAACTTTCTGAGCCAGCACGGCCTCAGTTGCTGCAGCCACTAACGAAAGTGTCTCCTTCTTAAGAAGCTCCTGGGCTTTCACAACTTGTTGCTCAATCTGCGCTTTACCGTCAGCTATAATTTTTTCAGCCTTTTCACCGGCCTTTTCCTCAGCTTCAGTTACAATCGAGCCGGCTTCTTCGTGACTCTTATTGATAATGTCATCCGCTTCTTTCCTTGCTTCGTGAAGTAATGCATTGACACGTTTTTCAGCTTCTTCGTTTTGTTTAGTAAGTGCTTCCGCCTTATCGAGGCTGCCTTCAACTGTAGCTCGTCGTTCCTCAAGTGTTTTCACGATCTTATCAAAAGCGAATTTCTTAATCAGAAAGAAGAATAGTAGGAAGGTTACACCCTGAGCCAAAATCGCCTTTGGATCAATGCCGATTGCACCGATACCCTGTGATTCGCCGTGAGCGGCCTCAGCCAGTAATGTCAGAACTTGGATCATTATTTATTTCCTTTATCGTTAACAAATAGAAAGTCGGAACCACGAGTCATACTCTGGTTATTCACATGTCTAATTCTTGGTACTAACTTCATATTTATCCTTTATTTTGTATATAAACCCTGGTGACAAACCTGAGTCTGCCACCAGGCTATAAAAACCTAGCTGAGCAAGAATGCGCCAAGTAGGAATGCGAGCAGTGCTGTAACTTCGATCATCGCTGCGATGATAACGATTTGACCAGCAGCTTTACCAGCTTCTGGGTTACGGCCGAGTGCCTTCATATAACTACTTCCGACCCATCCGAGTGCGATAGCCGCTGATGCGAGTGCAAGACCGAGCATTCCGGCCTTCACCATTACTGGACTCCATGCTGCTTCTGCAAATAATTGAATCATAATTTTATCCCTTAAATTTTATCCCTTATTTTGATTCCATCACGACCGCGCCACTGCTTCGACCTTTGTTTTAGGGGCATCGGGTGCGTGATGTACATCGTGATCTTCGCCGTGATCGGCGTGGGCTATAGAAATACCAAGATACGTCGCGGCGAGGATTGTAAAGACGTATGCCTGAATTCCGGCAACTAACATTTCAAATAGGAAGATAGGAATAACAACAATTGGCGTATGACCATTTTTTAAGATCATACTGGTAAATACGGCCACTAAAATCTCGCCTACGGCCGTATTGAGGAATAATCGAAGACTGAGGCTAATAACACGAGTAACCTCACCGAACACTTCTAGAATACCGATGAAGAAGTTAATCGGATTCCAGGGTTTATCACTAAAATAGTGTTTTAGATGACCCTTAAGTCCTTGTTCTTTGATCGATAAGACCTGAACCAACAAAATAGCAATGACAGAGATCGCGATCGTCCCATTTAAATCAGCAGTAAAGGGTCGTAGAAGGGGATTCCCGCCAACTTCAATAGTAGGACCAACGATTGGTAGCAAGCCCATCAAGTTACTGAACAGAATAAAAACAAAGAAGGTTGCGAAGTAGGGAGCAAATTTAGCAGCCCTTTTACGATTACCGAATGGTCCCTCCATCAAATTCAGTACAAATTCAACTAAATACTCGACCGAGCCGGCCAGAATACTCTTCTTGGGTCGAAAGCGAATCTTCCAAGCAGCAATAATTAGGATGAACGACAGCACAATCATACAGAATAATCCGTAGATCATTGAATTAGTAATGGTCAATGGTCCAATAGTGGTAATAGGTTCTGCTTTCAGACTCACATGTATGCCACTTGCTGCAGCAAAAGAGGTAAGAAGACTACGCATTAACAGCTTTCATAACACAAAAACATGCTGCCATGGGCGCATGAGGAATGTAGAGGCTCTGTGTCTGTAGTCTCATCTGGTGTTAAGTGTATCAAATTTGCAAGTCCCGACACAACATTGACTATTAAGCTTATGTGTGTCATAATCTATATACATATGAGCAGCCTTGTCCCAGACTCACCAATATTCGACTTCGATAGACCGCTTGATTATCTTGCAAGTCAGCCAAGATTAGCCGGAAATATGGCCGAAGGAATCACAAAAGAGAATCGAGCTAAAGTTGATCCTTCTGTAAATATTGATGTCATCGCTAAGTATGCCTTAGGTGTCGAAGGTGATGATAAAATGCGTGGAAGATTAAGGGCAAGTCTTGTCAATCTTGCTGTTATTGGCAGATTTTATAAAGGGCCCAACGATCCGAAGGTAGACGCGATGCATAATGCACTTATTGACATTGGACGCATGAATGCTCAGCATGCCACCGAATAGTACATTGCCGGATCTGCTTGCAATAGTTTAAGCGATCACTTAAAATTAGACTATGCCCGACTGTGATGATTTTGCAAAAACCTTCAGTGCACTAGGTGACAAAACTAGGTTTCGTTTATTTCAGTTGCTTTCTGAGAAAAAAGAGATTTGTGTTAGTCAACTTGCTAGCGAACTACACATCACGCCCGCCTGCGTTTCACAGCATATGAAGATTTTAACTGAAGCAGGTTTGGTGGCTCGCGTTCGAGAAGGCCAGCGAGTCTGCTATCAAATTGAGACTGATTCACCCAGCAAAAAATTGCTGAGCGAGTTAATTTTTAACAACGCGTAAGCTAAGAATTAAAAGGAGCGAAGCTATGAGTAGTGCAACTGTAACAGTATATTCAACAAGTTGGTGTGGATTCTGTCACCAAGCAAAAAAGTATTTCGATAGTATCGGTGTGAAATACAGCGATATCAATGTCGAAGAAGATCCAAAAGCAGCCGAAGAAATGGTTAAGAAGACTGGCCAGATGGGTGTACCAGTGATAGAAATTGGTGATACTACAATCGTCGGGTTTGACCGACCAAAAGTAGACCAAGCCCTAAAATCGGCCGATTTACTGAAGTAGCCAAGCAACAGCCCAACAAAGCATTTTGAAGGGATACGACGGAGATACGTAGCTTCACCTCAAGCCTAGGCTTGCTACTTTCCGAGCATTAATTGATACTTATAGATATGGCCTTTGAGGAATTTCTACAAAAAAAATCAGTCATATTAGTGTATACCGGCGAGGGTAAAGGGAAAACCAGCGCGAGTATTGGCCTGATGTGCCGAGCACTCGGTCGTGGACAAAAAGTTGCCTATATTCAATTTATAAAACACTGGGAGGTAGGGGAGCACACTTTTATTCATAAGATTGAACCGCTGTTTGGCGAAGCGCTCTATTTCTATAAAGGCGGTAAAGGCTTTTATAATGCCGGTGACTTGAGCGAAGCAGGAGTTAGCGACGAGAAGCATAGACTAGCGGCGCACGATACGTTTAAGGTCGCACTTGAGTGTGCACAAAGTGGAGTATACGACGTTGTCATCTGCGATGAGATCAATAATGCCGTACACGACGGACTCCTTAGCGAAGCCGACCTGAAGAATCTTTTGACCAGTAGAAATGAGAAGACCAGTATCTGTACTACAGGCCGTAACTTTCCCAAGAAACTACTCGAGGAGGTTGATATTGCAACAAACATGACAAAATTGAAGCACCATTTTGACGATAAGTTCCTAGCTAACAAGGGGATCGATTACTAAATCTCCGCTTTACTATATACTGAGCGCATGAGCACGAAACTGTACATGCTAATGGGTCTGCCCGGTTCAGGCAAAACTACGGTAGCGAAATATATTGCAGAACTTACCGGCGCAACTCGACTGTCATCTGATGAGGAGCGACTAAAGCTTTGGGATCATCCATCTTTCACCCAGCAAGAGCACGACAAACTATACGAGTTTCTAAATAGCAGAACCCGGGAACTACTTGAAGCCGATACGAGTGTCATCTATGATGCTAACCTTAACCGAAGCGTACACCGTGAAGAAAAGTATAAGCTAGCAAAAAAATTAAACGCTGAGACTATCCTTATTTGGGTAAGAACACCCCGTGAACTAGCTAAATCTCGACGCATCGAGGAGGTTGAGAATCACCAATACGTGCCCAAGAATGAAACACCGGCTACGATGTTTGAGCGCATTGCCGAAATCCTAGAGTCGCCTAGCGGAGCAGAAAAATACATTGAACTTGACGGCACGAAAATCACATCGGAATATATATCCAAAAAACTTGGGATATAGGTACTGTTACTCCATTGGATTTTTGCGAGGATTCGCTGTACCTAGCAGTAATTTTTCAAGCGAAATTCTACCAGTCTCAGAATTATAGGCTCCTCGAAGCAACTTCATGCTTGGATAAACGGCCCAGTAAATAACGATGGGTATCGTCACCGAAGCTTCATGAATATCGTGTGCCTTGTATGTTGTGGAGTACATCTTCATATACTTTCTAAAATCGGCAGGGGAACTTTCAACCCTTCTCGATGAAACACCAGCTACGAGATTTTTGTCGAGTAAAATTTGATATTCATAATCGACTAGGTGAATTGCGAGATCAAGATCCTCGTGATATGCAGCCTCACGACAGACAACGTCCCTCATCACGCTCCACGCTGAACGGCGAATCGCCATATTACTTCCGAAGAGAAATTTGGCCTTGGTCGAGAGTTTATCAAGACGTTCACGAATCATTGTGTCCACCTTTTGTCCCGTGGCGCGACCTGGCATATCATGATAATAAACTGGCCCCGTGACTGCAGCGATATTATCGTCTTCAAAAGCTCTCAGTAGCTCAACTGTCCAATTACTCTCAAGTAGAGTATCTGCATCGATCCTGCCAATAAAATCACCAGTTGCTGCATCGAACCCAGTATCCCGTGCATATACAACACCCTGACGTTTTTCAGTGATAACTTTGACATCGAATTCTCGAGCCATCTTAACTGTTTCATCAGTAGAGTTATTATCAACAATAATCACTTCATCGAACGGATGTTCTTGTGAGAAAATCGCCTCAAGACACGCAGTAATAGTGGAGGCCTCGTTATACGCCGGTATAACCATAGTGATTCGAGGCACGTTTTTGTGTGACATGTACTAAAGTGTAGTGTATCATTTTCCTGCCTAAAACCATACGTATGTGGTATGATATAACCAAGAAACACAAGCGTTATGAAGCAACAAAAATCAAGCAAAAAAAAATCTACTGGCGTCAGCAAAAAAAGCTCAAAAGTCGCTCGAGATGGTTTTTTTAAGCGCACGATAAACTGGTTTAAGAACCGTAAAATGTGGCAGAGAATTATACTGGTTGTTCTAGCTCTGCTGATTGCATGGCTTGCAACTATGTACTCCATTGCAACCTGGTATCGGCTTGATCATCAAAATGAGCCACTTAATCTCGGTGTCAGCTTTTCCTCGAGCTATGCATCTGGCATGGGGCTTGATCCGAGAGAAACACTTGAGGCAATGCTCAAAGACTTACACCCATCTCGTGTTCGATTAGTCAGTTACTGGTCGGAGCACGAAAAGACGCAAGGTGTGTATGATTTCTCAGATCTTGATTGGCAATTTGCGTTACTCCAAAAATATAATGCCAAAGCCAGTTTATCAATTGGACTGCGCCAGCCTCGCTGGCCAGAATGTCACTTTCCCGAATGGGCGATGAACAAGAATGAAGCAGAGATTACGGCACCACTTGAAACATACATTCAAACTGTAGTGAATCGCTATAAGACGGCACCGGCACTCGGTGAATATCAACTTGAAAATGAATACTTCTTAAAGGTATTCGGCACTTGTCAGAACTATAGGTCACGCGATCGATTAATCAGTGAGTTTAACCTAGTAAAGCAACTCGATCCGAATCACCGAGTTGTCATTAGTAGGAGCAATAATGCGCTCGGCTATCCTGTCAATGAACCAATTCCTGATGCCTCGGCTGTTTCTGTCTACAAAAGAGTTTGGGATAAAACGATTACGAAACGTTACTTTGAATATCCGTTCCCAGGCTGGTTCTATGGGACATTGGCAGCAATCATGCAGATTGTGCATGGTAAACCAACAATCATTCACGAACTCCAGGCAGAGCCATGGCCACCAAGCGGAGAAATTATAGACAATAGCCTAGCGGAGCAGAATAAGTCGATGGATGCCAATCGGCTAGAGAAAAGAGCAGATTATGCAATTTCAAGCGGTATTAGAACTATTGATTTCTGGGGAGCAGAGTGGTGGTACTGGCGACTTACCAAAGCCAATGATCCGACAGTTTGGCAGTCTGCAATTAAGATTTTTTCAGAGTCGCAAGCTAATAAGTAGTCGGTCCTATTTCTTCATAGTATGATCACTCATATCATACTCCTTAGGGTCGTACACTCTCCCCCTCATCCGCTCATATTCGGCTTTGAGATAAGTTCTCAGAACGCCTCGCCAGCCTCCGTGTTCTAGCCGTCTCATCGAGAAGTAGACAAACGGTGCGTGCAAACTTTTAAAGCTACCGCATGCTTTGTAGGCTCTGGTCGAATACTCGAAATCTTCGTTATAACGTATCTTCTCATCATAACCGCCAATTTTACGATGAAGATCCGCTCGTACCAAAACAAATGAGCCTGGCACAAGCGGCTTTTTAGAAACGTGAAACATTCCACGCTGATAGGCTTGAGCCGCGACAGTTAGCGCACGGAAGACTACATTGGTTGTTTGCGCTCGATAGGCAAGTGCCGCTAAATCAAAGCTTGGATCACCCTCAACTAGCTGGAGTAAATCTGCAATAAAACCCTGAGGAACAGTGCTGTCGGCATCCAGGAATACAAGCCACGTACCCGTGGCTATCTTTGCGCCTGCATTCCGAGCTCTTGACACACCTTCTTCTATACCGGAGACAACTCGTACGCCGCTTGTTTTGTACGAAGAAAGAATCGCGAGAGTGTCGTCAGAGGACTTATTATCCACGGCTATGATTTCAAGCCTTTGATCCTCCTGGGCTGTAAGTTGATCAAGCAACTCGTTAACAACACCGGCTTCATTCAGGCAGGGGATGATCAATGAAACCAATGGGGGTTTTGTTACTTTTTCAGACACGATGTTTATCCAAAAAGATATTGATAATATTTGCTGTTGTCGTTGGCTGTTCGAGCGGCAAAAAGTGGCCCGCTTTAGCAACATGTGCTAAGCTCGCATCCGCGAATAGCCCAGTATATGTCCTGATGTCCTCCAATGATGTCAGCGTATCACTGTCGGCGTGCATAACAAGCGTTGGTATCGTAATCTGCTTCGCAATCTCCATCTGATTCAGCCTATAAATAGAGTCTCCACTCTCCGACCAAGTTTTAAAGCTGTATTTTGCCTGTTTCTGCTCAGTGAGATATTTCTTTGCTTGCCGCGGGTCGGTGCGTTTACGTGAATGCATTAAAAAAGTTGCGAGATTGTAAAGGTGTGCTTTCACTAAGGCATCAGCATATTTTGTAGGAATTTTATTTCCCACAGCATTCACTTTTTGTACTAAAGAACGAAGCGTATCACTGAATTCGGGTACGGGATTTATTAGTACTAATAAATCCATCCGAGAGTCACTGCGCGCCAACGAAAGCGCCACGGCACTACCAAGCGAATGGCCAACCGCGACATATGAGCTAAGCTCAAGATTTGTCACCAAAGCCTTTAAACTTTTTACATAATTTTCTATGCTATGATTCTCTATCTCTTCAGATTCACCGAAGCCTGGCAGGTCAGGGATAACAATATAGCGATTTAGCTCACGCGCAAGCGCCTCTAGTCCACGATGATCACCGCCGTGGCCATGAATCATGAGAATAGGTGATGCATGGGCTTTATTGTCTTCAGTTGGCTCATATGTGTAGTACACTATTTTTTCATATTTATGTCGTGAGGATTTCATTCATTTTATCCTAGCACGACAAGCAGTTATACTAATAACATCGTGAAGAAGAAAGCAGACACCAAACCAGCAATCGTCAACAGACGCGCACGTTTTGATTATGAACTCGGTGAAACAATTTCAGCCGGTATTATATTAAGCGGTCCAGAGGTCAGAGGAATTAGACTCGGACACGTGCGTCTTACAGGCGCATATGCCACTATTAAATCTGGTGAGCTCTGGCTCAATAACCTCAGTGTGTCCATACCCGACACGGCACGTCTTCCGGATGAGGAGAAGGAACGTTCTACTCCCCGAAAATTACTCATAACCAAGAAAGAACTTTCCCACATTGAAGAGGCAAAGAAGCATGGCATGACTATTGTACCTATTAGGTTGTTTACCTTAGGTAAGTTCGTAAAAATTGAACTAAGCATTGCAAAAGGTAAGAAGAACTATGATAAACGTGAAACTATTAAACGTCGTCAACAGGATCGTGATGCACAAAGAGAGTTGAAGCGGTAGAAAAATTTGTGTACGTGCTTGATTTTCTCAGGTGTTAAATACCAACTGTACTAGCTAACTTTGGTTCCGATGGCTTTACCAGAAGCAGCCTTTAGAATATTGTCATCCTTCTCGAGATCAAATACAACTATGGGCATATTTTGTTCCATCGCAAGTCCGAGAGCCGCCTTGTCCATGACCTTGATGGCTTCATTCTTAACCGCTTCATGAAGACTTACCGCATCAAGCTTCACTGCGTCAGAGAATTTTACAGGATCCTTATCGTAAATACCATCGACTTTCGTAGCCTTTAAGATAACATCGCAGCCTAGCTCAAGCGCGAGGCTCACTGCCGCTGTATCGGTTGTAAGGTAAGGACGACCTATGCCTCCTGCAACTACCACAACACGCCCTTTCTCGATATGACTAATGGCACGCCGATGCGTAAACTGATCTAACACTTGACTGGCCTCAATATTACTCAGTGCGCGGGTAGTAACGCCCTCGTTATTAAAAATGTCAGTCACAGCAAGTGTGTTCATCATCGTACCGAGCATGCCCATAAAGTCTGCGTTAACACGGGAAATACCTGCACCTGCGATTTGAGCACCTCTCAGGAAATTACCACCACCAACCATGATGACAATTTCTGTTCCACCGTCAACGGCTTTTTTAACCTCGTGAGAAAGCCATTGAATAAAGGTTGGGTCAACGCCATTCTCATGTTGCCCAGCCAGCATCTCCCCAGATATTTTTAGTAACGCTCGTTTATACACCTTCTTGTCCTTTCACTATGCATCTGCCCATACTGCTTCGCACTGACCAGCAACAATCAATGTCCCTATACTACTACCCCCATTTTGTGCAATTACCGTAAGTAAGTCGTGTTGCCCGTCTGCATATACTCGCATTTTAAGCTCCGAATCTCGAATTTGCTCCAGACAGCTTATGTCTACGGTGCCCAGTTGGTCATGATTTTCTATCATTTGTTCAGCCGAAATTATTGCAAAACGGCGTTCATCAGCAAAACGTGCTGGGTCTCTCTCGTAGACTCCGTCATATTTTGTGCCCTTAAGGATAAGTGCTGTGCCCTCTGGCTTATATGCTTGTTGGCGCTTAGCATATTCCAACACTGCATTATCGGTTGTCTTACCATCTTCGCCGGTACCACCTGCAATCAGAACAATTCTTTCGCGTGCATAGGCTTCATTGACAGCTTCCACATCGTAGGGCTGGAAGTAATCAGGATCTATAGTTGCATCAACAAGCCCCATGGTCTCAGCTATAAAAACACTGACAGGAACTCTCTGTGCAGCGAGCGCTTTTTCAAGAACTATAGTATTTTGAATAGTGGCTAAACGTCCGAGAAAATCTCCCATTCCACTTGCAATGTGTTGATTCTCTAAATCCTCGCCACGGACTATATTTCCTGCTCCCGAAATTACCAGCAAACCGTCGATACCTAGTTTTTCCCTCTCCCTATGAGCGGCTACAAGCTTCTCCGTCGAGAGTCGTACACCGTTTGGAGTCCAGACTGGGCTGGGCTTTCCTGGCGCTACGGGCTCGCCGCCCGCTCGAAGAAGTTCGCCAGATTGTTTTAGATGTACAAACATTGTTGTGTATTTTAACCCTAATGGCTCAACGGAGCAAACATAACCAGAGTAGGGGATGCTATAATTTTGATATGAGATTATATTCTTGGAATGTGAATGGGATCCGTGCGGTAGTAAAAAAGGGTGAATTTTCTAAATTTATCGATAAGCATCAGCCAGATATTTTATGCCTGCAAGAAACAAAGGCAGAGCAAGGACAAGCAGAGATTGATCTCACGGGCTACGAAGAATACTGGAATTCTGCCAAAAAGAAGGGCTATTCTGGTACGGCAATCTTCACTAAGGTAAAACCAATTGCTGTTACGAATGGTTTTCCGAAAGATATCATTGATGAATTCAAGCTAACAGGGGACACATATGGTGATCCAAACGATGAGGGTAGGATTATCGCAGCAGAATTTGAAGATTTTTTTGTTGTAACTGTCTATACACCGAATTCTAAGGGCGACCTGAGTAGACTTGAGCTACGCTATAAGCAGTGGGACCCAGCCTTTCTTGCATATATGAAACAACTAGAGGCACGAAAGCCTGTATTGTTCTGCGGGGACTTAAATGTTGCTCACACAGAAGAAGACCTGGCAAATCCAAAGCCGAATGTTGGCAAACATGGCTTCACGAATGAAGAACGTGAGCGATTCTCGGACTTCGTTACCGCAGGATTCATTGATACATTCCGTATCTTCACGAAAGGCAAGGGTCACTATAGCTGGTGGACCCACTGGGCAAACGCTCGAGCACGAAATGTAGGTTGGAGAATCGACTACTGGCTTGCATCTGAAACCTTAAAAGACACGGTTATTTCTTCATCTATTCATGCAGATGTCATGGGCTCAGACCACTGTCCGGTGAGTATCGAGCTAAAGGACGTCTAGGTTCAATTAATATCAGCTTGCCGAAGTGGTACACTTATCTATATGGAGAGGGACGTAGAACTATTATACGAGCTGGGCATGCTCCGCCATTTACCTCGGCAATGGACTCGCTTCGGTGGTATGAACACTGCGAATCTTGCTGATCACCACTTTCGAGTTGCCTGGACAGCGCTCGTCATAGCCAAGCACGAGAAAACTGATGTTGATACAGATAAGATTTTAAAAATGGCGCTTGTCCACGATGTGGGCGAAAGTCGCACTAACGATGCTGATTACATCTCTCGGCAATATGTTGAGCGTCACGAAGTTGAAGCACTCGACGACATTTTTTCTGGAACTGCTCTGGCAGAAGAATTCAAGTTACTTGTTGAAGAATACGAAACACGGGAAAGCCTAGAATCAAAGATTGTGAAAGACGCAGATCAGCTTGATATAGATTTTGAAATTCAAGAACTGACAGCAAACGGAGTGAAAATCACGGACTGGCTAAGGCATCGTGATCACGTCAGTGATAATTTCTTCTTTACCGATACAGCAAAAAGGCTATACAAACAGATCTATGCGTCTAGTCCGCATGATTGGCATGCCAATTCAGATAAGAACAGAGTAAACGGCGGAGATTGGAGATTATAAACTCTATGTCTAGTAAGTTCGCCGTTTTTGACATTGATGGCACACTGATTCGCTGGCAACTATATCATGCACTCTTTGAGAAGCTTGCAAAACTTGGTCATATACCAAAGGAGAGTCACCACGAAATTCAAAAAGCACGAATGAGCTGGAAGCGCAGGGAGAGTCAGGATGCTTTTAGAGATTATGAGCATATTTTAGTAAGACAATTCGAAAACACGGTTCCGTCACTCAGTTCAAAAGAATTTGATCAAGCGGTAGAGCAAGTTATCGAAGAATACAAAGATCAAACGTACACCTACACTCGAAACCTTATACGGGATCTAAAAGGAAAGGAATATACATTGCTCGCTATATCTGGCTCTCAAACAGAGCTTGTCAAGAAAATTGTCGAGTACTACGGGTTTGACGATTACGTTGCAACAAAGTACTCGCGTAACGAAGAGGGATTTGACGGTAAGGTCTTTATAGGAAGCAAAGACAAGTCTGTATCACTACAGGGTCTTGTAAAGAAGCATGGTCTTACGCTCGACGATAGCTACGCAGTGGGCGATAGCAAGAGTGACGCATCAATGCTCGCCATGGTCACATACCCAATTGCATTTAATCCAGATAAGGAATTATTCGAGCTTGCAAAACAGAACCACTGGAAAGTAGTGGTTGAACGCAAAAATATGGTCTATGAATTAGAGGAGACAAATGGAACATACATACTGGCATAGACAAACCGAGAAAGCATTATTTCCCGAGCTTGAGTGGAATAAGCCTGAGCGACGCGACCATGCCGGGAGGCTACTTATTATTGGTGGGGATATGCATAATTTAGCCGCACCCGCAACGGCTTTTGCTATCACAAAAAGGACTGGTATCGGCACAATCAAACTAGCACTTCCTGATAAGACTAAGCGGCTGGTTGGTGACACCCTACCCGAAGCGTTATTCTTGCCCAGTACCCTGACGGGTGAATTCTCCCATAAAGGAGGGGTTGAACTCCTCGACCATGCTGCATGGGCCGACAGTCTACTCATGCCAGGTGATAATGGTAGAAATTCTGAAACTACTATTCTCTTCGAAGATATTCTTCGTGCCTATAATGAACGTGTCGTGCTGACCCGGGACGCCGTAGATATACTCAGCAATAATCCTACAGCTATGTTTGAGCGCGAAAGGACCACGCTCGTCGTCAGCTTCGCTCAATTACAAAAGTTAGTGAAACACTATGGTGAAGTGAGTTCACTGCAGTATTCGATGGACTTGCTACAGTTAGTCGAATTTCTTCATGTTTTTAGCCAGAAAATTCAAGCTGATATTGTTACTCTTCATGAAAAGCAACTTATCGTCGCATCCCACGGAGCAATTAGCACCACTAAAGTTGATTTTAGCGACAAAAAGCATTGGCGAAACGAACTTGCTAGCATCGCCGTATGCTACCAAGTATGGAATCCCCATAAGCCCCTTGAATCACTTACACAGGCTGTTCATCTGCTAAAATAGGAGTGTGCAAACAAATGAATCTATAGTACTCGGCGGTGGCTGTTTTTGGTGTTTAGAAGCGCTCTATCAACGCGTGAAGGGTATTGATGAGGTTATTAGTGGTTACGCTGGCGGAACCAGCGAGAATCCCAGTTATTGGGATTTGCATAAGCCGGATAATACCCATGCTGAGGTAGTACAGGTGACATTTGATCCAAAAGTTATCGATCTCAAAACAATCCTGACGATATTCTGGAGCCTACACGACCCAACCACGCCAAATCAACAAGGTGCAGATATCGGCGCTGAGTATCGGTCGATTATCCTCTACAGCAATAGCGAACAAATTCAAACAATAGAATCGGTGCAAAGTACTATCGCACAGCCTCTCTGGAAGGATCCTATTGTGACTGAGGTTAGGCCACTGGAAGTCTTCTGGCCCGCAGAACCAGAACACCAAGATTATTTCAATAAACATCCCGACCAAGCCTACTGTCAGATTGTCATAAATCCGAAGGTCTCAAAGCTCAAACAGAAATTTGCATATCTTTTACGGACTTAAACTAAAAATCACCCACGACAGGTGATAATTTGCATGGTGGGCGAGGAGGGACTTGAACCCTCAATCCGCAAGGAACACGATTTTGAGTCGTGCGCGTATACCAATTCCGCCACTCGCCCGTATTTCACGTAAACCAAGCTCAATATTTTAATACCATACTTTGGATTACAGCGTAATAATTGTACACTATTATCTGTAGTTAAGCATAACGTATCCCATGAACGACAACCCTCAAAATGATCAAAATAGTCGCAGTGTCACGCCCACTCGACCACAAGCCCAACGTCCACCAATTCAGTGGCCTGTTCGATCGACACAACTCTCGGGAGATAATGAACATGCAGCTGCGCTCGCAAGGCAACATGTTGAACGTACATACAAACTTGAGGGCGAACCGAATCAGGCTCCTGAGTTAGTTAACACTGAGCAGCAAGGAACAACCACACAGCACCAGCCGATGCGCGAGGAATCCTACGATTGGCAACAATACCACACCGCTTGGCAGCAGTATTACCATCAGTACTTTTACCGATACTACGCTGGGTGGTGGCACCAGCAGAAGCAGTCGATCGAAAAGAATGCCCAGGAACAAGCAACCTTACAACAAGTTACTTCTACGGCACCGGAAGAAACGCTCAGTGAACGGCAACGGGTAGCCAAGGAGCTCAGAGATAAGGTTCGCATTACGGTAGAGAAACAATCTCACAAGGTGAAGGCGAGTAGTCATTTCAAGCCTGTCATGGCAGCAGTTACTGTCGGAGCAATCTTCCTGTTTATCAACTACAATCAGGTACTGGTTGGAGCTGTGAAGCAATATGTTGCACCAGGTAGCGTTGTAACAACCCCGGTGATTGTTGAACCAAATGTACAGGCTTCAATAGGTCCAGAACCCAAGATTATTATTCCAAAGATTGGCGTAGAGGTGCCTGTTGTATACGACGAGCCCAAGGTAGATGAAGCTAGCTATCAAAAAGCGCTCGAACGGGGGGTTGTACGACTTGGCAATACAGCGAACCCTGGCACAAAAGGGAATATAGTCATTGGTGGCCACTCCAGTAATAACGTGTTTAACCCAGGAAAATATAAGTATGTCTTTGTGAATCTCAGAAGACTCGACGTAGGCGATATTTTCTACCTAAACTATAATGGTGTGCGCTATACCTACAAGATTACAGTGGCAAAGAAGATCATTACCCCGAAAGACGTTTCTGTACTCGGACAGACACAAGCGCCAACCGTAACACTCTTTACTTGTGATCCGCCAGGAACCAACGTCAACCGATTGATTGTACAAGCACAACAGATAGATCCGAGTCCCGACTCAGCTAATATAAATAGTAACCAGCAGACGACCGTGAATCAGACCAATCCACTCCCGAGCGTTGCCCCTAGTCTGTGGGATAGAATCTTTCACTAGATAATTCGGTTAGTCTCGTTACTTTTTAGAAGCAAGCAGACTTACCGAATCTAATTTTTGAACGCCATCAGTTTGATAATAACGATATCCGTACTGATAATTCCCCGCCAAGTACAGCGGCAGTCCTGGTTGTGAGATAACCAGATTCTGCATATTCTGGCCATCATATTCATATAAATAATTCATACCGTCCGTTGCCTGAGTCGCAATGTGGGTGGCGTTGATCCAGTTCATTTTTGTGCCAGCAAGTGGCTCAAAAGGAAGCACAAAAGTGGCCTTCATAAGATAGTCGAAATCATAGGTCAATGCATTCTTACCATTTTGCACCAATACAAACTGCGCTGAATCACCAAAATCAACCGCTGTGGGCTTTTCAAAGGCAATTGTAGTCAGCGGCAGTTGCTTGGCAAGAATAGGGGATTTGAGCGGATCTCTGTAAATCGTTACTGTTTTTTCGTCAGCTACTACAAAGTAGTAGTGGTCTTCATACTTTGCGTACTTAAGTAAGGCATTGGTACCCGTATCTGTTGCACTTTCTATGACTGTCTGATTTTTATCTTTCCAAATACCGACTTGAACTTGCTGATTTGAGGCAGTGCGCTCAAAAAGGACCGTGTCGTCACCATAGGGTTGGTAGGATCGTATGTTCTGTAGAAGTGCTGTTTGTTGTACCTGGTTAAGATCGTACGTACTCACCACGCCGTTTTTTAGACCATAGACAAGTTCGGTATTATTTCCCACAAAATGCAGGTCACTGGGAGTTAGCTCACCATATAAATCAGTTATATTAATGGCTTCGGCAGGCTTAGTAATATCATAGCTAATCAACTCGATTCTGCCACTCGGAAGCGTATGCTCTAGTAGCACCTGCTTACTGTTGAGAGCCCACTCGATGGCCTTAAAACTACCTAGTTGTCCGTTCTCGCGAGTGAATCCTGTGGAAATAGTCAGATTTGTTTGCTTCGGCTCCTTGGGGTCAAGCTCTGTCAATTGAAAATTCGTTTGTCCCGAGACATAGGTTAATACATATTTACGATCAGGTGATTGACTTGAAAACGCGAGCAGTCCGCTTGGGGCAGAAAGGGGCGTACTGGTTAAGGTCTTCGGAATCAGAAGTGGGTAATTAACCTCGTTAACACCGGAGGCAGTAATCGCCACGTTCTTAGACCAGTCACGATATCCCTGCCGAGTTAGCTTAAGACCGTAGGTTCCAGTGCCCAACACAAATCTGCTTGGTGTAGCTTGGTCTTTGAGTACGTTATTAAGATAAACAGCTGCGTTTTCTGGGCGATTTTCAACCAGCAGTAGTCCGCTCCTCACGACGTGCCCACTATGACGATCAAACCTAAATCCAAGCGCAATATAGAGCAAAGCTATTGTAGTGATAATAGTTAAACCAAGCGTTATGGTATAGGCCACTAGTCGCAGAATTCTAGCACGATTTTGTTTTGGATCAACGCGATGCATATAAATCTATCATACCACTTGCGCTCCAGTTTGAGAGGGCGTACTATTTATGTATACTAAAAGCAAAAGCGGAATCTTTTTGAGACTGAGTAGGATTATAATACATGAAACAAAACAATGTCATAGAAATAAACGGTCGTTTATACGACGCGAAAACAGGAGCACCTCTTGAAAAGAGTAAGAAGTCCACCGCGATAGTAGCCAAGGCACCTTCCACAAAGTCAGTCGATGGCTTCAAACCAAATACAAGCACTACACCAAAGTTAAGTCCTAAAAAAATCGCAGTAGCCACAAGCCCAAATCCCGTTAAATCTGCCATACAGCCAGTAGCGAAGAAATCTCGAACCCCCGCAGCACAGATGCACCTAAAAACCCATCGATCCACGACGCTAAATCGCAGTGGGGTTTCGCAGCCAGACCTCCATACAGAACTGGGACCAGAAAAGATACCTGCACACAGTGTGAGCAGTTCTTCTCTAAAACAAATCGACAGTGAACGAACAAATCGAGTAGCTGCCGTACAAAAAAGTCCAGCGATTAGTCGGTTTCGAACACAAAAAAAGACGGCTCAAATTCCTACGGCTACACCAGCAGCTGTTCATCAGTCAAAGTCGGGCCAAACTGTTGCTACACCGCTAACCAAACAGCTTACTAGTACACACAGCGGGGCCGCACCAGCGCAAAGCACAAAAGAACGACTCATAAGCCAGGCAGTAGCAAAGGCAGCGCTCAGCGACGCGAAACCCCAACCTCATAAGGTAAAAAAACTACCGCTCCACAAACGGCATGCACACAAAATCCATATTGCTCGTTACGTTACCTCTATGGGTGTAGCGCTAGTACTTGTTGGGTATGTCGCGTACCTAAATATTCCCAGCGTATCTATGAAGGTCGCTGCTCATAGAGCGGGCTTTGCAGCAAACTTGCCCGGCTATAAGCCATCCGGCTATAGCCTAACGGGACCGATCGCCTCAAGCGCAGGCCAAGTGACGGTAAACTTTAGTTCGAATACCGATGAACGAAGATTTGCACTGAAACAACAGCCTACCACCTGGGATTCGGCCGCGCTACTCGAAAACTATGTCACCAAAGAGAATCCCAGCTACCTAACGTACCAAGATAGAGGTCTAACGATATATATCTACGGTGGAAGTAGTGCAGCATGGGTAAATGGCGGAAAATTTTATCACGTGGAGGGTAATAATTCTCAACTTGATACCGATCAACTCCTGAAACTTGCTACCAGCGTATAGTGTTTCTACCTCTGTTCTGTTACACTATTTTTAATGAATAAACCTGTTCGAACACGATTTTGCCCAAGCCCAACTGGATACTTACATGTCGGGGGTATTCGTACTGCTCTCTTTGCATGGCTGGTTGCCCGACAAGCGAATGGCCGATTCATTCTACGGATTGAAGACACCGATCAGAAACGTGAGGTTGAAGGATCAGCCGAACATCTTGTCGAAAGCCTACGCTCACTTGGGCTCAACTATGACGAGGGTCCGGATGTAGGTGGCTCCTATGCCCCGTATCGTCAGAGCGAGCGTCTAGAGATATACACGCAATGGGCTCAAAAACTTATTAGCGCCGGTAGGGCATACGCTGATCCCTACACACCCGAAGAGGTACAGGCATTTCGTGAACAAGCGCAAAAAGAAAAGAAGCCTTTCTTGTTTAGAAACCATCGTCCTGAGAATCCCCCTGCGTGGGATGGTACACAGGCTCTCAGATTTAAATCTGAACCCAAAGCATATGCTTGGCACGATGAAGTCATGGGAGATCTAAAGACAGGGCCTGAAGTTGTAGATGATTTTATACTCGTAAAGTCTGACGGATACCCTACCTATAACTTTTGCCATATTGTTGATGATGCCGAGATGGAGATAACTCATATAATCAGAGGTCAGGAATTCATTGCGAGCGTACCCAATTATCTCAACCTCTACGAAGCACTCGAGTTGACGCCACCTATTATGGCAACTATGCCTCATATCTTAAACGAGCATGGTAATAAGAAGATGGGGAAACGCGATGGTGCAAAAGATGTACTCGACTATGTACGCGATGGCTACCTGACAGAAGCGCTCGTCAGTTTTATTGCGACACTTGGATGGAATGATGGCACTGAGCAAGAAATATTTACTCGAGAAGAGCTCATTGAAAAATTTAGCCTATCGAGAGTCGGAAAGAGCGGAGCCCACTTTGATGAACGCCGTCTTAACTGGGTTAATGGACACTTTATCCGTGAGATGCCAATCGAAGAATTGTACAAAAAAGTGGTGAATTTCTGGCCAAATGAAGCATCTGGATACGATGATGCATATAAAAAATCTGTGCTGTCGCTCGTACAAGAACGCCTTAAATACTTTGCAGAGCTACCAGAACTTACAAAACTATTCTTTGCAGAGCTACAGGTTGATCAAGGGCTTATTGATAATAACAAACAGCTAAAAAAACTTGAGCGAAGTGAGTTAACCCATATACTTGAGCTCGCGTGCGAAAGTCTAGAAAAAAGTGATTTCACACCTGAAGATATACAAATTCAACTCAATAATCTTCTCGAGAAAACTGGTCAAAAGCCAGCCGTAGTTTTCAGTATTGTCCGCATAGCTACCACCTGGGCACCCGCCAGTCCAGCCCTTGCAGGCACTCTTGCCGTGCTCGGTAAGCAGGTATCTATCAAGCGGATAAAAACTGCTGTCGACAGTTTGTCAGTCCGCTGAAGGTCGCACGAAACATTGACATAAGTTATATTACAATGTTAAATTAGTCATCGTGAAAAATTTCTTTCCCGGTTTGCGCGCAGACATTGCTCAACTACGCAGAACGCCCCGGAATCCAGATACAGCGGCAATAGCAGTGCAGATACGAGAAAGTACCCCGTGCGTATTTCGCTGGCCAATTGAGCCAAGCCATAGCACAGTACTATCAGAGTTTCTTGAGGAACAAAGGCCTACCGAGCCTGATGTCGCACTTAGCGCGAGTATGTATCTCTTAGGCATAGTCAGCAGTGGCGAAGTGGTAGAAGTTGCAAGCGACGGCTACGATATTGTTGATACGTACCTGCGAGGCCAAGCCAAGATGGACGAACAAGCTCAACTTGAGATATACGTTAAGGTCTGTACATTCGTTGGGCAAATGCTTAATAATGAGGAGGTTGCAAGAGAGGCGATACTAATACAAGATATGGAATCCATTGATGAAGTCCTCACAGTTAGTTGATCGATTCCAGCGAGCACGACATGACAATGCACTTGCTATTATCGAGGGCGTGCAGGCCCTGAAGCACGCAGCACGATTTAATGCCACGTTCGAACACATTATTACAGTCGACGGTAGTGCGCTTAAAGACTTACTGACTGAACTAGCACCGGATACTATTGAAAACATAATGACACAAACCATAGAGGTAAACGAGCAAACCTTTAATAGGTTGAGTCCGCGACCACACCGCACCCAGGTAATTGCACTCGCAAAACGTAATGTATACACGCTAGAAAATCTCGAATCAGCGAAGCCAGTTATATTCTTAGAAGATCCGAAAGATTTAGAAAACATCGGGGCTGTCATTAGAGTTTCTGCAGCAGCTGATGTAGCAGCAGTCTGTATTAGTGGGCCTATCGATATCTGGAGTCCCGCAATTATTCGTGGTGCTGCCGGGCTACAATTTGCTCTGCCTGTGTTTAACTGCGAAATTGAATTACTACTAACGCTTGGTCGTCGTGTCATATCACTCGATCCAACAGGGGATGAAACTAGACTTGCTACAGCCATAAAGAATAGTATCTTTGTGTTCGGTACTGAACGACATGGCATTAGTAGTACTTTGTTAAAAAAGTCACACCAAATTATACGCTTACCAATGAAAAAAGGAGTCAGCAGCTTAAACCTTGCGACCTCAGTTGCGGCAACTTTATATAGCCTCAATTAATGTGATACCATAAGCGGTATGAGACACAAAATAAAAAGCAGACATCCCGTACACAAAAGCTTCGCACCTGATACTCAACCAGTCGACCGCCCACATGAGACTCGTCACAGCCGAATCAATGCATGGTTAAAAAAGCATAACAAGCCAGTACTCGGTGTTGTTATTATGGTCGTGATCATACTGGGCGGTACTATTAGTTATCTGTTTCGTAATTTAAAGTTTGCTAGTACTCCTGTCATAGTTGTCGCGAAGAAGCAGACACCAGAGGTAATACATTCCCAACTCACTGGTGCCGAAGTAAGCGTAGCAGACAGCTTACGTCCGGTGACTGCTGTGATGATAGAAAATAGTCCTGATGCACGTCCGCAAAGTGGTCTCAAAGATGCTGGTGTCGTATTTGAAAGCGTAGCAGAGGGAGGGATCACCCGATTCCTCGTTCTCTACAAAGAAACTAAAGCGAGTACGATTGGACCTGTTAGGAGTGTCCGCCCGCAGTTTGCTAGCTGGGTCGCAGCGTTTGATGCTGGATTAGCACATGTAGGTGGAAGTGATATCCCGCTTGGCAAATTACGTTCTGGCCAAATAAAAGATCTGGATCAATTCTTCAATGCAGGCGCCTACACACGTGTTTCGTTCAGAGCTGCGCCACATAATGTCTACACAACAGATGACAAACTACAGGCGCTCAATAAGTCAAAGGGCTATACGAGCAGTAGTTTTACTGGATGGAAACGAGCCAAAAAAGAGGCGCCTACTAGCGCACCCACCGCTAAAACAATCGCCGTACCAGTCTCAACGGGCTTATTTGCGGTCAACTACTCCTGGGATCAAGCTAGTAACACGTATCTGAGGAGCGAAGGAGGAGCACCGCATGTCGATAAAGAGCTCGGTCAAATAGCACCCAAAGTTGTTATTGTGATGCAGGTGCCGCACGACGTTATTAAAGACTCAAATAATTACTCTTATCCAGATGTAAATACGAATGGCAAAGCCTGGGTATTTCAAAATGGGGGAGTCACCGAAATTATCTGGAGTAAAGCTGGGGATAAGGAGCAGATTAAATTTACCGACTCTGCAGGAAAATCAGTCGAACTCAATCCAGGTCAAACTTGGATCACTGCCATAAAACCATCAGTTACCCCAACTTGGCAGTAAATTCAAGCTGAAGTAAGTATTCACCTAGAAGTGAATCAAGGGGGGGAAGGTAGCTAAGATTAGCTTTGCATTTTCAGTTGATGGTCCCGCAGGATTTTCTCTTGATCAAAAAGTCGTGGTACTGCTCTCGGGTCATCTATGAATAATTGGGTCATCTTAATAATAGGTAGTGATCTGCTACGCACGTCTGCTTTCATCGCAGCGATGCCAGCTACTCGAGAGTAAGCAAATACATTATCCCATCCATCCACATCGATACTTCCAGCAAGATTCCCTGACTCGTCACGAGTCGAGATATTAAATTTACCAATAATTGGAAAGAAATCTTTACTTCCCACAAAAATATCTAAGAAAGTTTCTAAACGGCCTAGCTCTGCATGTGCCGATTCCATTGCATCTGCGTGCACCCTGTTTGGATCTACAATGGCGTAGCCTTTTGCAAGTTCGATGGCGTAGCCCTCAGCATTGAACGGCAGAATACTTTGTGACACATACCACTGCACTATCTCGCGTTCGTCCTTCGCTAGGTGTGTAAAGAAATTTAAAGCGTGGCCATCAGTAGCATCAATTAAACCACAGAGAACATCGTCGGTTGCTTCAGATTCTGGAAATATATTGCCTAGTAGTTCTGCCATGCGAACAATATTGAACTTTTTAGTGACTTTAAGCAAGCATAATCGGAATGGTGACCCATATCGAAAAAATTGGCACGAGATAGTGCGGGAGTTAAGACGCTGGGTGCTTATGTTTGGCGACCCTAGAGATCCCGAATTATAGAAAAATTGTGGCTGAAATTATTAGATGGAACAACGCTCTCGTCAAATTAGAGCTTCCCGTTTTGAGCTAGGATTTTCTTTTAGTTTTAGTTCCGAAACGATATAACTTACAGCATCTTCTGGCTCCAATTCCGATGTATCAACTAAGAGAGAACTTACGAAAGGCATTGAAAGGTCGCCATTGGACTTTAGGAAATCTTCCAAAATTTCAGCGTCTAATAACTTCTTGTATCTTTTCCTTGATTCATTGTTAACTCGTTTTAGTAAATCTTCTTGTTTTGCGGTCAGTTTAACAAACGTGACTTCACCACCATTGGCCTCAATGCTGCTCATGTGTTGTTTGACTATTTCATCATCAACCGTACCCCCATACACAAACGTGAATATCAAGTCGGTATTATGTTCAGCACAATAACTAAACACATCGTTCCTTATTTTTTGTACCAGTGAATAATTTGAAGAAAGTTGGTCTCCATAAATATCTTTCACTAAATCTCTGGATAAGTGGTTATGAAAAATGGGTATACCGGTTACCTCGGAGAGTTTTTCCGCGATTGTCAATTTACCCGTAGCGGGTGGACCGTATATAAAAATCAACTTCATATAAATTACTATAGCAAAACTGAATCGAATTAAATAACAGGGAAGGAAAAGCACCCTAAGCTTAATCGATAAACTTGGGTGCAAATTCTCATCTGTAATTCATTCATGGTGACCTCACGGAGAATCGAACTCCGATTGCCAGGATGAGAACCTGGTGTCCTAGCCGTTAGACGATGAGGCCATAGTGTAAAACACAAACTAATAACGAAAGAACTATACCACACCAGAGGTAAACCAACAATATAGCGCTACCAATTAGTGGGATTTTCACTTATACTAAAGCGTAAGCGGAAATACTACATGCAGCACGTCAAAGCGAGTCGGCTACGAATTTTTAACTTTGCTCTTATCGGCTTAACCGGCGTTTTCTATGTCGTATACTTTTTATTTGAACGCCTGAACGTTAGCGCAGCCACAAAAGCACACTGGGGAATTACACCCTCAATTCTTATCATAGGGGCTGTGCACGCAGTTTACACACTCCTCGTATATCCTTTTTTCTATAAAAAATATACCTGGTTTACAAACCTAATCGCAATCGTCATCTATGCGTTCTTATTCGCCGCCATTATCGATACTAGTGGGAATACAAATCTGGTTTACCGACTTGGCTATGCTCTCCTTGTATTTTTCATGGGTCTCAACGGACCATTCCCGCCGCTACTTGCAGTACTGCTTACCTGGATTGTGATGGTATTTAGCTATCTCGGACTCACCACACCAACCCGTGCCTCAATTGGTTTCAACCTTGTTATGGACATCATTGTGAGCCTAGCTGGATTCTTGGGTTGGTACTGCTTTAAAAGGTGGTATGTACATAATGGCGAGTCCGCTGTTCTCGAAAGTATGCTAGAACAAGAGCAGTTTAAATCGAATGTCATTATCGAATCAATTACCGATGGGGTAATGCTCATAAATAATAAAGGAACCACTCAAACCTTAAATCAAGGAGCTGCAAGTATGCTTGGTTGGCCTAGAAAAGAAGCGATCGAACTCGATTATAGGTCACTTATTAAACCTGAAGAGGCTGATGATAAAGAGGGAACAGATGCAATTTCATTGAGCCTCAAGACAAATTCGCCACAAAAGGCAACCAGTCTACTCACGACACATGATCAACGCCATATCTATGTTGATATTGTCGCCTCACCAATCTACCAAAACACTAAGGACCCAGAGACCGGCATCGTAACAAAAGACCGCGTTGGTACGGTCGCAGTGCTCCGAGATGTCGATGCTCAACTCCGCCAAGAACAACAGCGTAGCGACTTCATATCAACTGCGAGCCATGAGATGCGCACCCCAGTTGCCTCCATCCAGGGATTCCTAGAACTCGCCCTCAATCCTAAGGTATCCACAGTAGATGCAAAGGCGCAGGACTACCTAGAAAAAGCCTACGGTGCTACGAAGCATTTGGGACAATTGTTTCAAGACTTACTCACTGTCTCAAAGAGCGATGACGGTCGACTAACCTACAAACCAAAACTTGTCGAGGTCGGCGAATTCTTAAGTGAACTAGTCGAACAGTCACGTATCGCCGTCGAAAAGAAGGGTCTTAAGATAAGCCACGAACATGCAGGAAGTGGCTCACAGGAGACTACCGTAGAACCGTTGCTATATGTAAATGTCGATCCCGAACGACTAAGAGAAGTGCTCTCAAACCTAATCGAAAATGCCACAAAATATACACCCAGCGGCCTCATTACTGTTGGAGCCTCCTTGAAAAAACAGGGCGTGGTGATACGGGTCTCAGACACTGGCATGGGAATAGCTGCCTCTGATCTACCTCATCTATTTCAGAAATTTTATCGCACCGACAACTCAGCCACCAGAGAAATTGGTGGCACGGGGCTCGGACTATATATATGCCGTCAGATTGTTGAGCAAATGGGTGGTAAGATTTGGGTCGAAAGTACTCAAGGCAGTGGCAGCACATTCTTTGTTGAAATACCCCGTGTTTCGCCGAATACAGTGACTACATCAACATAGTTGCTGATTTTACACAATTATTAAATACGTCAGCCATAAGAAGTATGGTAAGATTATTGTAGAAAAAAGGAAGCAATATAACATGGCAACAATACTACTCGTAGAAGATGACAGTAACTTAAGAGAGATATACGGCGCTCGGCTTGAGGCGGAAGGATACTCCATCGTTGCAGCAAGTGATGGAGAGGAGGCACTAGCAGCTTCCGTTCGTGAGAAACCAGATTTGATAATTTCCGATGTTATGATGCCAAAAATTAGTGGCTTCGATATGCTCGACATTCTCCGCTCGACACCAGAAACCGAAAATGTGAAGGTTGTTATGATGACAGCCCTTGGTCAAGATGAAGACAAACAACGGGGTGAGTCCCTGGGTGCTGATAGATACCTAGTGAAAAGCCAAGTCACGCTGGACGACGTAGTGAGTATTGTTAATGAGTTAATCGGCCCCGGCGCTAGTACGATACCAACCGACAATTCAGCCACAGCTGGCACTCCTGACCCACAAACTGTTCAACCAGTTGCGGATGAAGATATTCAAGATTTCGTGGCGAATGATCCGCTCATGAATGGTACGGCTCCAAAGCCAGATGCCCCAGCAGACAATCTGTAAATAGAAAAATCTTGATGTCAGACACTACTCGACTGAACAAACATCTCGCGCATACACTTGGTATGAGCAGACGCGAGGCAGACACGCACATTGAGCAGGGGAGGGTGAAAGTCAACGGGAGCACCGCCACTCTGGGAAATGTGGTACAAACGGATCGTGACCGCATCACAATTGATGACAAAGTTGTTACCAGTGAGCCAAATAAATATACCTACGTATTAATGAATAAGCCTGTCAACTATATTTGCTCACGCAGACAGCAAGGCGACACACCAACTATCTATTCATTGCTTCCTGAAAAATACCACAACTTAAAAGTAGCCGGGAGACTCGACAAAGATAGTTGCGGACTTTTACTACTTACTGACGACGGAGACACTATCTTTAAACTTACACACCCTAAGTTTGGGAAGGAAAAAGTTTACCAGGTCACACTCCATCGCTCCCTAACACCTGAGGATCTAGAAAGCATCAACCGAGGGATTATGCTCGAAGATGGTAGAAGTGATATACGTGTCAAACCTATCAATTCCCAGGCTGAGACCAATCTATATGAAGTTACTATGCACGAAGGACGAAATCGCCAAATCCGTCGTACTTTTGGTGGTCTCCGCTATACCGTAACTCACCTTGAACGGCTTAAATTTGGTGAGTACAACCTCAAGCAACTTCAAGGCAAACCGATCTTGCAAATCTAGTCATTTTTATGTTATAATTATAGATAATCACATCTGTAAACTAAGGTTAAATATAATATCGTGAGTAAAAAGCTTCCTGTCGTCGCAATTGTTGGTCGTGCAAACGTTGGTAAATCCAGCTTATTTAACCGTTGCCTAGAACGACAAGAAGCAATCGTAGCACGAGAAGCAGGTACGACTCGTGATGCCGTATATCGAACCATGGAATACGGTAAACATCACTTCTGGTTAGTTGATACTGCTGGCCTAAAGGACGCTGAAGATGAGTTTGAAGCGACCATCCAAGATCAAATTGAAGAAGCAGCAGCAGCAGCTGATGTCATAGTTGTTGTGGTTGAAGCACAAACTGCCATTACCGAAGAGGATCGTAGAGTTGCAAAAAAAGCACTGAAGAGCAAGAAGCCAGTAATTCTTGTAACTAATAAAGCCGATCAGATAGAGAAGAATAACAGTGACACCCCCTGGGAACGACTTGGTATTAAAACTATCATCGCAACCTGTGCTACCCAGAATCGTGGCGTACATGACATGCTCGATGCTATCACCAAGGAAATTCCTGTCAAAGAAGCACTCGTTCGAGATGATGTGCTAAGGATTGCACTGCTTGGACGACCCAATGTGGGAAAAAGTCATCTTTTCAACACTCTCGCAAAAAAACAGCAAGCAGTGGTTGCAAATGTAGCTGGAACAACACGAGACGTAAACCGTGTTCGCATTCGCTACGATGGCCAAGATATCGAACTACTCGATACGGCTGGTATTCGTAAAAACGGTAAAATTGAACGAGGTATTGAAAAATTTAGTGTACTTAGGAGCCTCCAAGCTATAGAAGAATCTGATGTCTGTCTGCTCCTCATGGATGTTAGCGAACATAGCACTGCCCTAGATCAAAAAATTGCTGGACTCATCAAAGAAGCAGGTAAGGGCCTTATTATCGTCGTCAGCAAGTGGGATAAACTCAAAACACTTGCCGAAGAGGCGCCAGAAGCGGTAGTTGAAGAAGAAGTCGAGTTAACGAAACGAGAGAAAAAAAGCCGTGGTAAAGCACAGGCTAATATTAAAGATATCGTCACAAAAGATGCTTTCACTCGTGATGCAATCGCTAATAGAATTACCTATAATTTCCAGTTCGTGCCCTGGGCACAGCTGCTGTTTACAAGTGCGGTGACAGGTCAAAACGTCACAAAAATTCTTGACTTTGCTCGCGAAATTGATGTCCGCAGAAAAAAGAAAGTGAAGACCTCTGACCTTAATAAAGTACTGATTGCTTCACTCAATGCCCATCCAGCTGCAGGATTAAAAGGACGACATCCTAAGCCTCGCTACATGGTACAGGACGACATTTCGCCTCCGACGTTCCGGTTATACGGAGCACACCTTGAGTACCTCCACTGGAGTTGGAAACGTTACCTTGAAAAAAATCTTCGCGAAGCAACGGACTTTAGTGGTACGCCAGTCAAATTCTATATGATGAACAATGCCCGCATCAGTGGCAAAACCAAAAAATTCCTACCAAAGGTAGCACCCGAAGAAGAAAAATAGCAGTCCATAGGGTACTGTATACTTACATATATGGCACTATTTATCCGCAGACAAGAGAATGAGAATAGCCTATTCAAAATATCTCGCAACGTTCCCGCGCAATCAGAGGGGCCCGAAGGAGACGGCTTCATACTGCTCCTGGTTGGACTTGGTAATATCGGTAAAGAATTTGAGGGGACCCGCCACAATAGCGGATTTATGGCTGTAGACGCATACAAAAAAGAAAATGGCTTTCCCGCGTGGCAAGAAAAGACTAAATTCAAAGCACTAATTTCAGAGGATTTTATAGCTGGTAAAAAAGTAATCCTTGCTAAGCCAACTACTATGTACAATCTAGCCGGGGAATCCGTTCATGCACTCAAAGAATTCTACAAACTAGCTAGCAAAGATATCGTGGTTATCCATGATGAGCTCGATCTTCCGTTTAGTACTGTTAAAGAAAAACAGGGCGGGGGAAGCGCCGGTAGTAATGGTCTTAAAAGTATCATCAGTCATATTGGTCAAGACTTCAAACGAATCCGGATTGGTATCAAGAATGATCTTCTAGAAAATATGGATCCTGCTGATTTTGTACTATCTAAGTTTTCACCAGCAGAAAAAAAGCAACTCGATGAAATTATCAAAGTTGCTTTAGAAAAGATATAACTAACTAGCCCTCTTGTGGAGTGTCTAACCCACGATTCTTGATAGTTAAGTCAGCCTGAAGGTCATACTGCGCATACTCCAAACTTCTCGCTGTTGCATCTGCGGTTGGCATATCCGCTCTTCTTTGGCGAGCTAATGTAGCTGTCAATTCTCGGCTGGCGTCTTCTAAGCCAACACGACCTACGGTTGCTGCAATACGCATAGCTTTCGTTCGCGCGTTATCAACTTCCTCGGGAGATGCAGTTATAACTCCGGTATCAATAGTCTTCCGTTGTCCGTCATATATGTATTGTCCACTCATAGTATGATGATAACATTCTTATAATAAAAAGTCAAGTAAATAAACAGCGCCCAGCAGGGGTGGGCACTGCTGGGCGCTGAATTCACCCTTCAACCCACCCGGGCGAAGCGTACGAAGTTGGTCTCTCTCGACAACTTGTAGCCTGATATAAATATCAATCATTTAGACTCGCCTTTGAAGTACTCCTGCTCAAAAAAGAGGAGGGGTAGGGTTAAAGGGGTTAGAAGATCCTCTAAGCTTGGCTTCAAACGTGCAAGAGCACTTGCCTAAGTACGAAAAGTGGAGGGTAAAAACTTTATGCGCTACTGTAGAGGACTTCCTAACATTTTCCACAAAGTGGAATGTTACAATGGGGTATAAAAGGTACGAAAGCGAAATTCATCGCTTACAAAGTAACACATTAGCATACTGGTGCTATATTGTCAATACTTTTTGAAAGAATATTGTATTTAGATCAATAAAGTTATAAAGAGGCATAAGCACTATCCTTTTTTATCAGTTAAGGGTGGCGGATTCATAAAAATGATCTTACACTTCGCCGACAGTGAATCACTAGTTAACGGCTTGGTTGCAAAGTGACGAATGTTCCTGTACTGTAAGTGGCTGTTGCATTTAAACCTGAAAGCCATTAACGTTATATAAGCATGAGCAAAAAAAACCTCGTTATAGTAGAGTCGCCCGCCAAGGCAAAAACAATTGAGAAGTATCTCGGGAACGACTTTAAAGTACTCTCGAGTGTTGGACACATTCGGTCCATTGCTAAAAAGGTAAAGGGTGGCGGTGAACCAATCGATGTCAAAGCTGGATTCAAGACTACTTATGAGATTGACCCAGAAAAACGAAAAGTGATTGCAGAACTCAAGAAAGCCGTAAAAGAAACTGAAACTGTTTGGCTAGCGACAGATGAAGACCGCGAAGGTGAGGCTATTGCCTGGCACCTCTGCGAAGTACTCAAGCTAGACCCAACAACAACCAAGCGAATTGTCTTTCACGAAATCACCAAGAGCGCAATCGAAGAAGCGGTCAAGAATCCGCGCACCGTGGATATGAGTCTGGTTGAAGCCCAACAAGCCCGTCAGATTCTAGATAGAATTGTTGGTTTTGAACTCTCTCCTGTGGTGTGGCAAAAGGTCCCGGGTGGTAAATCAGCAGGGCGCGTGCAATCACCAGCCGTTCGACTACTAGTCGAACGTGAGCGTGAGATTGATGCGTTCGAAGGCTCTTTTCAATTTAAAGTCACCTCAGAATTTACGCACGATGGCCAAACTATTAAAGCCGAGTTACCCAGGAGATATGATACCGAAGCGGAAGCCCAGAAATTTCTCGAAAGTCTGATCGGTGCAACCTTCGATGTTACTGATGTTACGACCAGTCCTAGTACCAGAAATCCAGGTGCACCATTTACAACCAGTACCTTACAACAAGATGCCAATAGTCGGCTCGGCTTTAGTGCTAAGGCTACTATGTCAGCAGCACAGAAGCTATATCAAGAAGGTAAGATAACCTATATGCGTACAGATTCTGTTAACTTAAGTTCTCAGGCACTGGCGCAGATGACCGATTACATAAAGAGTCAATTTGGCGAGAACTATCACCAGTTCAGGACCTTCAAGACCAAAGCGAGTGGCGCCCAGGAAGCGCACGAAGCGATACGTCCAACAGATGTAAAGACAGAAATCGCCAGTAATGATGAATATAATCAGAAATTATACGACCTAATTCGACGTCGCACATTAGCCAGTCAAATGGCTCCTGCAAAACTTGAGAAGACAGTCATCACGGTTGCAATCTCAACAGGCAAGGAAGTATTCGAGGCAAAAGGAGAGGTTGTTATATTTGATGGCTTCTTAAAGCTCTACGGTGGTAGCAAGAAGGATCCTGACATTCTGCCACCACTTACTGCTAAAGATGTGTTAGATCTTACGACAGCTAGTGCAAAGCAAGTGTTTGCTCGTCCACCAGCACGTTATAGCGAAGGTAGCCTGGTTAAAAAACTTGAAGACCTCGGTATTGGCCGTCCATCGACTTATGCCACTATCATTAACACGGTGCAAGTACGTGGTTATGCGCAGAAAGGCGAAGCCGAAGGTACGCCAAGAGAGTTAATTGTACTGAATCTAGACAAGAATGAGATAAGTAGAGAACTAGTTGAAGAAAAGACCGGCTCTGATCGAGGAAAGCTAGTGCCCACCCCAAGCGGGCAAGTAGTTAGTGACTTCCTAACGAATCATTTCGACCAGGTCATAGACTATGGCTTCACTGCAAACGTAGAGGAAGAATTTGATCTTATCGCCGAAGGCAAACTTGAGCGCAATAAGATGCTTGAACAGTTTTATAAGCCGTTCCACAAGCTCATAGAAGAGTCGGGGGGCATCGACCGTGCTTCTGTGGCTCAATCCCGGGAAATCGGCCTGGACCCAAAGTCAGGCAAACCAATCATGGCTCGATTTGGGCGATTTGGTCCGATGCTTCAGCTTGGCGCTACCGAGGACACTGAAAATAAGCCTCAGTTCGCCCCTATGCCAACGGGTGCCAAAATCGAAACCGTGACTCTTGAGCAAGCCCTTGAGATGTTTAAGCTCCCACGTACTGTAGGACAAACAGATGACGGCAAAGATATCAAAGCTAACATTGGTCGTTTTGGGCCCTATATACAAGTGGACAAGTTATTTGTAAGTATAAAACCGCTCGATCCACACACAATTACCCATCAAGAAGCGCTGGAGCTCTACACAGCAAAACTTAAAAGTGAGGCCGAAAAGAATATCGCGGACTTTGGTGACGGCATAAAAGTACTGAATGGTCGTTTTGGGCCCTATATAACAGATGGTAAGAAGAACGCTAAAGTTCCGAAGGACTCCGATCCCAAACAGATAACACATGAAGAAGCAAAGAGACTCTTGAAAGAAGCCCCCGCGAAAGGCAAGAGATCTTTTAAGCGCAAGACACCTGCCAAGAAAAAATAGATTCATGAAAGGACTCGTGGATTCGGGGCTACATATTCTATCTAAGATGGTGAATACTGCCAGTAACCGTGCTGAAACAGTATGATTGAACAGTAGTGGTATGCTTATTATTACCTAGTTTTGACAAGTGAAAAAGGTTACATTTAGTGTGTTCATGTATTTCCAAAGCACGCTATTTAGTGCTATAGTTTATGTATACATCCTGTCAGTAGGTGTTGACTTATAAAAATTTATGTATTACAATATATATAATCTACAATAAAGTAAGATAATTTCAAGAGGAAAACCTATGGAAGACACAGCGAAACTCGACATAAAGCAAGCAGCTAAGGAAATCTTAGAAACTATCGATCGTGATCGTGAACGTGAAATTATTGCCCGTCGATTTGGCCTGTATGATCGTAAAGAGACTCTTGAACAAATAGGTGAGCTCCTTGGTATTACCAGAGAAAGAGTTCGTCAGCTCGAAAAAGCTATCTTAATCCGCCTTAAACTAGCTGCAGAAAAAGATCTTCCGCATATCAACCAGATCGAAAAGGAATTTATTAAGAACCTTTCTGAGATGGGTAGAGTTGCGCGTGTTAGCGACCTTGCAAAAAAAGTATCGCAAAACGCAGACGACAGGGATAGAGCACATGTTGCATTCTTGGCTACACTTGCGCCAAACCTAACTGTGCTTGATGAAAATGACGACTTTTACCAAGCTGTGGCAATCAAAGAGTATTATGACGAGAAGCAACTCAAGGAACGCATTGGTGAAGTGGTCAAAACTATTAAAGCCCATGGCTCACCACTCACAATTGCAGAACTTCATAGTCAGCTAAACGGCTATGAACACCCTGATCATGTTCGAGCACTTGCAAGTGTGAGTAAGAGCCTTGCGCACCTCAAGGATCAGTGGGGTCACATTAAATGGCCACTCGTTAACCCGAAAAATATTCGTGACAAAATTTACGTGATCTTACAAGAGAATGAGAAACCAATGCACTTCTCGGAAATCGCTAAGCATATCAAAGACTCAGACTTTAAGCGAAAAGATGTAACGACTCAGGCAATTCATAACGAACTAATCAAAGATGGACGTTTCGTGCTAATTGGTCGCGGTATCTATGCGCTTAAAGAATGGGGTTACCAAAAAGGTACCGTTGCAGATATCATTACTAAGATTCTAAAGAAGAACAAAGAGCCAATGCATCGAGATGATATCGTTCGTGAAGTCCTCAAGAGCCGACAAGTGAAAGAGACAACCATTCTCCTCAACCTACAAGGCAAGGCACAGTTCAAGCGAGTTGCAAAAGCAACATACGAGCTCGCTCAGTAACCAATCCGCAAAACATTGGTATTTACACTCTAGAGGCTGATCCTTACGTTACTATAACGTAAAACTGCTATAATAGATCTAATGCTTACATTCCTACTGACAAGTTGGTGGTTCTACATTCCCATCATAGGAGTGCTATTATTTCTCACTCGACGCAATAATCAGAAGATTAAACAGATCAAGACTACCGACAAAATGAAAACCCAATCGGAAGATTCTCTCTCAAGGAAAAAGAAGCCTCGCAAACAATCTGCAAAAATAACTAAGGTTACCAATAAATTAGGCCTCAAGGGTGCATCGGGTCATATTCGTCGTAAATAGCATAATATTATTGCGTTGAGCTACAAGCAGGGCAGAGTAGACAAAATACGAACGTTTATTCTGAGCAGTGTCATCCGCATAGTATGTTATTTTAGTTGTCTAGCTTTATTCGTACATCGCTTGCTTCTTTATATGATTCAACGCTAGACCTAAAATGTTATAGAACAAAATACGAACACGTAGTGGACAATTTAAATAGGTCTAGTTATAAGAGAAATCACATGAGAGCACGTGCGTAATACTTCTACCTAAAAGTAGAAGTGGGTAGGGAGCAAAATACAAACAGAGTAAATCGTACAAAAACACAGTGATATAAACATAAGAGAGATGAGTATTTATACCTCTTTGAGATAGAAACCTTATGTCGCACAATGTATATTTTGCGACATAACTACGATATGCCCCTTACTACGCATAAGTCCCTCTCGACAGGGGACTTTCTACGACTACCATGGTCTATCCAGCTACCCCCAAGCTACGTTAGCGATCCATACACGCTTTAAATTATGGAATGACCCGTCCACGTCCCTGGACCCAGTTTTGCACAACGTGTATAAACATTTGACTTTTCCACAATACTCTTGTGAAAAGTTGCATTTTTGACATTTTCATGTCGCTATGTTTTTATACTCCTCCCTACCCTGCGACTTCAAAAATGTAACAAAGTTTGACATTTCTCATTTTCATATTTTCGTATATATTTTTAACACAAAGTATGCACGAACAAAATACGAACACGCGGGGGAGCGTGAGGTAAGTAGTGCACATACTAAATACGACTATTTGTAGAATGCCTTGTGAGGCACACGGAGATCGATATAGGCGCTCGGTGTCGCTTTTGTGTTCTTCAGGAATTGCACTAAAGATTGTAACTCCCCCACTTGCTCATCTAGACTTCTCGTTGAGCTGAACTTGATGAGATAAGGCACACCACTCACCTGCACTTGCACCTCACGAGTAGATTTTGGAACAATTACGCGAGCAATCGTAGATGACGGATCGTACAGAGGTGGAAGCTTGGAGTGAAGTTGGCCAACAAATTGCACAAGACTTGTTGTCAAAACAGAGGTTCCAGCCTGTAGAACAACACCACTTTGGTCTTCAATACGAATTAATTTACCTGTATCAACACTTGGATCTAGATTCTTTACGAATAGGACACCATTCTTATCAACAAACTGGTCGGTATTACTTGCATCGCGCCATGTAAATACCGCCTTCCTAAACCGAATATCCGCATGAAGCGTTTTACTAAACGGTGCCGTTGTACTTACGGTAATTTGCTCAATTTCTGGGAACTGGCCAGCGACAGCATCGCTGAGGCCCTGATCATCCAGCAACCAGGACTGATGTGCTACTGTATGTTTTTGGTACGCATCCAATATCGAAGACTCGTATTGTTGTAACTGCGCCGTACTTAGGTGTGAAGAAGCATTAGATGTAACGCTTACGTGAGAAATACTCATACGATACAGAAGCAGTAAGGCTAGTATGCCTAAAGAAATCGCCGCTACTTTTATTTTAGTACTTTGAATTTTTTGCGCTTTTTTTATATCAGATTGACGTTGTGTCACTGATTGTTGACGCACGGCAAGTTCTTTCTGGCGCTTTGTTATAACAATGTTATTCCGACGAAATGATTCGCTCATAGTACTAGTTGACTGACGAGAGCGCGTCGTTGAGCGCGAAAGTTGTTTTTGTGATTTTTTACGAAACATGTTTGTAATTTTAGACCTTACTATTAGTATAACTCAGTGGCGTACTAGGAGGAAGTGCCGGTAGTCAGAATTAGCTTAGCCAGCTCGTCAGCTGCATGTGGCTTCGCAAACACATTAAAGAGTTCAGCTGCTCGTCCGTGGGATGGCCGGGATGAATAAATACCCTGGATCGTTTCTACGAGCATCGAAGGATTTATTCGAAGCTGAGACTCCTGTAAGACAACCGCTGCCTTACTCTCCTCAAACATCTCAGCATTTTTAAGTTGATGACCACCAGTAAGATATGGACTTGGCACCAGAATAACTTCCTTTCGAGCATTGGCAAACTCCTGCACCGCTGTAGCACCAGCGCGACTCACGATAATATCCGCAGCCTGAACGTATGGCAATATTTCAGCAAATTCTGCGATATGCCAATACTTTTGCTGCTCGTCCGCGAGCTTATCGCGCGCACTTTGCACTTTTGACGCTTTATTCTTCCCGGTAAGATGAAGGATTTGCCATCCAGCGCTGATTAACTGCTCAGCCACTAGGGTAATCACTGCATTAAGTTCTTTGGCACCAGTTCCCCCACCTGTAACAAACAGTACTGGTCTCTTTAGATCAAGATTCAGCTCTTTTAGCGCTACCTTCTTTTGTGAGTCTGTGACTGGGGCCATCTCCTCACTTACAGGAATTCCGCTATAGACCATCTTTTCTGCTTCGTAATTGTAGTACTTCGAAGGCATACCTGTGCCGATCTTGGTTGCCCACGGTGCCAAAAAACGATTTGTCAGTCCTGGATGAGTATCTGAATCATGAATAATAAGCGGTACCCCAAAGAGTCTTGTGGCAATCCCTACTGGAACACACACAAAACCGCCTTTACAAAAAACTACATCTGGTTTGTGCCATAGAAAATAGTGCGCCGACTGCACGATCCCGATTCCAATGAGAAAAATATCTCGTATATTTTTAAGTAAAGTTGGTAGGTGTACAATATGCCAAACGAAAGACTTTCCATTATAACGGCGAAACTTACCCGAGAATACTCTCTTTAAGCGTATGTCTGATTCAGCCTGAAAAAGGAACTTGGTCTGCGCATAAAAAATGCGATCAGTCACTACGGTTATCTCCAATTTACCCTGATATTGCTTTTGGAGTGATTGGCTAATTGCCCGTAGAGGCGTAACGTGGCCGCCCGAGCCGCCGCCTGCTAGAAGTATCCGCATAGCTACTTTCCCTTTCTGAGAGTTCGTGACCAAGTTTAGTATACCGTGAAATATGGAACACTACACCTAACGCCGCTAAAGTAAAGATGAGACTTGTCCCCCCAAAACTTAGTAACGGCAAGGTAACCCCTGTCAACGGCATGATGCTGAGCATGGCCCCAATATTCACGAATGCTTGTATGCACATCCATGCGAACACTCCCCCACTCACAAATTTAAGATAATTATTAGGTGCTCGGTTTACGATATTGATAATCCGAAACAAAAGTCCGCCATAAATTCCAAATACAACCAAAATTCCAATGAAGCCGAACTTCTCAGCCATGATCGCGAATATTGAATCGTTTGCTGCCTCAGGGAGATATCCATATGCCTGCACACTCCTCCCTAGCCCCTTGCCAAGTACTCCCCCACTGCCGACTGCAATTAATGCTTGGTTAATGTGATAACCACTGCCACTTGCATCTGCTTCTGGGTTTAAAAATGTTAACACTCGCGCACGACGGTGCCCCGCACTACCAATTGCCAGTAGTCCACCCACTAATATAATGCCTATAACCATAGCGAAACGCTTCATAGAGATACCACTTAGGTAGAGCATCGTAAGCATAATTGCCACAATCGGAATCATTGTACCGAGATCCTTTTGCAGCACCACAATCTCCAAAGAGATTGCCGCCATAATCAGTAAAAATGCAGAGACGGTGGCTCGAGAGTCTAGCGTACCGTTTTTAATTCGAGCTGTGAAGAAGATAGCGAGATTAAAGATTAGTCCAAATTTCAGAAGCTCTGCTGGCTGGTAGTTAATTGGCCCAATATGCACCCAACGAGTTGCTCCCCCATATTGTAGGCTTAACGCAGGAATCAATAGAAAAAAGAATGAAATAATAGCAAACCAAATGATATACTTTTGTACTTTTGCCCATACGCTCAGAGGTAAAAAGTATGCAGCCGTAAATACTCCGAATCCTAGTCCAAGGAAAATAAGTTGGCGATACATAAAATGATTCGGGTCAACATCTCCTACAAGCTGTGCGCTAATCGCTGGACTAACTGAATATATCACCACCAATCCGATAGCCAGTAACATCACCATACAGAGCATCAGAACATAGTCTGGGCGATGCCTTCGACCAAGTACACTTGCCTTATTCTGCACTCCCTGTGAAGACTGTCGCCGTGAGGCAAAATTTCTCTCAGAACTCATAGTGTAAGATGCCCTCCGAGTACAGCCACGAGTAGGCCTATCACGCCAAATACTTGCCCCAAAATCCAAAAACGCATTGTCACTTTTGTCTCAGGCCATCCAATCGCCTCAAAATGATGGTGAATTGGCGCAGAACGAAATATTTTCTTTTTAAAGAGTTTTTTAGATGTTAGCTGAAGCCCAGCTGAACCAACCTCTATTACGAACATAAAACCGATGACGGGTATAAGAAGTACTGCGTTGAGCATGATTGCCACAACCGCCAAGGCTGTCCCAAATGCAAAACTTCCAACATCACCCATAAAAAATCTTGCTGGAAAAATATTGAACCATAGATAACTCAGTAACACGCCGACTAATGTTAGGCAGAAGCCCGCTATACCAAAATTACCCTGCAGAAAGGCAATGAGAGAAAATGAACCAAATGCAGTTACCAGTAATCCTCCTGCTAAACCATCTAGACCATCTGTAATATTCACTGCATTTGCAGTAGCAATGATAACAAAAATGAACCCAAGGAATAGTAGAGGTGCAGCAATTGAATAGTTTCCTGCAAAAGGCACATGCACGACGCTATAACCAAGCTTAAAAACAAACCAATAACTTAGCCCCGCTGCAATGCAAGTAGTAAGTAGTAGTTTAAAACGAAAATTCAACCCTGCCGTACCGCCACCAGTTCCATTGAGATTAATAATGTCGTCCAGTAAGCCTACGAGGCCGGCGCCAACGGCTGCAGCAAGGGGAAGCCATGTTTGTCCCCTATCAAGGTTAAACAGCACCGTCACAACGCTTAGCGCGACAAGTCCAACTACTCCTGCCATCGTGGGAATGTGTCGTTTATGCTTTTCGGCGTGCATCTTTTGATACACGGCTGCCTTTTCGCCACTCACAGCATCGACGCGTGGCTTCTTCCACCATTTATATTTAAAAGCGAATTTCGTATATACGGGTGTTAGGAGCATTGCAAGAGCGAATCCGAGAAATCCAAGTGTCAGTACCGGACGTAAATTTTCAATAATAATTTGTGGAGTAACAGGTATTTGTTGCATGTCAGCTTTCTCTACATAGGTTTTATATTATAGTAGTCGATTAACCAGTTGCTAAGTTCTCCAAAAATTGGAGCTGCCGCAGCACTTCCAGCAAAATTAGCGGCGCCAATGTGTGAGTCATCGACGCGTACCATTATGACATATCGAGGCTTATCATCACCACCGTAACCCAAATAACTTCCGATCGTTTTATCCTCTGTGTACTTGCCTGTTGCGGGGTCAATTGTTTGTGAAGTTCCAGTCTTTCCCCCGACGTTGTAGCCGGGTCGCACAAGACTTGCAACAGCCGGAGCTTCTCTTAGAGCCGTTCGAGTCATTTCTAAGATAGAAGCTGTCGTGCTTGGACTTACAATCCCGGTACGTTCAGGCTTTGGCGCCTGCGCATTCACTAGGCCATCTGCGTTCATTGTTCCTTCAACTAAATGTGGCTTAAAGTAATTTCCTCCGTTAATGACCCCTGAAAATGCTGCTGCAGTTTGAACCATCGTAACACCAAGTCCTTGACCAAAAGCCATGTTTGAATACCTTACGTTATTCCCTTGCACTGTCTTTGGACCATAAATGCTACCCGTCGCCTCACCTGCTTGCTCTATCCCTGTTGCATCACCAAAGCCATACTTGTCAGTGAGGTATGTATAGAGTTTCTCACGCGCCTGGGTATTAATCGAACCACCACCGAGCTGGGAGAGTATATAGACAACTCCTGTATTAAGAGAGTACTTGAGTATATCAGTCATCGAACGCGAGCCATTTACATCTTGTTCAACATTCTTAATTCGAGCGTCGTCTACTTGAACATACCCGACATTATTGAACCGTGAGTCTTTATTGATAGCACCTTCATTGAGACCAGTTGCCATCGTAAGAACTTTCATGACCGATCCGGCTTCATACTGATCGCTTACAACCCTATTCTGAAACCGCTGGTATGCATCATCACCCACTTCAAAATATTTGGCTGGATCAAAAGTTGGGAGATTTGCCATAGCTTTGACTGCACCCGTATTTGGATCTATGACAATAACACTTCCTTTGGTTGCTTTACTATTCTTCAGCCCGTTAGCAAGCGCCTCTTCGGCTTTTGCCTGAATATTCCTATCTATGGTAAGCACCGTATCGTCCCCGTTCTTTGGTGCCTGTGCAACATTTGTCGCATCATCAAAACTCAGGGGAATACCATTTACATCCGTAATAGCCTTGAGTTGTCCAGGCTTACCTTGGAGCTTATCGTTTAAAGCACTCTCGATGCCATACTGTCCGACACCTTCGTCGTTCACGAAGCCCAGTAATTGTGCCCCTAGTTGGCCCTCGGGATATACTCGCTGTGGAACCGGGGTAACATTCACACCCTGGAGACTTTTCTTGTCTTTAAAAAGATTCGTCACTTGTTCTTTGCTTAGTCGTTTTGCGAGCACTACGTACGAGCTACTCTTTTTACTTAGAAGCGACTTGACTTTCTCCCTATCAAGCTGCAGCACGCCTGCAAGTTTCATCGCGACAGCATTTGGATCCTTTACTTCTTTTGGATCACCGTACAGTGTATAGACGCTCGCATTTAACACCGCGGGGACGGTATCGTCGCCATCTCGAAAGTAGAGCGTGCCCCTTTCGGCTGGAATTGTAAACTTTTTCTGATGCTCTGCAACAGCTAAGTTATTGTAGTGATCATGCTTTATAACCTGGAGGTAAAAGAGACGCGCAATCAGAATTAAACCAATCACAAAAACAACCGCCTGCATGCGGATTGCCCTATTTGGCACACTTCTCGAGACTACTTTTGGAATCGTAGCCTTATTAGTGTCGTTACGTCTGTTACTCCTAGGATTCATAATGTTTGAGCATATCTTATAAAATTTTTCTACTGTACTGTCCTCACTGTAGTCGCTAGAGAAGTCCAGCAACCGCTGGTGAAGATACTACTGGATAGACTGTGTTTTTGCTGGGTCAACTAAATTTTGTGCTACCGTAGAGTTTTTGACCGTATCAAGTGAACCAAGTCGAGCCGCCTCTACTTTAAGTTGCTGTTGCTCTGCTAGAAGACTTGTACGTTTTGTCTGTAGCTCGTTAATAGGGTAAGTATAAGCATTTGTCTTATTAATCTGTGCGAGATACATCAGTCCCATAACACTTAGTAATAGAACAACGACGACTGTGTGAGCAACAGGACCAAATTGCTTATCGCTTAAACTATGCCGAACTGTGTTTTGATTTCTACGCCATGATGTCGACGTATTTGCTCGTGAAAGCATAAATGTGGTGGAATATGCCATTTGTTAATCGTAACCTTGTGTTTATATTTGTATTTATGTTTCTTTGCCTGCATTTTGCAAGGATATTGGTGGGTGCTCTGAAAAATACCAGAGCACCCGGCGAAAAGTTTACGCCACTCTGACGATAACTTTTTGCGTTCGGGAACGGCTTTGTACCTTGATTGGCATGTGCTTACCCTTTCTTTTATGTGTTTATTTTCACTGCTGCTCGAAGTTTTGCACTTCGGGCTCGCCGGTTTAAAACGTCCTCGGTTGCACCGCTTATTGGCTTTTTAGTAAGAACTTCGAGTCGCGCTTCGTAGCCTGATTGCTTCTCATTTGCAAAAAATTGCTTCACAAGACGATCTTCAAGGCTATGGAAACTGATGATTGCAACTCTCCCGCCTATAGTTAATAGTCCTGGAAGTAGTGGCAACACAGCTTGAAGCTGCGAAAGTTCCTCATTTACCGCTATGCGTAGTGCTTGAAAAGTGCGAGTCGCGGGGTGAATTTTACCTCTGCGACCATAAATTTTCTCAACAACTGCTGCAAGTTGGAGCGTTGTGCTAATCGGTCGTGCTGCAATAATTGCATGTGCAACCTTCTTAGCCTTCGGCTCTTCGCCATATTCACGCAGAATTTTTGTCAGTTCTACTTCGGAATATTTATTAACAATCATTGCTGCTGTTAATGTCTGGCGATTGTCCATTCGCATGTCGAGCTCGGCGTCAGTTTGAAAACTGAATCCTCGCTCGGCGTTGTCAAGGTGTGGTGACGACACACCCAAATCAATCAGAATCATATCAAACTGCTCACCTTTTTGAGCTAAATCAGAAGCGGCACCCGCAAAATCCTGGTGGATAATTCGCGCGCCTGCATCAGCAAAGCTTTGAAGACTTGAAATTGCATGTTCATCTCGATCAACCAATGTAATATTGGCCCCATCACCCGTACTTTCAAGAATACTTGAAGCGTGTCCGCCATAGCCAGCCGTTAAGTCTAGATACTTTTCTCTGGACTTTGGAGCGAGCAAGCGTGTAACTGCTTCGAGTAAAACCGGAACGTGGGAGTTGTTGTGGTGGTATGTTTTTTTATCCGTTATCATAGTTTATAAAAGTATTATATCTTATAAACCATAATCTCGGTCGAGGTCACCTATCCAGTAGCCAGTATATTTTGTTTTTTGTTGAGTTGTTTTTGTTTTTGTTGGTGCCAATGGAGTTGTTGTGGTGAGGTAATTTAGAAAATTACTCTATTCCACTGACGAGAGAGACTTATGTGTGAGGTGGAGTTTTTTTGGGAGGTTTTTAAACCAAAAGGTGCAAAGATCTATTTATAGTGTTATCTTCATTCTCACCACTGACTACCGGGTAGTTGACCTCGAATGTATGGGGTTTTATCTGTTTTGAATTGTTAAAGTACAAATGTAGCCTAAAGCTGCGAATCACCAGTGGCAATAATGCGCCAATACTGGCCTGCTCGGATTGCGACAATATCTTTATCGATACCGGCATAATCTAACAAGTGGTTTTCAAGTGTGAACCTGCCCTGCTTAAGATCTAGACTGCTCTCGATCTTGCCCATCCGAAGTTTCACATTCTTATCGGCTATAACCTCGTCAAGAATATCGCCTCGTAGGGCTGGTTCAACTGTCTGGTCCCACACATCTTTTGGATATAGATGGAGGTATTGACCAAATCCACGCGTTACTACTACTCCGCTTGCAAACTCAGTACGAATATCAGCCGGTATGGTTAACCGCCGTTTATCGTCCAGCTTTCGTTCGAAGTAATCGCTCATGGCTTTACTTTAGAAATCCTCTTCTTGATTGTTATTCTCAGCTTGGCTGAAAAGTCAGCAAGTTGAATCATTCTATTTTTGTTAATGTTTGTTTGTGGCGTGTATTGCTTCTTTTAGCTACCCACGATTACCCACTGCAAACAGCATACTACCCACACCTACCCACTTGCAAGAGTTTTTTAATGCATTTTCAACGGAATTACCCACAAAAAAATCATTTAAGCTCACTTATCCACAGTTTTGGGGATAAGTTCTACTTTGCGTTAAAATACTTAGCTGCAAGCGCTGCACTTGCGTCGAGAAGTGGATTGCGATACTTCCAGCCAAACTCCACGCCACTATTGTTGAATTTGCTATCATTTTTGCCATGCCCCACCACTAGTCTGTCCAAGACACTGCGAATTTCATTTGCAGACATTCCTTGTTTAATCTTGCCACCTTTTATCGCTAAATCTACTATGAGGTACATGTCCTGTTTAAACTCCAGAGGAGTGACATCGTATATTGTACCTGCCTGGGTCTCTATTCCGATGCTATTGTTATTATTTACTTTAGGAAAACTGCTCCTGCCTTCGTCCATGATGCCCCTGCCGGCATGCAGTGCTTTTGCAAAAGGTTTTTCAGTTAACTGCAGGACTCTACCATCGTCACCTACTATAAATTGTGCGCTTGATGGATTATCAGGGTGCTCTAGCAGATGGTTATACCATGATCTAATCTGCGTCTCCAAAGGTACTTGATGCGAATTACCAACCGCTGCTGTGCTTTCGGTTCCAGCAACCGCGTCCAAATCTGCTTCGCCAAAACCATTTGCCCATAAATGAAGCACTATGTTGTCGAAACTTTCAAGATCTCTACCGAAAAGCTGATGGTATGAGCCTGCTTTACCACTAAAAATACTTTTTACGAAGTCTGATTTGTTTTGTACTCCGTAGGTACGGAAGGCTTTGAATTCAGCAATATTAAGCTCAGAAGCGGCTGCTTTGATTGTTTCACGGAGTTTCTGATCACGAGTTTGTGTTGGAAAATTATCAAAATTAAGGTCTTTGCCATCAATCACGCCACCTTTGCTCTCGCCGCCCTTAGGTTGGATTGGTGGTATAGGTGTTGGCTTAGCTTCGTTTTTACTAAGGATATTGTATACGTCTTTAACCTTACCTTCATAGTCAGGGTCGGTAGCATAGATTTTGGCAATTAATTCGATATACCGTTCGGGGCTTTTACGCTGTTCGTATACTTTCTTATACGGTGAGTAGGTTTGAATTCGCAAACCGTAGTCTAGAAAACTTGCCTGGTAGGTGGCATACTTTCTAAACGGTTGCTTAACTGTCACGGGAGTTTTTCCTTTAACTTTAGGTCCAGTTGCTACGCTACCCTCAAATTCTGGTAACTTCAATTGTTCGTCTGTGAGATTTTCAGGAGTTTCTTTTCTCCTGATCCGACCATCCCAATATGGCGTTTTAGGCGCCCCGATATGTGCTTTGATACCAAACAGGTTATTTGCTTTGAGTGCGAGTTCACCTGCACCATAATTTGACTCGATGATTGCCTGCGCAAGTACGACATTTTTATCAATACCAAACTTGTCTTGGACCGCCTGTGCATATGTACCCCACTTCTCTTTAAAACTTTGGATCTCTTGGTTGCGATCTGAAGGCGCTTCTGGAGTCTGTCTTGGATTCTCAAATGAGGTAGTTGTAGTGAGGGCTGTAGTCGTGGTTACTACGGGCCTAGCAGGACTATCCGTAACCTCGGCTGAGATTTGGAACGGAAGCTGAACATCAACCCCAGATCGTGGTTGCCAATTATTAATAGGTTGCATACCATTTGCAGCGCTGAGTTGTTGCATTCCAAATCCTGTTTCTGCAGCCAAGGCCTCTAGTGATGGCACATCATCACTTAACTGTACTCTCAGAGGATTCTCGATAGTTATTCGAAGTTTTCCTGGGGAAACTATGTTTGGATCCTTAATATCGTTTTCTTTTGCAATTTGTTCAATACCTTGATCGACATTTTGAAAGTAGCAGGCAGCTACTTGAGCAAGATTTTCATTTTTTTGCAGATCATAAGTCATTACCATAGAAGGTGACTTTTCTGAATCATCCCATATTTTTTCAACTCCCCCATGAGCCCAATTGTCTATTTGCCCTTCGATCGCATTGCCACCATCGCTGCAATATAATTCCGGTATCGGATTAGGTTGTGGAGTATGAGGATCGTGCTGAGATGCTTCGTGCCAGACAAGCAAACTTGAGAGAATCACTCCTGCGGCTAGCAACTTTCCAGCCGCATTAATTCTCTGATTTGCTCGACCGTCAGGATTAACCCGAGGCGCAATTTGTTCTGGTGTTGCTGGATCTATCATTATATTTATATTATACTAGTTTAATAGTATTAAGTCAATGTATATCTGAAATCTGACTAGTTTATTACCGTATCTAGCGCCTCATATCCGTCTCTGACAATCAAAGTAGCCACTTGGACAATATCTGCTCCTGCTTGAAAGTATTTTTTGGCATCTTGAGATGTTTCAATTCCACCTACCCCTACTACTGCAATATTCTTGGGAAGTAAAATTCTAAATTGCCTCACTTGACCTAAGTTGATTGGAAATAATACCTTACCGTTGACTGCCGCAAATTCCTCAGCCACTACAGATCTGCCAATCTCGTTAGGCATAAAACCATTTGGAAACGTATTGCTCGCAACAACTGCATCCACCCCTGTCTCAGCAAATATCATTGCAGCATTTTTCAAATCTAGTGGATTGCTGTACGGTGATACCTTAACCATTAGCGGAAGTGATGTAACGGATCGCACTGCTTTTATAATCTCTTTCATAAGTGGTGGATTAAAACTAACGATTGTCTCTTGTTTACTACCAACTTTTGCATTGGGGCATCCAAGATTTAACTCAAGTAAATCAACTTTGCACTTGTGTGCCAATGCTGCTAATTCCATGTATTCTAATGTGTTAAATCCTGCGATATTAAGCACAAGTTTCTTGCCAATACTATGCACATGCTTAACCATTACGGGCAGCTCTTTTTGATAGAACTCAATGCCATTATTGGGCATGCCGTAGGAATTAAGGGCATATCCATCTCCCACGAACCATCGGGGCTCACCGTTACCAAGTCTTGGCTTGAAAGTAATCGAACCTACTAATATTAATTCTGCTTTTGTTGCACAGAGAGCCTTAACATCATCAATTGTCTTAGCAACACTGCAGGCAGCATTCATAACCGGAGTCGTAATCGAAACCGATCCTATTCGTTTCAACGAAGCGTCCTGACTAGTCTGCTATACCATCTGGCACTTGCCCGAACCCGACGTTGCTGAGTTTTGTAGTTTACCTCTACTAGACCGAATCGCGGCCAAAAACCTTCTGCCCATTCGAAATTATCCAGGAGGCTCCAGTGAATATAGCCTAGTACTGAAACGTCACTTTTCATGGCGTCATGTACTGCTTTGACACTCTGAGCTATCCACCACTTTCGGTAGAGATCACCACGATCAGCCACACCGCTTTCAGTAATCATAATCGGTACCTTATATTTCCGAGAAAGCTGTACCATTAGTGGCTCTATTTTATCTGGTTGCATGTCCCAACCGAGGTCATTCTTTTTATTATCGTCGGGATTGTGAACCCGTGTGCCCAGTACCTGGTTCGCAAAATAGTAATTCAGTCCAAGAAAATCCTGCTGATGCTTTACCCGGTTAATAAAAAACTCGTTGCTGAATTTATGGCCGAGTTGTGCCACAACATTGGAAATCCATGAATCGTCGCCAGGGTAATAATATGCACAGTTATGTGCGATCCCTACTTGTGTTTTTGGAGAGTATTTTTTTATAATCTTATAGCTTTTACGATGTGCTCGAGCTAAGTTAAGAAGAACCTTGAGCGTAGTAAGTTTCGAGTGACCTTCTGGTGGCCAACGCTGTTCGTGATAGCTCATAGTGGCGTAAACCGTTGGTTCGTTAATCGTAATGATGTATTTAAATTCCACATCGATTTTTTCCAAAATGTATTGCACATAACGAGTAAAGTATCTTATGTTTTTTCGTTTTGTAAAGCCGCCTTTTTCAGCAAACCAGTCAGGAAATGTCCAGTGCCAGAGAGTCAGAATTGGCGTAATATCTCTCTGTTGCATTTCTGAGAAATAAGTAACGTAGTGCTTAAGCGCTTCCTCGTTAAATTTCCCTTCCTCAGGTTCGATACGTGACCATTCGATACCAGATCTTAGTGCAGACAAATTGAGTGACTTTGCGAGATCAAAATCTTCTCGAAATAGATTAAAATGATCCGCAGCCTTCGCAGAAACGTAATTACTCGGTAACATCGCTTCTGCTTTTATATCCTCCCAGACATCAAGATGACTATAGTTATATGGTGCTTGCGCAACTTTCACTTGTGCCGTTTCAAGTTCCCAGGTAGACCATTGGTTATGATTACCCCCCTCAACCTGGTGGGTTGAGATGCTCGCCCCCCAAAGGAAGCTTTTAGGAAAGCGTATGTTGAGTTTTTTTCTTTCCGCCATCACTAGTCATTATACCATTCTATGAGACAAAAAAGTTTCGCCCCCTACTCCTTACTGAGCAGTTTACGAAGCTCTGCGATGTCATCTGCCGATAAAGCAATTTTGCGTTCTCCAAGGAACGATTTGATGGCCGCATCTTTCTCATCAGGCACCGACATAACCCCGAGATGCTCTCTAATTAATCCGAGCAGTTCGTCCCCGTACCGATCAATCATTTTTGGCCCGATGCCCGCAACCGTCTTCAACTGAGTGACTGTAGTTGGTTTGTTTATCGCCAGTGCCTCGAGTGTCTTGTTACCTGCAACCATATAAAGTGGCACCCTGCGTGTACCGCCCTCTTGAGAACGCCAAGTTTTCAAAACCTCGAGCAACGATTCATCAAGACTGCCCACGCTCGGGACGTGTGCCTCAGCTTTTTCAACTTGGTACTGTTCATCTGGAATAGTAAGCGCGAGCTCGTAGGAAGCCTCCCTTAGGCTTTTATCAAAACTAAAAATCTCTGGATGCATAACCAAGGCTGTGTTATTGATACCCTTTAGAAATACGCCGTCGAGACTTCTAACGCGTGAAAGTGCAACATACCCCATACCCGGTGTAAAAGCACGACTCAGGTCGATCTCTGCACTATCAAGACTCATTCCCTGACTCTTATGAATAGTGATCGCCCAAGCCAACCTAAGTGGCAATTGTGAAACTCGAGCACGTTCTTTGCCGTCTTCTTCAAGTGCCCAGCCATGTTTCTCTACTGCAATTATGCGCTTATTGAGTTGCAGTTCTACAAGTGGTGAACCATCCTTAAATCGAACCACCTTACCTCGTGATCCATTGACGAAGCCTTCTGAAAAATTGTTCGCAACAAACATTACCTCAGCTCCGACCTTAAGTTCTAGTACTTCTGGTGCTAAGACGCTCTTGGTTAATTGATCTATCTTCGCCTGCACACCATATGTCTCCATAACAAATGTTTTAGCATCGTCACTAATCGCCTTTAGGTGCGTATCGTTAATCTGCTCTACATCTTGGTTATGTGCGTAAAGCTTAGTGATAGAAACACCGGAAGGAACATCAAGTCCAAGTCGTTCGCTTAATGCATCGAAGTGCGCTTCGCCCACGTCATCCGCGCGCATCGCCTCAAGTAAATCAAGTAGCGGGTCATTAGCCTGTCGATGTTGCTCGCTCAGATAACAAATTTTTGGCTGTAGCTCTTTCCATGCATCCGAGAGATGTGCAAAATCAATTGTTGTATCATCTCGATTAATTGGGGGAAGTTGAAATAAATCACCAGTAAGAATTATTTGAATGCCGCCGAATGGCTCATCACTTTCTCGCAACCATTTACATACCTGGTTGATCATATCGAGCCGTTTACCGTGAATCATCGAAACTTCGTCAATTATTAAAACATCGACATTGTTATAGCGCTTAACCAATCGGTCGTTATCTTTTAGCCATTTCTCATCTCGCTCTGATATTGAATCTCGAATTCCTAAACCAGACCACGAGTGAATCGTCGTACCGCCAATATGAGTTGCTGCGATTCCTGTACTCGCAGTGACCGCCACTCGTTTTTTCTCAGCCTTAGCGAGTTGAATAAATTGATTCAACACAAATGTTTTGCCACTTCCTGGTGGGCCCGTCAAAAAGACTGATTGACCACTCATCATAACGCGTAGTGCCTGCGTTTGCTTCACTTATTGCCCCTCAACTTAATTGTCTGTTACTTCATTCTATCACGGGCAAATTTCTACGGCCTTACGGAAAGTGCTATCGATATTCTGGATTTTCAAAATCAAAACGAGAGCCTGCGTCCCATTCACGTCGCTGATTACCGTATGCTGGAATACCACCTGCTTGTTTAAGCATATGTGCTAGGTGCATTAAGTTCCAAGTCATGAATGTTGTATTTCGATTTGTAAAGTCATTGTCCACACCTACGTGGGTACCGTCTTCACTCTTATCTCCGTAGCTTGGTCCGGGGCCAGCTTCCCCCATCCAGCCCGCATCTGCTTGAGGCGGAATTGTATACCCGACATGCTGTAAACTATAAAGAATATTCTGAGCACAGTGTTTGAGACCATCTTCATTACCCGTAATTAAACAACCACCGACCCTACCGTAAAAGTCCCATTGACCTTTCTCATTTAGATCACCGGACTGAGCATATAGTCTCTCGATGATCTTTTTCATTTCTGAGCTATTATCACCCAGCCAGATTGGCCCTGCGAGCACTAATATATCAGCCTCGTGGATAGTCTTGTACAGAGACGGCCATTCATCAGAATCATAGCCATGTTTACGCATATCCGGATACACACCCTGCGCAATATCATGGTCAATGGCACGAATTTTCGTCACCTTCACTCCCTGCTTCTCCATAATCCCTGCGCTTGAGTCAATCAGTAACTGAGTGTGGCTTTTCTCCGGTGACTTTGTCAGTGTGCAGTTTATATATATTGCTTTTAGATCAGAGTAGTCTGGTTTGTTCATAATGCTTCCTTGTTATTTAATGAGTATAGGAACACAAGATTCTAACTTAAAGAAAGTAATCCCCTGCTTGTTGAATAAATCCTCGAGACGCTCGTACATGTCTATACGAACTTCGTCTTTCCAGTGCCAATCATGAACCGGAAGAATATAGCTTGGTCGAAGTTTTAGAGCGACTTGTACTGCACTATCTACTGAGCCCCATGGCCCGGTCACAGGTAATGCCAAAATGTCTTTTGTCTCATTGAAACTATGACTATCGCCCGGGTGAGACAACTGATCTAAAAAGTGTATGCCTACCTCATCTGGTGGGTTGAACATCGGTGGATGTCCCTCATGCGGCGAACTGAAAAACGCTACGCCCTCAGTTTCAGTTGCTCTCGCCTTAATACCAACAACCTCTAGCTGCGTCACGACTGAGTTAGTAGTCGTAATTTGAACATTCGGGAACTTCTGAACAAGCTTTTTGACAAGGTTAATACTGAGATGGTCAGAATGTTCATGCGTGATAAAAATGTCGTCAAGAGATTCAAGCGCGTCAACCTGAAGATATCCCTCACTAAATATACCTGGATCAAAGAGCACCGTCCTGGCTACCGGCGTAGACGTTTCAACGAGTAGACATGAGTGGACAAATTTTGTAATTTTCATACTATCCTCCTTTTACCTGTGTCTATTATAACTCTATGGAGCTTTAGAGAGTGAGTCGCTCAAGCCGAGCCTTATTCGCCCATTCATCTGCCATCTCATTACCGGGTTCATCGTTGTGGCCGCGGACCCAAGTGAGAGTTGCCTGCGAACTTCGATACATCGGACATACTTCTTGAACGATATCTAGATTCTTAATACCTCCTTTTTTCTGCCAGCCATTCGCCTCCCAGGTAATTGACCATTTTGTAATCACATTAATCCAAAACTCGCTATCTGTGAAAATCTCACATTTAACCCCACTCGCGTGTTCTAGCGCCGCTATCAGTGCTTTGCCCTCCATACGAATATTAGTGGATTCTGTGTCATGCCCCAGCCGACACGGCTTCATTTGAGATTCACCTTTAAGATTGGTTACTTCTATCACCGAGAAGCCTCCTGGTCCTGGATTTGGACTACAGCTGCCATCGGTGTAATAGATGTTCATCTAATTTGTCACCGTAAGCGTGCCGACCATTGTGTCGTTAAGGTGATTATGATAGCCCCACTTACCTGATTTCGTAACAATGAACATTCCCGTTTGGCCAGGAGCCAATGTTTTTAGATTCAGTTCTGGTTCCTTCGTGTGTGTGGGATGATCATCTGAAGAAAACTGCAGCCCTTCTGAAGAACCATTTTTCACCGTAACCGTAGCGCCTTGCTTTACTACAGAGGCCTGGGGTGAAAATCCATTGTTAGTGTAGGTGATGGTTGTTGAGAGAATATCACTTGAGGGGATAGCTTGAGTGGTGGATAATCCCGCCTGCCGATCATCAACATCCTTATGATGACTAGTATAAATATAAAAGCCAAAGCTGGCTAGCAATAATACTACTGTGCCAAAAATAATCTTCTTATACATTACAGGGCCATTCCCGTGACTGAAATAGTTGCAAATACTGTCGCAAGATAACTAACCTCGATTTTCATGTTTTCTCCTCATGCTTAATAACTACTTGAATTATCTACTCACCTACGAAAATTGTCTAGCACATTCCTGATTTAGTGCTTCAGAGTAGGGTTCTCCAGCTCATAGCGCCGAGTATATATTAGAAAGACTTCGAGTAAGTTCGCAACTGTGAGATAGAGTGGGAATATAATCACGGCATATGACCAATCGGCCTGCGCGAGGATACTAAAAATTGGTGCAACTGCTCCACCCCAAAAGAATAATGGTGTTTCACTTCTCGGCAGGCGCCAAGTTTTTTCAATAGTAGGCCAAAAGGATATCATATCTGCAAGAATTGATAGATGAATAGCTAGCAGAGCATTTTTTGTGAGTAACCATACAAGTACGTCTATACCCAGAAGAAGATAGCATATTTTATTTGCTCTCGTAAGACCACCTACACCGAAAGGAATTGCCAGTATAAGGAGCATGGTTGAGGATACCAACTCTCCTATCGTAACTGCCATAGCATACCCAGATCCAAGACTGTGTTGCTGAAGCAAGGTAAGGATCAATAAAATGAAAAACATCACTCGAGCAGCTCTAGCAGGTCGAGCTTTGCCCTTAACGATATCAATCATGTACGGTATCGTTACACCAATGATAATCACAAACGAAGCGTATGCTAAGAAGGTCTGCATAAACATTATTTTACACTACTGATAATGCAAAAAGTGTAACCTTACTTCGACAACCCTACTATTTCCACTGCAAATGATATTTTTTACTGGGTGAAGAATCACGAGCATCAAAAAGATAAAAATCGGAAACGGTGATTTTATAAAAACTCGGAGCACTTTCACTCAATAAAATATCCGGACCCAAATCGTAGCGCTTAGAGACAGTCATGTATGCAAGGTCTGTTTCAGTAATTGGTTCCAGGATTTCAGCCCGCCCCTCAAAGTAGACGCCTCTCGGCTTATCTGTCATTCCGTGTTGCTCAACAATATTACCCGCGACATTAGGATTCTTCGCAATTTCAATACTATGTCTCCTCAGTTTTGTGGAGCGAAAGTAGATATTCAGCTCATCATCAAAAGAGAAGTGCACCTCACACACCCACGGCTTACCATCTACAGAGGTACCTAGTGACATATGGATTACGCCAGAAAGATATTCACGAATTACTTTTTCAACATCAACAATTTCTTTCGTCATAGTACCAATGCCTCCTATTTAGCCAGGTCTGATATCTTTACACGTTTTTGCTCAGTGGTGTCTCTGTCACGAACAGTGACTGAGTCATCTTCAAGCGTATCAAAATCAATCACTACGCAGTGTGGCGTACCAATTTCGTCTTGTCTGCGATAACGCTTACCTATATTGCCGTTATCGTCAAATTCACAGGCATAATCTAGGCTTAGCTTCTGGTAGACCTCACGCGCTTTTGTGACAAGTTCAGGTTTATTCTTAAGCAGTGGAAATACCGCATACTTCACAGGAGCTAATTCAGGCTTCAGCTTAAGAACTGTCCGCTCCTCGCCACTCGGCATCATTTCAATCGTATATGCATCCGAAAAAATTGCCAAGAAAGCGCGCCCCATACCCATTGATGTCTCAAGAATCCAGGGGATATATTTTTCCTGTGTATATGGATCCGTGTATGAAAGATCGACACCTGAGTGTTTCATATGCTGAGTAAGATCGTAGTCTGTCCTGTCATGAATACCCTCAATTTCGTCAAAACCATATGAAGGAAAATTATACTCAACATCCCAAGCGTCAGATGCATAAAAAACAAGATTTTCATGCTGTTTCCAGCGCAAATTTTCCTCTTTAATACCGACATCAAGATACCAGCTCCATCGATCCTTTTTTATCTGTTCATAAGCATTTTTATTCTCGTGAGGTCGGATAAATAACTGCGTGTCAGCCTGCTCGAGCTCACGAGTACGAAAGAGAAAATTCCGAGGACTAATCTCATTACGAAACGCCTTACCTATTTGTGCAACGCCAAAAGGAATCTTAACTCGCGTTGTATCTACGATGTTTTTATAATTTAAATAGATACCCTGACAAGCCTCACCCGGCAAGTAAACTGGCTCTGCATCCGTACCAGTAAAATCACCTAGGTTCGACTTAACCAGCATATTAAACGCCCTTACTTCCGTGAAATCCTGAGCTCCACACTTTGGACATTTGATTTTAGAACGGTTTTCATCAAAGAGCTTATTCAACTCTTTCTCGCTCATTTTTTCATCAGCTGAGATACCAACAGCTTCGAGCTCTTTATCAACCCTTATACGTGTGTTACATTTTTTGCACTCAGCTAGTGGGTCTGAGAACCCAGCTGTGTGACCAGATGCCTCCCAGACTCTCGGGTCTTTAAACATAGCTGAATCTAGGCCGACGTAATTCTCTTTCAAGCGTACATTTGCTCGCCACCAAGATGCTTTTATGTTATTGAGAAGTTCGACACCATACGGACCAAAATCATAAATACCTGCCATGCCTCCGTAAATTTCAGACCCTTGGTATACAAAACCTCGTCGTTTTGCCAGGCTAATTATATCGTCCATCTTTATGGTACTCATCGTAATAGTGACCTTTCTGTAAGGTTAGTTTGTTCGGAAAAATAATAGTGTTAAAGAAAAATAGCGCCAGAGAGGGCGCCGCCATTACCACCGAAACCAGTAAAAAGCACGCTGGGGGTGCTTCGCAATACTTCTACTGAGATGTCTTGCCTGGTCATACTACAGATAATTATACGTCAGTCTTAATCTGATGTCACTACTTACAATAGATGCCACATAAATCATTTGGTATATACACACCGATGATTATTATACTTGTTGCACGATTAGCTGCTTCAGTAACGTTTGAAGTGTTTTTGCGACAAGCGATGCATCTTTGACTTGCTTCATTACCTCTACCCTGTGATTAAGGGTAAGTCGTAGTAGTTTTATATGATCCGATCTAAAGTTACCCTCTGGATTTTTTGCGAAGCACATATCGTCTGTAGAAAAAGTATACAAGGAGTCTACTTCGAGTTTATCGCCATTTTGATCGGTCTTTAAATTTGGCTCACGACCTTCGAGCTGTAGTAAGCGTGCATAGAACCAAACTTCAACAAGTAGTTGGGGCATCTCTGAATCAGCAAGAGCTACTAGAGTGGACTTGAGTAAATCATAGTAGCCTCGCTCCGCCTCGGCTTCAACGGCCTTATCCAATAGCTTCATAGCTTCGTAACCAAACATCATTCGCTGGAGGTCCCCTACAATGCCGTCCCAGTGCTGATCAAGTCTTGTGCTAATAATCCTCTGAAGTTCGCCACGAGTTTCTAGGAAAGTAATTGTGCTCTCAGAAAACAGCTCAATACCCCCGGCTAACTTACTCTTAGAGCGACGCACACCCTTCACAATCGCTTTGATCTTACCGATTGGCGTAAGAAATGTGACGACCCTATCCGCTTCGCCATAATTCGTACGTCGGAGCACAATTGCTGGTGATGTTTGCTGTCTCACGGAAGTAACACCCCTTCAGCTACAAGTTTTTTCACTTTAACCAATAACTGCTCTGGTTTCGTTGTCGGTTTGTATAAATACTCCACCACACCATAACTACGCCAGCGTTCTATGCTCACTGCGAAATCGTGCTGATATACGCTACTGATGACCACCACAGGCTTTGTATTAGTGTCAGTATAAGAAGCAACTTCATGCAGAAATTCTATACCATTATGTTCCGGTAAAAACATATCTAGTAGGATTAAATTGATGCCCGGATTCTCATCTAAGAATGCCAGTGCTTGCTCAGCTGTTTTTGCCCAGACTACATGGCATCTTTCGTCAGCCTCAAGTGTATCCTTATAAAGTTCTCCTAGCCACACATCGTCTTCTACTAGCAGTACTTCGTAGCCCTGATCACTCATAGTTCAAACAAACTCAGTTGATGAGAAAGTTGAAGATTTACCAGAAAGCTTGACCCATCCTTACGTCGAGCAAGTTCTAGCGTTCCATTCATAGCCTCAGTTAATTGTTTTGCAATATATAGTCCAAGTCCAGTGGTTGTCGCCCATTGAGGTACGGGCTTTTGTGAACGACCAAACTGAGCAAATAGTCTTTTAAGGTCAGCTCTCTTGATGCCTTTACCATAATCTTTTACAGCGATCTGTGCGTGTCCACCCCTTAGACGGGCTTCTAGTTCAATCGTGCACTCAGCATCGGAATACTTAATCGCATTATCAAGTAAGTTGAATAAGACAGCATGCAAACAACCTGGGTCTGCTAACACGGTTTGTCGTTGTCGAGTGTTCTTTATAGCAATCAGCTGGGCTTGCTTACGAGCATGTGGTTCAAGTTCATGCGCAACTTCTTCCAGAATGAGCTGCGGACATGTGGGTACAAGATTAAGCTCCAGCATATTTTGATTTAGTTCATAGCCGCGAAGAATGCTATCGACAAGTCCTAGTAGTCTATCGGAAGAAAACTGAATACGCTGCACGTATTGCTGGTATTGCTTTGGATTAATTTTCGGGCTCTGCAGCTGTGCACTGAGACCACTAATAAGCGTGAGTGGAGATTTTAGCTCATGTGCAACGCTAGCGATCAACTGTTGACCACTTACATCACTCTCTAGATCATCCCATATACCACTTGGGCTACGCACGCCAAAACCTCCGCTTAGTAATCCTTAGTATAGTGAAGTACGGTACCTAAAATCGAGTGCTTATGTTAATTAGCCTGAATGAAATTAGGGAACAAAGGTAAGGTTCTTGAGGACAATGTTGTCAAAATCACCTCGGAAATCTTTGCTTTCAGTCCACACCTCAAGAGTCTTATCTCGCAGTGGGAACATAACAAGTGAGCCCTCTTGGTCTTTTTTAAAGAAACCATCGAGTCGCACGCCTACGATACCAGAAACTTGCACTGAACTTGATTTCAAATCCCCCTTCTTAATTAGAGGTTCAAACGCTTTGTTTTGTTTCGCAAAATCCTGGTTCGTAACGCTCATCCTGAGCGCGTAGTTAACCCCCTGAGAAGGAACATAGTTCGGATGTCCGTAGTAATTAATTTGCCCATCTCCCTGTGAAATCACGTAAGTACTCCAAGTTTTCGGATACGTTATCTTTACACTACCAAGCTCAGTTGGTGAGGTGAATGTCTTTGTTGGAAGCTTTTCCCGCTCAGCGAAGTCGTCTTCGAGTTTTTTCTTCTGAGATGCTTCAGCTTGATTCACGGCACTGTCTATAACTGGCTGGTTGTTATCGCGTTGATCAACAAATTTGCCATAATAGACTACCGCCATAACAGATGCAACGACCAATACAATGATTGAAATAATTAGGGGAATAACAAGTGGATTAAGTATACCCTCTTGATTAAGTTTTATTTTTTTAAGCATAAACATACTGTATACGAAATATAATAATCGTACAAGTATTAATCTGCTCTGACTCGAATTTCTGCAGAAACTGGCAGCTCTGGCTTATCGCTGTGCATTAGAACACGAACTTCATCACCTTCTTTTGTGGTGCCCACGCCAAGCGCTAACTTATCTTCATGCACAAATTGCAAGCCAGTATTACCGAGCTCGCTGACTGTTCTAGGATGTGCCATAGATTCTCCAGTAAGACTTACCGTGGCCATTCCACCTGTTAAATCTAAAGTAACCGTGCCATCTCCTACATAGCCATCTCGATCATGTGGCAAACCAGCAATAAGGTCGGCTGTTTTAGGTTTTTCATTATTCGCCATATTTATATTATAGCATATAGTTAGTATATAAGTCAATATTTATAGATGAACATCGCATCTCGAGAGACATGTGGTTTCTTGCCAGATATTTGGAAAGTGTAACTAGCAAGCGTTCCACCCTTTTTAAGCTCGCTGCCAAGTTTCTGGTCCAACCGAGCCATATATTTATCAAGCAAAAAGACAAATACTCCTTTTGTATCTTTAGGAAGTGGTACATTCCAGAAGTTCCGACAATATATATGTATTTGCTTGCCAAATTTCAGCGTTCGTAATTTAGAAACAAACCACACATATGGATTCAACTCGTAGCCGTAGCAAATCATGCCGCGACTAGCCGCTTCAATCAAAACTGCTCCGTCGCCTGAGCCAAGGTCAACGAAAACGTCACCTTCCCTGAGATCTAAAAGATCTAGCGCTTGTATAGCCTGTGCCTTACGTGTTGGCAAATAAGGTGCACCGTAGAGTAATACAATCGCAAAAGGTAGAACAATTAAAAAAATTACAAGCCAGAGCATCTATGCACTAAACTTTTTTTTAATCACTTCCACTTGATTTTTAGCATCCAGGAGTTGTACCTCAAGTTCTTGCGATAGGACCAATGCCTCTTCATACTTTTTCAAGGCATCTTCAACCGTAACTTCATCAGACTCAAACCATGCTAATAATGCTTCGAGTTTTTCGAGTTTTGTTGCAATCATTTCGTTTTTAATTGTTGACATGACTAATCCTTGCTCCTAGCGTTCCGTCTGAAACCTGAATGCTAATCTCATCCCCTATTATAACATCCGAGGTAGTTATGATTATCTTTCTGCCGCTTTTGACAATACTGTAGCCCCGCCTCAATACTGCCAATGGATTTAGTTGATTGAGGGTTCTCTGCATTGATCGTAATGTTTCACCTTTTATAGTAAAAAATGTATCCAGACTTCCGTATATTGATTCGTTAAGCTCAATCTGTGAGTTGAGAGTACCCGTAAGTAGCTCGTCTAGAGATTTTTCTGTTTGTGTGATAATTCTGCGTACACCAGCGAGTACATGATTTTTATCTGGGACGATTAACTCGGCAGCATTACTCGGAGTTGCAGCTCGAACATCGGAAGCCAAATCACTCAGCGAAACATCGATTTCGTGCCCAACACCAACAATAGTTGGTGTTCGACTCAGTGCAACTGCCCTTACTACATCTTCATGATTAAAGGTGCTGAGATCATCAGCACTACCACCCCCGCGAATTACCGCTATGACATCCACTGGCTTCGCCAGTTCATTTAGATACTCGATCCCCTTACTCACTTGAGTCGGTGCGTCTGCACCCTGCACCGTGACATCAGTAAGAACAATTTCTAAATTTCCCCATCTGTTTTCAAGGATTTTTATAAAATCCGTATACCCTGCAGCCTGCGAAGAACTCACAACGCCGATACGATTTGGAAGCGGCGGGAGTGGTCGTTTCCGAGCCTCATCAAACAACCCTTCCTTTTCTAGCTTTGTTTTCAGAAGCTCAAATGACTTTTTCAAACTCCCCTCACCTACCGGGGTTACTTCACGTACGGTCAAGCTAAACTTACCCCAGTTTGTAATTTTAGGCTGAGCGAGAACGCGGACTTTCATGCCATCTTCAAGAGGAAATTTGAGTGAAAAGGCCATCATAAAGCAACCAAGACTACCCGACTTATCCTTAATGTCAAAAAAGATAAATTTGCCCTGGTTCACTTTAAAGCTTGCTACTTCACCCTCGACTAGAATAAATGGAAATGCCGTGTCAAGTGTGTGGTTGATTAACGCTATCGCTTCGAATACTTGCAATGTTACATCCTGCATAACTCTAAACTTTTTTTGGCTTTTTTTGCTTAGTCTGTGCCATTTCGTTGAGTGCCTTGTGATAAAAGTAGTAGCCAACTGGTAAGCTTAAGGCTAGATTAATCACGCGGTACATCACCGTTACTGAAATTGCTAGTCCCGCTGGAACACCTGCTGAAACCAGCACTGCTGTCATTAAACCTTCGTAGACACCGATACCCCCTGGAAGTACTGCGATTAAACCCGCAAAGTTGGCCAGTGCATACGCAATAATAACTGCACCTGGGTTTACGAATTGACCATAAGCAATATATACCACATAAATCGTTGCGAGCTCCGTAACATTTGCAAGAGATGAGTAGAAAAATGGCCCTTTGAGTTGTGGCAGCTTTTCCTTCAAAATAAGGTAGTTGTGGTGCATCTCATTACAAACCTTCTCTACCCGCTGTAAGCTGATAGTCTCTGGATGCTTCGGTCGAAGTACGTGGAGTACCTTATTTGCTGCCTTCGTAAGACTTTTTGTATAATGCTTGATTCGACTCTCGCTACTAATGATATAAGCACCGCCGACGATCGCAAATACTGTCAAAAATGCAAGGCTACAAGAAATTAGAATGATCATATTGCTCGCGTTTCCACCAAGCGCCAGCAAGAATAGTCCAATAAATAGCAGGATGACATAACTCGCAAAAGTCAGGAAAAAACGCATCGTCTGCGTCAATGTTGCCTGCGCAGTTGTGACGCCGTAGGGCTTTAGGCGAGTAGCAAAATAACTAAATCCGGAAACTCCACCACTCGGAAATACATGGTTTACGAAATTAAGTTCCAGCGAAACCTTATACATACGCTTGAATGGCTGTTTGTTTCCCAGAATTCTGAGAAATTCTTGATACAAGTGAGCATATGCGGCATAGTTTTCTAACTGTAGCGGAATCATCAGAAGTAACGCGATTGCATTAATTTTACCAAGGTCCCCAAATGCACTACCGATATCATCATGCACCAAGTAAATCGCCATGCCCAGCAGCGCAAATGTTATTCCATTTAATATAACCTTCCAGTTTCGCTTTAGATACTCTTTCATGAATTACCCATCATTATACCGCATATGTCTGTATTGGCTAAAATGAAACTACTCGGTATAAATGCTTGATAGTTCATAGCCAATACCCGATACTAGTGATATGCAAATTGCAATCCTAGGGAGACAACCCAAAATCTCACTAGCTGAGCTAGAGTCACTATACGGTGCTGAAAACATTACACCTATTGCTGAATACGCAGCTTGTGTGAGAACTGATATTGTTCTTCCGCAAGCAAGACTGGGAGGTACCCTCAAGAGTGCAAAAATATTGACCAGACTTGAAAACACTGATCTATTAGCTTCATTTGCGTATTTGCAGACTATGGTCCCTGAGAGACTGCAATATCTGCCCGAGGGTAAGTTACAGCTTGGAATAAGTATTTATGGGAACAAGGCACAAAGAAATTGGCTTTTAAAACAAATGTTGATGCTAAAGAAGCTTATTAAAAAATCTGGGAGAAGCGTCCGTATCATAGAGAACCGCTCCGAAGCACTGGAAAGCGCCCAGGTTCTCTACAATAAACTGACCGGTCCACTTGGCTGGGAACTATTACTCGTTCAAGATGGTTCTGATATGATTGTTGCTCAAACAACAGGAGTACAAAATATAGACGAATACGGTAAAAGAGATTTCGGCAGACCAAAACGTGATGCCTTCGTGGGTATGCTACCGCCAAAACTTGCACAGATCATGATTAACCTCTCTCGACCTGAAGAATCAGATAGAATACTCGATCCATTTTGCGGTACCGGCGTAGTGCTTCAGGAAGCATTACTACAGGGTAATAGCACATATGGCACGGACATCAGCGAGAAAATGGTTGAGTATACTCGAGATAACCTTCATTGGCTTCAAGAGCAATACGGCATAGTATGCGAATGGTATCTGGAAACCGGTGATGCGACTAGCCATACCTGGATCCAGCCAATAGATGCAGTGGTCGGCGAAACCTATCTCGGCAAACCCCTCACATCATTGCCAGAAAAAGGAAGGTTATTGGAAATTGTTACTGAATCGAATACGATTACAACAATGTTTCTGAAGAATGTTGCGCCTCAATTAAAAAAGGGTACCCGTCTGTGCCTAGCACTCCCTGCTTGGCATCTGGGAAATGATACTTTTTTGCACCTAGATGTACTTGACCAACTAGGAGATTTGGGGTACAATCGATTAGATCTAAATCACTCGACTCAATCTGAACTGATCTATCATCGTCCAGAGCAAGTCGTAGCAAGAGAATTAACTATTTTGGAGAGAACCTAGATGTCACATGTCAAAGCTGGTGGTTCAGCAAAAAACCTCAAAGATTCCCAAGGTCAGCGTCTCGGCGTAAAGCGCTTTGGTGGCCAAACCGTTCGTGAAGGCGAAGTCCTCGTCCGACAGGTTGGTATGACAAAACGTCCCGGCGAAGGCACGTTTGTATCTAAGAACTTCACTATTCACGCAGCAAAAGACGGTGTTGTTTCATTCGCAAAGCGAAGAGTCCGCACGTTCACCGGCCGATCAGTCGCCCGCGTCGAAGTTATCGTTAAATAGCTCTTTCTAGCTCTGTGGACTAGTGGTTTCTGTGACTTCTGTAGTTTCTTTGTAAGTCAAATAAGAATAGTGTCTTTGTGTCTTTGTTATTACCCCAGTTCGTCTGCCACCATGAAGACGGTTTTCTTGCACCATTTGGTGTAAGAATTTCTACTACAGAACCGGGTGAAGTTGCTTGCACTATTCTACGAAGTGGTTCTTCAAAGCCATAATCTACCGAAGCATGCGCACCTGTCACATTAGCCTCAGTGTAACTAAATTTCTTTCGTCCTTGAAAGTAGGCCTTTACTGGTGCATTATGTCCATCTGCTAGCTCTATACCGTATGAGACTTGTTCTGGAAATCCAAATACCAGATTGACCTCGGTTTTCTCTAGATAACCAAGTCTGTCACTTTCAGGAATTTGATCAAATACACTAAGTGCATGGTTCTTCAAAGACCTTTCTGAGATTGCCCAATCATCAAGAAATACAAGTTTTGATGTTGGATCAGCAAGTAAAGCCTTGTCTACCTGGGAACCATATCGAATTCTGTGTGAGACATTAGTAGTCTGAGGTGTTGTTTCGCCTGACCCCCTACCCTGCTCAGAAGACTTTATTGCGTCTAAGACTCTGCTATACATGTAGCCAAATGATCCCCCCATGTCCTCACGCTTGGCAGCCAGTACTTGTATGGTTGCATTGGGGTTTGCCTGCAGGTAGCTAGTCCAGTAGTCAGCCAACCCTTTTACTGCCTCGTCAAGCTCTTGTTTGCCTATAAAAGTTAGGTCCTCAAAACTATCAGTTAATCTTAGCAGTTCCTCGGTCTCAGGATTTCCCGACCGTGCAGAATCTAGTAACAACTTGCTCCGAGCATTAGAGAGTTCTCGTGCAAGTTTCATGAGCTCCTCAGATTCTTCAGAGCTAACTGTACTAGTATTACCATTCGGATCTGTGAAATTATGACGAATTAAATTCTTTGCCCGCGCTCCAGTCTCAGCATCTTTGAGTTGTTCGGAGAAAACCGGAGCTAACTCAGCAAAACCACGTTCTGAAATATTTTTTACAACCTCTGGGATTTGCGAGTCGTCCGTTTCTTCCTCAACCACAAAACCCTCTACACCAGTGCTACCAAATTGTGACTCATCTGTGACTGTCAATCTGTCGTTCTCGATCTTGAGAGTCGTGTGGCTCCTAGAAAGTGACACATCAGCAAGAGCACTATTCCCCCAGACATCTACGGACCCTGGGTTTCTCCCGAGTGATGTGACCCCCTCGCCTAATAACTTCCAGCCACCGTTGAGGACAGGTAGTTGCTCTCGTGGATCAAACCCCCCTAATATATATCTGGTGGTCTTGACCGCCTCACCGGATGGTGTAGTTTCTTCTTTTATAACCACCGCTCTCAGGTAACTACCGTGAATAGATTGGAGATTAACCTCGGCCACAGGAGTAAATGTTCGATTCTGTTCAGTGAGCAGACCGATGGATTCAGATGGATATAATTCTTGAGTGAGATCAAGGATTGCGCTTGTATGATCTAGGTTGCGATGTGTTCGCTCAGCAGATTTTTCATCTGTTTCAGTCTGAACTCTTGGAACATCATTTTCGGTAATCATTTTGTATTTCTATTTATTAAATTTACAGATTAGATTGTATCACTATTTTGTTTTTATGTCAATTATATTTATGAATCTAAATTAACTCTTCGGGGGTTAACTCTGTCCATTCAGTATTTTTTACATGTCCTGATACACTGCCCGGTGCTTTAAACGCTTTAGCAAGTTTAACTACACCGCAAAGAAGTGCTGCAGCACTTACAGCTCCGACAATTCTTTCTGGATACAAGTTAGCGGTTCGCACCACTGGATCTTGTTCGTTCATAATCTATATTATAACAGATTTACTTGGAGACGCCAAGATGGTAGCGGATTCGTTCGATGACATCTGCTATTACTACCTGAGATTTGACGAGGTAATCATCAACGCCGAGCGATTCGGCACGTTCTTTATCTTTCGGTTGAGAAAGTGCTGTTAGCATTACAATCCTGACATTTGAGGTTTCTGGAGTGTTTCTTAAGATGTCGAGCACATCAAAACCACTAATTTTTGGCATCATTGCATCGAGGAGAATCAGGTCAGGATGATACTTGATTGCAGCTGAAAGTGCATCTTCGCCGTTGGCAACATGCTGTACGTCGAAATCTTCTGCAGTAAGACGCATTGTATACATCTGTGCAAGTGCTTCATCGTCTTCTACCAATAAAATTTTGTGTTGTGCCATTACCGTTTTATACTACCTGACTTAGTCTGCTTTTTCAATGCGCCAACGAATCCACTAAACAATGGCTGGGGGCGATTAGGTCGCGACGTAAATTCTGGATGAAATTGGCTTGCAACAAAGAATGGATGCTCGGTTTTTTCAATAATTTCCACCAACCCACCCTTCTTCCAAACGCCACTGACGACTAATCCGGCTTCTTCTAGCTTTGGTTTATATGTGCTATTGAACTCGTATCGATGACGATGTCGCTCGTGAACAGTCGATTTGCCATAAAGCCTTCGTGCGTATGTCCCCTTTACTAATTCACATTCATAATCACCGAGTCTCATCGTTCCACCCGTACCCTCTTTGCCCACTTGATCCTGCATGGTGTGGATGACCGGATGTTCAGTTTGTGGATCAAACTCGGTTGAGTTTGCATCTATTACGCCAGCGCTTCTGGCTGCTGCAATTGCAGCCACTTGCATTCCCAAACATAAGCCAAGATACGGAATATTATGCTTCATTGCCCAATCAGCAGCTTGAATCTTGCCTTCTATGCCTCGTGAGCCAAAGCCACCAGGCACGATAATGCCGTCAATCAGGGTAGTTAATTGCTTGAAACTGAGTGTACCTTTTTCAATTGCTTCTGCATTAATCCAGCTGATCTCTACATTGACATCATGATCCCATGAAGCGGCTCTCAGCGCCTCGACGACAGAGAAGTAACTGTCTTCATTATCAAGATATTTTGCTACCATACCAACCCGCACAGTAGTCTGGTGAGGTTTTGTAATACTGGATACAAGTCTCTTCCACTCTTTCAATTCGGGCTTACCTGCCTTGAGTTGCAACCGTTTAACAATATATTCGCCAATTCCTCGTTCTTCAAGTGTCAACGGCACCCGATAAATTGTGTCTGCGTTCGGTAAGAGTGCAATTGCCGCCTCTGGAATACCTCCAAATAGGCTGAGTTTTTTAATAATAGCTTCGGGCGCGGGTGTTTCACTCCGAGCTACTAACATATCTGGTACAATTCCCGTATTTCTGAAATCTTTTATAGCATTCTGTGCTGGTTTGGTCTTAAATTCCTTACTTGCTCCTAGGTACGGTATGTAGACGACATGCACATAGATGCATCGTTCCCGGCCGATTCTTACGCCCATCTCTCGAATTGCCTCAATAAATGCCTGCCCCTCAATATCTCCGACTGTGCCTCCCACTTCTACGATATGTACGTCGAATCCCTTTGCAGCATCTTCAATTCGTTCTTGCATCGCCTGCGTAACATGAGGAACAATCTGGACCGTCTTACCCAAGTACTTACCGGCTCGCTCGTCATCAATAACTTGACGCAAAATGCGGCCACTCATAGTCGAACTTGCTTGTGTGAGTTCAATATCTAAGAAACGCTCATAGTGGCCAAGGTCAAGATCAGTTTCCGCGCCATCTCTCGTAACGAAACACTCGCCGTGTTCGGCAGGATTCAGGGTACCTGCATCAACGTTCAAATAAGGATCACATTTTTGAATATTAACCTTCAAACCGCGGCTTTTGAGGATATTACCGATAGAAGCTGCTGTTATGCCCTTCCCTACTCCTGAGAGTACTCCGCCAGTTACGAAAATATAGGTTGGTTGTTTACTCATAGATATGTTCCTTTATTTATTTTACTTCTAGGTACAGAAGAAGAGGTAGCTGGTGCTACCTCTTCTTGAGCTTTTTGGAGTGATTTCGTGGCAGTTTCGGTAAACTGATTTGATCTATTAAAAATATACATACCAACTACAAAAACCACTTAAATCTCCCACTTAATGTACTAATGCTACAGAAACTTATCTAAAAGTGCAAGTCTTTGAACTCATTTTAACTCTGAAATAGCTCGATCTTTTTGAGGATCTCGATTAGCATTGAAGTCATCAGCGGAAAGCTTAACCTCAACATCAGGCTTGATCCCTTCCTTGTCAATATTCTTACCGTTCGGCGTATACCAGCGTGCAACCGTAACCTTGAGCTTGCCACCGTTTGGCAAGTCAATCAATTCCTGAACGCTTCCCTTGCCAAACGATTTTTCGCCAATCAATTTTGCCGCACCATGATCATGTAGAGCACCCGCGAGAATCTCACTCGCGCTAGCGCTACCCTCATTAATTAACATAGTGGTTGGTATACCTGCCAAAGGCGGATTATTACCAGTTCTGAGCGATGACGTAGTTTTTCCACCCTCTCGCTCCTCTACGACCACCTTGTTGTCTAGCCACAGACCAGCCACTTTTACCGATGCGTCCAATAAACCCCCTCCATCATTCCTAACATCAAGCACTACTCCTTTAACTCCTTTGGCCTTAAAATCAGTTGCTGCTTTACTGGCTAGGTCAGCGGTATCATCGCTAAACCGGCTAATCTGAAGGTAGCCGATATTACCGGCTAGAATTTCACTCTTCACACTCGGTACTGTTATCTGTGCTCTAGTAATAGTGAGCTCTACAGGCGCATCATCACGGAGAATCGTTAATTTTACATCTGTGCCAGCATCGCCGCGAATTTTGTTTACCGCTGCATCAACACTTAACTTCGTGCTGTCTTCGCCATTTATCTTTAAAATAGTGTCTCCAGCATGAACACCCGCTTTTTGTGCCGGTGAATCGTCAACTGGAGAAATAACTATTAACTTATCGTCACGCTTACCAAGCTCAGCCCCTATGCCACTAAAGCTTCCGTTAAGCTCGCCCTCAAACTCACCTGCCTCTTTCTGGCTCATATATACCGTGTACGGGTCACCCGCCGCATCTACCAGCCCTTTTTGTATACCATCCTGTAGCTTAGCCATATCGAGCTTGCCGTCATATTTTGACTTCAGGAGATCATAGGTTTTTTCAACTGAACTAAAATCAATGTTCTGGCTAAGCGCTTGGTTGCCTTTGTTCGTGTAAGGCGCAAAAAAATAATCACCGATTGTCTGTAGTCTGTTGCCCGCTATAAAGGCAATCACCACTACTACCGCTACGACTCCAAGAGAAATTTTTTTTCGTTGTTTTTTCGTTTCCGCCACAGTACGCTCTCTTTCTTTCATGCTCTAAAAATTGTACCATGGAACTAATGCTAAAACCTGAGATTTTTACGTACACGAAACTTTCTGAGACTGAATTTAAAAAGTACCAGGAAGCGCTACTACCAGTTGTTGTACCCTTGGAGCAAAGCCCTGCCTGGGGTAATTTTAATAATACAGTGGCCGGGCGTGAGTTTTTAGGTTCTTTCTCATATACCAACGCTTCGGGAAAGTTAGTAGCTCTTGCTAGTGCTATTTTGTATAGCGACAGAGGAAGAAGTTGGATTTGGATTAAGCATGGCCCACTCTTTGCACACGAACCAAATACAGACACTATCAAAAACATGTGTTCTACACTCAAAGAACAATTTCAAACTATTCAGAGCATACAACCCTTATTCATTCGGCTCTCTATGTCTCAGGGAATAGATAAACTAAGGCCCCCTTTTGAACATACGATGTACGACGAAACCGTTATAGTTGACCTTGAAAACACCGAGGACGAGATATTAGCCGGTATGAGCCAGAGTGGACGAGCAGGTATTAGGAAATCGGCAAAACTTGGAGTTACAGTCCGTGAAATTACACAAGACCGAAGTGCCTTCTTCGCAGAGAATTGCTACCCTATCCTAAGAGAAACAGGTGCCAGGGACGGTTTCGGTATCCACCCACAAACTCTATACACATCCATGCTTAAAGAACTAAAAAACGAGGCCCGTTTATACGTAGCGACAGATAAAGGTAAGGTGGAAGCTTGGGCAATTACTACTGAGTATAATTCTCAGTCTATGTACTACTATGGCGGTAGTAGTGCGCATGCCCGAAATACATTTGCAGCCTATGCACTTCACTGGGAAGTTATAAAAGAGATGAGAAGGCGCGGTAACAAAACATATGATTTTATGGGCATTGCAGGCAAGAATTTTGAGGGTCTGAAGAATGTTACCCAGTTCAAGATTAAATTCTCCAAAAATATTATCAAGATACCCTTTACTTACGATCTGCCCCTCCAGACTCTAAAATACAACCTACTCAGCTTCATTCTTAGAGCAAAACGGATATTGAAATAAAGTCTTATTTCCCGAGTTGGTATATTTTGTAAAATTTAGAAGTGAAGGAACTGCAGCCCAGAGGCGTTTACCCACATCTCTGAGTATTCTCCATTTACAGCATAGTTATACTGGCTCACATATACTTTGCCACCACTTACCGCTTCGACATACATTGCATGTCCAAAGTAGCCATTCATAGAAATTGCCACATCACCTTCGCGTGGATTGCCGTCTACTGGTATTCCTGCTGAACGCGCATTGCTCGGCCACTGGTTAGCATTACCTCGACCGCCCCAATATGGCATAGTCCGTCCAGATTGATAGACCTTCCAGGCGGCATAACTAACACATTCGCGGTTATACATTCCCCAGCTGTCGACAAGTGAGTCTTGCGGCGCATTTGCCCAACTTGAAGGATAGCCTCCCTTAGATGGGTCACCCGCAACAGCATTACCACCCAGTTTTGCATTGGCAGCACGCTGCTGAGCTCTGAGTGCAGTGATTTGACCACTCTGTGCCTTAATTTGAGAGTCAAAGGATGCCTTGTCTTGACTCACAGCGGCCAATTTACCACTTGCTTCAGCGTTCTTTTGGTCAAGACTTCCTCGTAACTGTTTCTGATCTTCCAAAATACGAGTTATTTCCTGTTTTTGGCTATCAAGTTGAGTCTTAAGACGTTCAATTTCATCCATCGTAGTACTTATGCTGTCTTTAATTCGGTCACGATACTCTTGTTTATCAACAAAATCACCTAAGTTTTTGCTTGACGCAATCATTTCAAGAGGAGAAATATTACCCTCTATATACATGGACCGAATATTGGCGGAGAGCAAATCTTTCTGCTCTTCAAGTTTTTTCTGAGCGGAATCAATTTGGTTTGACAGTTCGGTTTGTCGAGAGGTGTTAACATCAATTTGTGACTGAATGGCAGCAATTTGATTCCTTAAACTGTCAATCTCACCCTGAATCCCCTGGGCTTGTTGGCCTAACCCATCAGAAACACCCTGGTTCTGAGCTTTTTGCTGTTCAAGAACTTTGATTTGTTCATCAAACTGATCAGCATGTACAAATGAAGGAGCAATGATACTCGAAACCACGAAAGCTGCTGCAGCGATTAACGGTGTCAGCTTCGGTATCTTTTTACTTTGGTTTGTGTGGTGGACCATAGTTACTTCCACAGTAGCATAAGCACTATATCGAGTCAATTTGCGGAGTCTAAAAAACAACGTGCCTATACCCTCCTCTTATCACTTCACCGTCTTTAATTTTAGATGCTTACGAATAGCTAAGAATGATGAGAAGGCACCTATTAGAATACCTATCAGAATAGTCGACGGAATAATGATCCATGCCCACTCATTGAACTGCGTGACTGTTGGACTAATTTCCTCGACATAGCTACCAAGCTTTGGGGCTTGACCTAACACAAGGCCAAAGAAAAATATTGAAGCTAAAATACCCGCAATTGCACCATATATTGATGCTTCGATTAAAAATGGGCCCCTTATATACCATTTGCTTGCTCCAATGAGCTGCATGATCTCTATTTCATCCTTACGATTAAAGATTGTCATACGAATAGTATTGAGTATCACTAGTATTGAAATCGCACCGAATAAAACACTTGCGACTAAGCCCGCCCTTTGGAGAAATTTAGCAATGTTGCCTAACCGTTCTACGGCTGTTCGTTTTGCGTTGTCTTTATATGAGTCTTTATAGACAATGTCCTTATACTTATCTTTTCTGGCTATCTTAACTACTCCAGCTAGCTTGGCGGTATCGATCGTTTTGACTCGAACTGTATCAGGAAATGCAATCTTAGAATTTGCCTGAGCAATCGTTTGAAGTATCTTCACATCGCCATCTGCATCCTTCTGTGCCTGCGCCTTTACCTCATCTGAAGATATATAGGTAATCTCCTTAACTCCTAGACTGTCGTCATTTTTTAGCTCACTAGTTAACTGATTTATCTGACCCTTTGATACGTCGGGATTAAAATAGATCGATACGTCGATCTTTTCTGTAAAGGTTTGTACTGCACTATTGAGTGTGTAGCTAGCAAATAGGGTAACTAATATACAGCCGAGCGTGATTGTCATGACTATTGTAGCAGCAACCGAGAGCCAAGCATTACGAAAAAAACTATGTGAGCCAATTACAAACACACGTCTCGCATTTATAAGTTTTCGCTTAAAGCTGCTACCCTTCATTACTTTTGACTCCCTGCGGTATCCTGCGATACTCGCCCATGATCAATAGTAATAACGCGTCGCTTGAGTTTGTGCACAATGTCCTGATTATGAGTCGTCATCAAAACCGTTGTGCCGTGCTGGTTGATTTTTTCAAGCACAGAAACTACATCCCATGCATGCTTTGGATCGAGATTACCTGTTGGCTCGTCTGCAATTAGAATTTTTGGTTGACGAACCACAGCCCTAGCAATTGCAACTCTCTGCTGTTCTCCCCCACTGAGTTCCCTTGGGAAATTTTTCTCTTTACCGTTTAAACCGACCAGATCAATGACGCGGGGAACCGTGTAGTTAATCTCCTTATTCGTCATACCAACGATTTCAAGTGCAAAGGCAATATTTTCGAATACTGTACGATTTGGCAATAGTTTGAAGTCTTGGAATATTGTGCCAATTTTTCGACGAAGCAAAGGTACCTCTTTGTCCTTTAGTCGGTCATAGTCTATTCCACCAACCACAATCTTGCCACTTGAAGGCTTTTCTTCCCGCGTGAGAAGCTTGAGCAAGGTTGACTTACCGGCCCCAGATGTACCAACAATCAATACAAATTCTTTGGGTGCAATATGTAGAGACACACGATCCAACGCCAGCCCCTTCTTGCCGTATTTCTTAGTAACTCTATCAAGTAATATCACGCTTATGATTGTAGCAAAATTTTAGCCTACTACCAAAAACTAGGTATGTGTTCGACTTATCCTAATGAGGCAAACGTTATTCACGATACACTCACCACAAGGCAAACTTATTCGATTTACACCCCTGAGATGTGAGTCTAAAGCTCTACGTCCTCCGCAACTCATTGTCTCTTCGGCGGTGGTATCACCGACGATTTTTGAGACCTTAACTAGTATAGTGTTGTCTCGATCAGCTGAACTGCTGGTGTTGTTTGGACTATTGATACTCATTCTAATAAATCTCTGGACCTAAGCAAGGAACGGCTCAAGATCGCCGTCAAGTACTTTTTGTACATCTTTAACTTCAAATTTTGTTCTTGTATCTTTAACTAAAGTATATGGATGTAGTACATAATTTCTGATCTGATTCCCCCAGGCTGCCTCCAGATTCGGTCCTTTTAACTCATCAATCTTTTCGGCGTGTTGCTCAATTTTAAGTTGGGCAAGTTTGGATCGGACTATCTTCATCGCTGTTTCTTTATTCTGGAGCTGGGAACGCTCATTCTGAATTGACACTACTATATTTGTAGGAATATGCGTAATTCTAACGGCTGAGTCAGTGGTGTTAACACTCTGGCCACCATGTCCACCTGCTCGAAATACATCAACTCGGAGATCTTTCTCATCGACGACAACTTCCTCAGGCGCATCTATCTGCGGTAGAACCTCTATCATTGCAAAGCTGGTCTGGCGTAGATTGTCTGCGTTGAATGGACTCAGTCTCACTAATCGATGTACGCCGTGCTCACCTTGCAATTTTCCGTAAGCGTTAGTACCGCTGATTGAAACTACGGCAGATTTTATACCGGCTTCATCTCCAGATGATTCTTCGAGAACTTCGGTTTTGTAGTCATGTTTTTCAGCCCACCGCAAATACATACGCTCCAACATCGCTGTCCAATCCATTGCATCTACCCCGCCTGCTCCTGAGTGTAACCGTAGAATGACATCGTGGCCATCATACGGCCCAGTGTACCTCAGGGTTTCTTGCAGTAATTCGAGTTGGACATCAGCTTCATTAAGCTGTTTCTCAATCTCACTTTTCAGTGATGTATCATTAAGCTCACTTAATTCAGAAAGTTCCAGAAGTTTTTGTCTTAATTCAATCCAAGGCTGCAATGCACTATGTAACTTTGCTTGTTGCTTTGATACCTCCTTAGCCTTGAGGTTGTCTTTCCAGATTTCTGAATTTTCTAGCTCCTTAGTTAGGGTTATTAATTTTTCGTATTTATCAGAAAATCCGTGATCGTGCCACAGTAACTCTATTATTTTTTGCAATTTCTGAATGCGTTTCGTAATTTCCTGCATAATGTCCTAGTATACAGGAGCGAGAATACTTGAAACCCACTCTGCCTTTTTTCTCTGCAGTATATAATCAAAACTACTGCTAGGTACTTCGAATGGTAACTTATAAGTATGGTCACCGTATTTGTTCTGCGCTAACCTGAACGCTGTTCGTAATTCCGCCACCTCACCAACACACTCAAATGGTTTCATAACATTATCGATGCCAAGAAGGCCCTTGAAAGTATCGACCAGTTCCGGCTTCTGGAATAAATCTTTTCCGTTAAAAAGAGTTTTTAGCTCCGTTGGCTCTACAAAAGCTGCAAATAGTAGGTAACTATTGGCACACTTTGGACATAATCCGCACCACTTTAAAGTTTGATTATCTTGTCCCTGTAGATAATTGGCACGATTGCAGGAAGAAAAGCTTTGACCAAACCGTTCCCAACTATGAGCAACAAACAGTTCGGCAATCCTTAGTTCCGAGAATCCACGTAGTGGTGAGCCAACTTGCAAGCTTGGTGAGACATATCTAGCGACATATTTTGCAAGCAATTGCTCAGCTTCCCATGTTTTCGACCATTGGTGATTAACGGGTAAGTCAACGATGTGCTCGTGAGCCTCACCGCCCTCTGCACCTATCGAGCTGAGCACTGTTTTCTTGTTCTGTAAAACAGCCATTATTAGCGCGTAGCTGAGCACGATGTATGTGACAGGGACATGACCGTTGAGCCCTCCATCTTTCTGAGACTGAGCCAGAGCACTCCTATCAATACTACGAGTGATAATTTGAAGATCTGACGAAAGTGTATCAAGCACTAACGGATACACCTCTCCAGAACTAATGTATAGTGACGTATACGGTACGCTTTGCTCTTCTAGTAATGTTGCAAGTAAAAGTGAATCTTTACCTCCACTCTGGAGTGCAATAATACCCCTGCCTTGATAGTCTGTGGCTGAGTTACTAGTAACCCTCGAGGTAAACTTCGGCATATCATCGATACTAAGACTATTTTCAAACATAAACTGACTGAGGCCGTGTGTATACACCTTACGAGCAAAATCGGCCTGCCCATCATCGAGAATACCTTTTTTAAACACCACTTTTCTAGTTGGAAATGCTTTATAGTAAGATGTCCCTGTCACAAGAAAAGCGAGCTGTAGGGCGTTTTCAAGAGCTTTTTTATCATATTCTTGCACTGAGGTATGGAAGTTTACTTTTTCAGTAAAATACCTCTTACTGTCAAAACTATACTTAAAACATGCAATATTTGTCTCGGGATCAAACGAGTAGTCCTCGAAGACAAACGCCTCATACGGAGATTGGTAGATCATTTTAGCTCACCCACTATTCGTTTGAATTGCTCACCTCGATCTTTAAAATTCTTAAACATGTCGAAGCTCGCACAACCAGGACTAAGAACAATGACATCACCCGGCTCAGCCAGCTCCCGCGCAGAATATACGATCGCCTTAAGGTCTGATGTTTCAATAACCTGATATCGAGTAAAACCAAGCGAATCCAGACTCCTCGCGAGATGTTGTTTCGTTTGACCCATGAGTATTACTTCTTTAAGGTTTTGTTGAGCAACAATAGCTCGTGCAAGTTGCTCATAGTCTAGCCCTCGATCAAAACCTCCACAAATGAGAATCTCAGGCTGACTAAATGATTGAATCGCAGCAACCGTTGCACCCGGTGCTGAAGAAAAACTATCGTCATAATAACCAACGCCTTTGAGTTCCCGGACAAATTCAAGCCTGTGAGGTAACCCCTTGAACTCAGTGACAGCTTTCCGTATTGCATCGATATCCTTCGTATATTTCCATGCTGCAGTAATTGCGGCACAAACGTTTTCTAGATTATGAAGACCAATGAGTCCTATCTTAGAGACGCTACAAATTATCTGATCATCAATAACTATGTTGCCATCTATAATCTCAGCACCTTCTGCTGTCATATACCTCTTCTTTTGTGCAGGAGATTTCTTGGCAATTTGTCCCGCGAAATCATTTGTTGGGTGGAATACAATTAAATCTTCTGTTGACTGGTGCGAACTGATATTGGTCTTTGCACCTACATACTCATCCATTGAGCCATGTATATCTAAGTGGTCTGGCTCGATCATTAATACAACGGCTGTTTGTGGAGATTTCTGCAGATCCCAAAGCTGGAAACTTGAAAGCTCAAAAACCACAAGATCATCAGGGTTGATAACCGAGAGCACGCTGAGGGCTGGTACTCCAATATTACCAAGTAGATGTACTGTTTTACCGCTCGCTCTTAAAATCTCTGAGATAAGAGTAGCGGTTGTTCCTTTGCCCTTCGTACCCGTCACACCTATCACGACAGAGGGACAAACAGCAAAAAATTCGTTCGTAGCCGACCAAATCTTGCCATCAGTTTTAATGTCCTCTAGGCTGAGCGAAGGTGTCCTAACCAGCAAGTCGAATCCTTCAAGATCTTTAAATACTTTTGGCCCGATTAATGTCATTGCGAATTCTGGTAAATCTGTTAACGCAGTGTTTTCATCAACGATTGTGACTTCTGCCCCCTTATCTAGCCAATATCGGTAGCTTGCTCTCCCTTCCTCGCCATAACCCAAAATCGCGACTTTCATATAGTTAGCTCCAAAGTTTTGCAAGCTCTTCATAGAGCTCATTAACAAACGTTTGCCCGCAGTTACCTAATACACCAAAGTCCCATAGCGCTTCACTATGAAATTCTTGTGCAATCGCCGTTACTCGCTTCGTTGTCACACCTTTTATACGTTCAGGGACTCTATAGTAATCCATTACATCTCCAGTTAGTGCATACTCGTAGCTGTAACCATTTAAGATACTGCCCACAGTCTGGGCACCCATCTGAAAACCGCCCAACGCAAAGTTTTTTGATGTTTTCAGAAGATCTGGCGTGACCCCGCCCGCGAGAACGGCCTTAAGATGCTTTACTATCACCTTGATGGCTTTTTTAGCATTCTCAGGACTGACCTGAAAATCAAAGTCCCATACACTATAATCATGGCCCCTGCTTCCGTTAGACCATATATAATACGCGAGCCCTTTTTCACGTATCTCACCAAGTATAAGTGAGTCCATCGTTGCCGTCAGAATGTTATTTACAGCATTCAACGCATCCACTTCTGGCTCTGAAACTCTGCGTGGAATAAGCATGCTAAAGCTGATGTAGAGAGACTCGACTGTCTTATTTTCGACGTACAATGGTTTCGTCTGTTTTCTCAGCACAGTAGCAGGTAGTTCAATCCTGTCGCCATCTGGTAGAGATAATTTCTTCTCGATAGTACTCACGACATCATCTTGGCGCCCACTAAGATTACCGGCAACGGCAAACCTGACATTTTGTAAGCTATGAGTCTTTTTGTAGAATGTCCTGACGTCATTTACCGAAATATTCTTGAGTTCTCTCA
>Ga0209023_10000205_pt1 | contig 102564 bp, 76 predicted proteins | sample LakOneMetagenome_FD_187468 | JGI IMG/M metagenome (GOLD analysis project Ga0209023, IMG submission 187468) | Freshwater and sediment microbial communities from Lake Erie, Canada (SPAdes) (version 2) | ecosystem: Environmental > Aquatic > Freshwater > Lentic | place: Lake Erie, Canada...
TAACGATTAGCTATGTGGGATTTAAACAGGAAGTAATAGAAGAAGTGTACGTTCAGCTGGGCGAAGCTTCAAAAATTAATGTACTGCTTACAGATGCCAACACCAACCTTAAAGAAGTTGTGGTGGCAGGTACTGCAAGAAAAGGTGCTTTAATTTCCAAAGACAGGAAGGGTACCTCAACCAACATCAACAGGAGGTTGATTGCTACAATGCCTACGCTTTCAAGAAACATTACAGACTTTACAAAATTAACGCCGCAGGCAAGTGGTACTTCTTTTGCCGGCCAGGACAACCGTTTCATTAACCTTACAGTTGACGGTTCTATCTTCAACAACTCATTTGGTTTACAGGCCTTACCGGGCAGCCAGACCAGCGCCTCTCCCATATCGGTAGATGCCATTGAGGAAATTCAGGTTAACGTTTCTCCTTACAGTGTTAAAGATGCAGGTTTTACAGGTGCCAGTATTAATGCTGTTACCCGCAGTGGTACCAACACTTTCCACGGTTCAGCTTTTTATAACAACCGTAACCAGGGACTGGTAGGTTCTAAAGCCGGCCCTGATGGTAAAACACCGGTAACCATTCTCGATTTTGATGTTAAACAGTATGGCGCCAGCGTTGGTGGCCCAATCATCAAAAACAAGTTATTCTTCTTTGCCAACTACGAACAGGAAAAAAGAACAGACCCTGCAACATCATGGGTGGCTGACAATGGTTCAAACACCGGCCAGGCTAACGTATCAAGGGTTAAAACATCAGAACTGGATGCCTTATCCTCTTTCTTAAAAGGCAGCCTGGGTTATGATCCGGGAAGTTACCAGGGTTATAATTTTTTAACCAAGAGCTATAAGATATTGGCCAAGATTGACTGGAACATCAACAATAAGAATAAATTCAGTGTACGCTTTAATTCATTGCGTTCATCTAAAGATATTCCTGCCAGTTCTTCAGGTGCTTTAACCGGTGGCCGTTTGAGCAGTGCCAACACCATCAACTACGAAAACAATAACTATTTAATCAATAATGATATTTATTCACTGATAGGCCAGTTAAACACCCGTATCAGTAATAAAATTTCCAATGAAGTAATTTTTGGATGGACTGCCAACAGGGATTACAGGGCTGTTAAAGGAAGCCTCTTCCCCATTGTTGATATTTTAGATGGTACCAACACCGACAGGAACTATATTTCTTTTGGTGCCGAACCATTTACGCCAAACAACAAATTATTCACTGATACCTGGCAGGCTTCTGATAACATTACTTTCTATAATGGTAAACATACCATTTCTGCCGGCGCCAACTTTGAATCATTTAAATTCTTCAACCAGTTTACGCCGCAGATACAGGGCTTCTACATCTTTAAAAGCCTTGCAGATTTTTATACTTCTGCCAATGCCTACCTTGCTAACAATAACATGACCACCAACCCTGTTCAGTTAAGAAGGTATATTTTAGGTTTCAGTAACCTGGCCAATAACGAACTCTGGAATGCTGTTACACAGGCAAAAAATATTGGTGCCTATGTTCAGGATGAGCTGCAGTTACAGGATAATTTAAACATTACTTACGGTGTTCGTTTTGATGTACCTTACTTTACTTCAAATGCTGTTGAAAACCCTCAGGTTGCCGGTTACAGTTTTGTTGATGAAAAAGGTAACCCCACCAAACTCAGCACTTCACAACTACCATCAGCTAAACTGATGATCAATCCAAGGTTTGGTTTTAACTACGACATTAAAGGTGATAAGAAAACACAGGTACGTGGTGGTTTAGGTTTATTCTCCGGCCGCCCGGCGTTTGTGTTTGTAAGTAATGCAGTAGGTAATAACGGTATGCAGGCTGGCCAGATCAGCCAGGACAATACGGTTAACTACCCATTCAGTCCTAATATCACCCGTAATATACCAGCACCAAACCCGGGTAACCCTGCACCAAGCTATAATATTGCTCCCATTGAGAAGCAATTCCGTTTCCCGCAGGTATTCAGGAGTAACCTTGCTGTTGACCAGCGTTTACCATGGGGTATGGTTGCCTCTGCTGAATTCTTAATTACACAGAGCTTAAGCAATATTTTCTATTACAATGCTAATATGAAAGTTCCCACCGCAGCATTTACAGGTCCTGACACACGTCCTAAATTTGCAGGCAGCTCAAGTGCTGTAAGGATCAATTCTAATGTTAACGATGCTACAGTACTGGCCAGCCGTCCTTACGGTTCCAATACCAGTGTAACACTTAAAGTGGAAAAACCATTACAAAAAGGTTTAAGCTGGATGGTGGCTTATAACTTTGGCCGCACCAAAGATTATTCAAGTGCAAGTACCATTGCTTTCAGCAGCTTTACTTCTACAAGAACTGTTAATGGTAACAACTTACCCGATAACTCTTTCAGTGATAATGATACCAGGCACCGTGTGATTGGTAACATCACTTACAGGAAAGAATTTGCAAAAGCTGCCGCCTTACAGGTTTCATTGTATGGCCAGTCTCAAAGCCTCGGAAGATTTGGCTTTGGTTATTCTAACGATATGAATGGCGACGGTATCAGTGGTAATGACCTTATGTACATTCCAAGGAACCAGAGTGAAATGAATTTTGATGCCATTACAGGATCAACACCATTTACTGTACAGCAGCAGAAAGATGCTTTTGAAGCATTTATCCAGAACAACTCCTATTTAAAAAATCACCGTGGTGAAGTGGCACAAAGAAATGGTGTGCTGCAACCCATGCTTACCAGGTTTGATCTATCAGCCATGGTGGAATTGTTCAGGAACTTTGGCAACCAAAGGCATACTATCCAGTTCAGGGCAGATATCTTTAACATTGGCAATATGCTGAATCACCAATGGGGTGTGGCGCATGTTACCAATACCACTTCTCCATTATCTTACTCAAGAGTGGATGCCAATAACATGCCTTACTTTAAAATGAATACTGTTAACGGCAGTTTAAATTATGAGACCTACAGAAAAGGTACATCAATTGCTGACGTATGGCAGGGCCAGTTAGGTATACGTTATATTTTTTAAGTAAATACACAACACATAAAAAGCCCCCCAACAAGTTGGGGGGCTTTTATTATACTGCAGTTTTTTTATTCCATAGTTTCCTCAGCGCTTCCCCAGCCCCAGGTTAAAAAAGATGGAAATGCTTTTGCCCAGGTAGGCACATCATGCCGGCCATCTTTTAATTCCAGGTATTCAATATCTGTTTCCCTGTCGTATCCCTTAGCTTCCAGTTCGTCAATCAGGCTCAGGGCATCATCAATAGAATCGATCACCCCGTTATTATTCCTGTCTGCCGTTTCATCAAGTGTACCCACTTCAAAAAAGAATTTCAACCAGGAAGCAAAGCCCCCTTCCCTTACCTGCCGGTGCATGATGCGGTCGGTATTTTCATTAAAATCTTCGTCATCCTGGTCTTTGTCGCGCCACCACAGCGAACCGCTGAAAATGCCGGCACGCCTGAATTCCTGGGGGTAATTCCAAACTATATCCAGTGCGCTTAAACCGCCCAGCGAAAAGCCGGCAAATGACTTTTCTTTAAAAGAAGCCACTTTAAAATTTTTACGGGTAAAGGGAAGCAGTTCTTCAAAAATAAAACGGGTGTATAATGCTGCTTTGGCACCCCTGCCCTTATAATCAAGGATTTTTGCAGTGCCATATTCATTCTTGCGGTCGGCCGAACAATGAATACCCACACAAAGCAGCGGGGCAATGGCTTCATCTTCATACAGGGCGCCCAGTATTTCTTCAAACTTCATGGTAACCAGGTCCTGCCCATCATTAACCAGCAGTAAACTCAATCCTTCTACATCCACAATGCCGGGCGGAAGATAGTAATCCACTTTAACATCCCTGGCCAGCATTTCAGACTGGAGTACCACATGCTGAATATCGACACTGCTCTTCTTGCTTATTTCCATATGAAGGTAAAATTAAGAAAAGATGATGAGAGTGAAGGCGGCTGCGGCTGCCCGGGCAGGTCTGCATTACCCATAAACAATATTTGTTTTATTGCGGGCTTAAAAATATATTTGAATACGCATGATTGCGGCACATCTTTTACTACACCAAAAAACTACCTGATATGAAGAAAATCGGCATGCTCTTCGGGAAAGAAAGAAGCTTCCCCATGGCTTTTATTGATCGCGTAAACAGTAAAAACATTAACGGCATCATGGCCGAACCTGTACAGATTGACAAAGTGATGCAGGGAGAACCCAGTGGCTATGCCGTTATTTTCGACAGGATCAGCCAGGATGTTCCATTTTACAGGGCCTATTTAAAAAATGCAGCCCTGTGCGGCACCACGGTAATTAATAACCCGTTTTGGTGGAGCGCTGATGAAAAATTCTTCAACAACTGCCTGGCCACAAAAATTGGTGTACCCGTTCCTAAAACGGTTATATTACCCAGTAAGGATTTACCGACAGATACCAGTAATGAATCTTTTTCAAACCTGGCCTACCCGCTGGACTGGGAAGGTATTTTTAAATACATCGGCTTCCCCGCCTACATGAAACCATTTGCCGGCGGCGGATGGAAAAGTGTGTACCAGCTGAACAGCATCCAGGAGTTTTTTGAAAAACATGCCGAAACTGAACAACTGGTAATGATGCTGCAGGAAGAAATTAAATTTGAGGAATACTACCGCTGTTACTGCATAGGTGGAAAATATGTACGCATCATGCCGTATGAACCCCGTAACCCGCATCACCTGCGCTATGTGGCCGATTTTAAACCCTCACCGGAAAGGTATAAGCAGATGGAAGATATTGTACTGCGCATCTGCCATTATTTAGGTTATGATTTTAATACGGTTGAACTGGCGGTGCGTGACGGGGTACCTTATGCCATTGATTTCTGCAATCCTGCCCCGGATGCAGAAGTAACCAGTGTTGGCCAGGAAAATTTTGACTGGGTGGTGGAGACTGCTGCCAATTATGCCATAGAAAAAGCTTTGGAACATAAGGATGGGCTGGACAATTTAACATGGGGAACTTATATAAAAAACAGCGCTGCTAAACAACAATTGTATTAATGGATAATGATACAATGGATAATGAATAAATCATTAGTTCGTTGAAGTCTTTGATATAAAAATATTCTTTGCAGCAAAGGCATTATTAATTATCAATTAAAAAATTATCAATTAAAACACATGGCAAATCTTTCATACAAACATTTTACGCTTGGTGTTGAAGAAGAGTACATGGTTATAGATCCCGTAACGCGGGAATTAAAAAGCCACGACCAGAAAATTGTACAGGAAGGCCAAAAAGTGATTAAAGACAAAGTAAAAGCAGAAATGCACCAGGCCGTAGTGGAAGTGGGTACAGATATTTGCAATGATGTGGATGAAGCCTTTATGGATGTGGGCACTTTACGCAAAACCATCAGCGGCATTGCCGGTGAATTGGGTTTATGGGTGGGTGCTTCGGGAACACACCCCTTCAGCCATTGGGAAAGCCAGCTGATAACAGAGCATGCCCGCTATAATGAAATTGTAAATGAACTGCAGGAAGCCGCACGCAGTAATTTAATTTTTGGACTTCATGTGCATGTGGGCATGGAAACAAGGGAGATGGCGATACATATTGCCAACAGTGCCCGTTATTTTTTGCCACATATCTATGCACTAAGCACCAACTCCCCTTTTTGGGAAGGCAGGCAGACAGGATATAAATCTTTCCGAACAAAAGTATTTGATAAATTTCCCCGTACAGGTATACCGGACTTTTTTGAAAGTATAGAAGCCTATGACAATTATGTCAAGCTTTTAATTAAGACCAACTGTATTGATAATGCCAAAAAAATATGGTGGGACCTGAGGGTGCATCCTTTTTTTAATACCGTTGAATTCAGGGTTTGCGATATTCCCATGACCGTTCAGGAAACCATTACCATTGCTGCTTTATTCCAGGCCATTTGTGCCAAACTGTACAAACTCCGCAGCCAGAACCTGAATTTTATGATGTATTCGCGTGCGCTGCTGAATGAAAATAAATGGCGGGCCAGCCGCTACGGCATTGATGGCAGCCTGATTGACTTTGGTAAGGAAAGTGAAGTAAATACCCGGGTATTACTGTATGAATTACTCGATTTTATAGATGACGTGGTGCCCCACCTGGGCAGCCGGCATGCCATAAACAACGTGCATAAAATGATGGAACTGGGCACCGGGGCCGACCGCCAGCTGAAAGTATATGAAGAAACCAAAAACCTGGTGAATGTAGTGGATTATATCCACGATAGTTTCCTTGCAGGACTTTAAGGATTTGGACAGAAACGATAATGTGGCTATATTTGCACCCCATAAATAAAATGGCTGCGTAGCTCAACTGAATAGAGCATCCCGACCACAGGCCGGGAAGGTTTTAGGAAATGAGTTACAAATAAAATGGCTGCGTAGCTCAACTGAATAGAGCATCTGACTACGGATCAGAAGGTTTTGAAGTTCTTTTATGCAGAATGTTTTTAAATGGCTCTGTAGCTCAATTGAATAGAGCACTTGACTACGGATCAAGAGGTTTCAGGTTTGAATCCTGACAGGGTCACTGATTTTCAATTAGTTGCAAAGAGATTGATTTGGTAAAACAAGTCAGTCTCTTTTCTTTTTTATCGACTTTTAATGTCGAATATTCAAAAGATTTACTTTTTTACCTTGCTTAAATAATTGAGCTTTTTTCAAATTTGCAAACAATTTGCAAACAAAAGGCAGCCAATGATTTGCTCAAACTAATTTGCAAACATTTCCGGGAAAGTGAAAGAACTGTTGATATGTAAAGTTATAAAAATAACTAAAGCCTTTAAAAAATAAAATATCAAAAAAGCCCGACAGATAAATGCCAGGCTTTGTGGGGAGTTTCTTTTAGGCTATTTCCTGCCTCAATCTTTCAAACCGGGAACCAAATTTCAACTGCCCTATTTTATTTTCCTTGATATATTGTATCACTTCAGTTTTATCAAAATAAACACGACCTCTTTGTTTATGAGAAGGTAACCCTCTTTTTATCCAATCAGTCAAAGTTGGCAACGATACTCTCAAAAACTTTGCAATCTCTTTTCGGTTAAGCAGATCTTCCTCATTTTGATCAGCCTTCAATTCCTTTTTCGTAAATTCCTGAAGAAAATCTTTCACAGCTTCTTTAATCCATCTTTTAAAGTCGTTTTCATTCGGAATAAATAGTGTCTCCATAAAATCATATTTTAAAAGTCATATTTTCATTTTCCAACTTAGGATTTCCATCAACTTACAATGGTCGGAATTCCCTATCCTATTATTTAACTCAGAATCGACTTATTTGGCTTAACAGTCATGGACCTTCCCAAACGTTTCTTTTTTAGCAGTCCGCTTCCAGATGAAGCGTGGCTGTCTTTTTCTGGTTCACTAATTTCTGTACTATCCAATTGTTTTCTTTTCGCCTGCATCTGTTTTTCCAACCAACGGTTTTGTAAAAACCGATATGCCTCATCTACTGATATGCCAGTTTGGCCTTCAAAAAAATAAAACCGCTGGCTTACTTCGGACTTGTTTTTTAAAGGACTGATATTACCAAACAACTCCTGGTATGGAATACCGGCCCAGTATTTTAGTTTTAGCCCTACGGCAAAGGCTTTACCCTCTTCCGATTTTTCTAACTCGGAAAGGCCTTCTATCACTGATTCAACTTTCAGTTCTTTTTCCCAGCTTGTTTTATCTTCCAAATTCAATTGTTTTTTTGTAACAAAATCGAAAGCATTTTTCCAATCAATTTCTATCATTGATTTTTCCAGGTTAGTGGTATTAATGCCATTAATGGCTGCATCAATTAAAGGCGTTTCCTTTTGAAGAATAGCATCATAATGCGACAAAACATAAATGTCTTGCTTGATATCCTTTTCAAAAAATAATTGAAAGCTTAACCTGTCTTTGGCCCTCTCTATTTTTTGAGAAAGGATAAAATTTTCAGGCTTAAAACTGATTCGCTTTAAGAGTGAATAGCCTGCATTTTCAAATCCTAACGATTGCAACTGTCCCATTAAAGCTGAAATATTTTCGATATTCATTTTGTGATTTTTTAAAATAGAAAATGGGTTTAGGGTTTCTGTTAAGATACCCCTAAACCTTTTTTATTGCTTTCCCTTTTCTTAGGCAAAAGCGTTTTATCATTTTTCTTTTCTACCTTTTCTTTCTCTGGTTTAAGTTCCTGCTTCAACTCTTTTTTTTTATCATTTCCCAGTTCTTCTTTTACCGCAAGGCTGGCTTCTGTTTTACCAACAGATTGGTATATCGCTATTGATTCTTTTGCCACCAGCTTCATATTGGAATCATAAAGATTTACCTTTTTGAATTGTGGATCAGCTTCAATAAACATTTTATGGCTGCTGCCATCTTTTTCGATAGTAACAGATTGCACATTCCCTTTTTGAAGCGATTGCATTAATGCCTTTTCTTTATCAGGCTCTTTCAAATCCGTTATGGGGAATTTCTCCACCGCTGCTTTCAAATCAAAGCCATACTTTTCGTGGAATTGTTTTACTTCAAAATTGTTGTTCTTGTCTTTGTTTTCAAAGTCAAGCTGCATCCAGGCTTTGTATGGCTGACCTTCTTTTGTTACAAGGTCTTTATGCACTGACCGGCCATCCAATAGATTGAACGCTTCCTTCCCTGTAACGCCTTTACCCTTATTCAGGTAAAAAGTTTGTTCAGCTTTTTCCCCATTACCTTTTTCAAGTGAAGCATGATAGTTATTAAAGAAGTACATGTCTGAAGAATCAGACTTGCGGAAATTCATTGTCACCTCAAATGGCTTTTTATTAATCTCTGCCTTATAATGCAATTGAAAATCTGCCTTGCCTTCATTAAGATTCCTCTCTAAATCTGTTTTCAGATTTTCACCAAAGCCCATGTATTTGAGATTATCACTCAAATACTGAAAATTCTCGTTGTTCATAACGTTTGTTTTTAATTGTGAATTAAATAATGATGATTGTTGTTGTTCTATATGCTCAATTAATGAATCTGTGAAATCATTGCCTTCATGATTGTACAACCCATTTATGTCGGGATTATTAACCATATTTTTTCCTTTATTTTCTGAGTAAGGAATCTCTTTAAAAATGTCTATAATCGAATTAAAGTAAATGACATGATACGTATCCCTATCACTGAAATTATTATTTGCAAACTCTTTAGCTTCGTTTTGCAATTTGAAAAAGTGAATATCTTCCTTATCTATAAAATAAAGCGACTGGTTATAGGCCATCCAATGTTCACCTTTAGATAAAGCTATATTTACAAGTTCTAATACCTCGTCTGATATGGGATGATCGTTATTCATTTTAAATCAGGCAACGGAATTGCTTTCAAAATATCTTTATTGTTCAGTTTCATCATCAAATGCCTGCCTCCATTCTTTTCCATTATCTGAATGCCCATAAACTTTTTATCCGGGATGGTAAATTTGTCCAGGGCTACAACAATATTATTTTGGTTGAAAGATTTAACCTGCGCTATATTGCCAGCAACATATAAAGGCTTTAATTCATTTTCCTGCACGGCAGTCCGTTTCCCTTTCTTCTTATCTCGGATGTAAAAACGTAGTACTTCAATACCATAATTAATTGGGCTGTTATTTTTAATTCTCAATTGATAATAAATAATGTCATCTTTTATATAGGTGCCTATAACCGCTGCATCTATATTCCAGCTATTGTCTCTTACACCCCGCAATGTTCGCTGGTTATCTAGGATGCCGTTAGCATAAGTAGCCATTGTAGCCTTTTTGTTCTCTGGTAATTTATAAACCCATATTGCAGGTTTTTCTTCGTAGTTAATTACAAAAGTGTAAACACTGCCGTCCTCTGTTACCACGCTAAGGTTTGTTTCAGAAAAGTTTTTTGCAGAAGCCTTTACCAATAAAATATTGTCCGCTTCTTTTACCTGCTGCACCAGTATATCTTTAGTACCTCTATCCACATGTCGGACTGAAAATGGAAATACCAGGCTGGTTGTTTTATCTGTTGAGATACATAAAGAAGAAGTTTGCGCCATTGCCGAAACAACTAACAAGCAACCACAAATCAAACACACTAATCGTTTCATAACATTTGTTTTAATTGTTTATAATTATTGTTGAATATTTTTATCTCTTAGCAGCACTTTATAGCCTGCCTTCACTAATACTTTTACCTGTTTAACTTTTTTACTGAGTAAAGATTTAGCAGCATTTATACCAGTAGCTGCTGCCTGTGCCTTGAATGATGGATCCATTGAAGTAAGTTCCAAAAGCTGTAGGCCATTATCTGTGGATTGCTTGGCAACATCTCTTGAAATGGCACCAGGAATATATATACCGGGAAGGCCATCCATGTCAAACACTTCCAGTTTAACTGGAAATAGCGAATTGTTGTTGCGGATTGAGGTAATGTTTATTTCAAGTCTTTCATCATTTAATTCAGCTATACCAAAAACAAAATTGCCTTTCTTAACCAATGAGCCGTTTAAATAAATATCATTCAGCAGGCGCATTTTTACTACTGCGCCATTTACTAAAGTTTGTGTTTGATGAACTACGGCCTCAACGGTATTTTGCTCTTCGGAATCTGCATCCTCTTCTACACCAAAAAATTTATTTTCAACATTCCTTTTACTTTTTCCGGTATCAAGCAAACTGATATTGTTTTTCACAAATTGCCTGGTAACGATAAAAACTTGTTCCTTATTCTTCAATGACTTTTCTTTGAGTTTTTCCTTTACTCTGTCAGGATGCTGTATGTCTAATATTTTTTCCAGCGTTCCATTTAATTGCTGCATTTCCGGATCAGCCTCCTGGCTTCCATTCATCTGCTGCATCATATCCTGCAGCCTGTCAACTTCACTTGAAAACTGTTCATTGCTATCGTTATTTGTGGCAGGCTGATTGGGATTGTTATTAGTTTGAATACTATTTTCTGGCTGATTAATTTGTTTATTAATCTCATTTATCTTTTGATAAATCCGTTGCTCATTGGCATCCACAGTTTTATTGTAAGGGGATTGGTTCAACCCGCTATACATTGGAGTGGTACTTAACATATTTCCAGTGTCAGAAAATACCGTGTTCTGCCTGTTGGCAATTGAATCTTTGTAATAAGGGTCATTGCGTAAAAGTTCATTCCGCTTTAAAGAATCAGCATCTGCTTCATTGTAAAATGAAAGCTTGTCTGCATTTCTATCATCTTTTAAATTGGCATCGGGCAGTTGCAGATTTAGCCCCTTGTTAGTATCTACGAGATTGTTTTTCGTCTGGCCTTGTCCTCCACCCAACGCCCAGAATCCCATTGTTACAAATGGGATAATTAACACCGGCAAGACCAGCATCATTTTCCTTTGTCGTAAAAACTTAACTGAATGTTTCTCTTTCATAGTTTTATTTTTTTTGTGAATAATAAGATTGTTCAATAAGTATAAGGCTGTCAAATAAGCCCGGCCTTTCTTTTATAAGGTTGGGATGAGTACGTTTATATTCCTGCACCTTTTGAAATTCGTTTTCTGTTATAAGAAAAGCCTTGTCCTCTTTATAAATATTTTTAGGAACAGTAATCGATTTAGGCATAATTGCCTTAGTAGTTTCAGGAACTTTAAAAGAATTTACAATTGCAGCAATACTCAGTCCACCAAAAAGGCAACATACCGTGTATAAAAAAATCCATTGCTGCTTTTGTTTCCATTTGTTGGTCAGACTTTCCAAAGTATTTGCAAACCAACGTTGTGATTTTAGTATTCCATTTGCAATACCAGTAGCCGCTTTATCAGGTATGTTTACCTGGCCTTCTTTTCTTTTAAATATTTTCATCGGTTCTCTGTTTTAATGTCTTTATTTTCCAGCGTTTCCCATCGCTCAATCAAAAAACCATGTGGGTTATTATCTGAACGGGAAACGTTTCTTAAATAACCCTGTGTAATTAAATTCCGGGTAACAATGCTATTAGGTCTGATTATTCTTTCTGTACCATAACAATGAAAGAAATAAGGCTCCACCTTAATATCTACTGTAATGCTATCAATAGAAATTTGCTGACTTATATTACCTGCAATAATGTTGGAGTAATAACCCGTTTCCTTTAAATTATTGTATTGCTTTTTTGCCGAAGCATCCGCCATATATAAAGCCTTTGAGATATTTTTTTCTATGACTTTATCGTCCGGGTCAAGCGTGAAGAAGTAAATATGAAATAAACTTATATGGCTCTTAGCTTCTACTGATACGTTGTCTTTTCTTTTAGAGGCAAAAGCCTCCATAGCCTGATCACCAGCAAGTATGTAAATTTTATCCTGCACCCTTGCAGACAATTCGTAACTTTTATACAATACAAAACCGCATAGTAAAAAGCAACCTGCTACAATAATAAAAGTGAATGTTTTAATATGCCTGAATGCTGAATCGATATTTTTTGTTTCTTTAAACATAGCTTAAGATTTTCCTGATAATTTATCCTTCATGTAACCATTTGATTTATTACTACCACCTTCATTAAAATAGCCGCTGCTTACTCCATTGGAAGCCATACTGCCAGATGTATTTGACTTAGCATTGCCAAATGAATCAGCAACCATACCGGCACCGGACGAAACTGAATTGACAACACTCCGAGAACTACTGGAGGTGAGGCTTGTAACCTTATAGAGCAGTGTGTTTCCACCACCAGCATGAACAATATAATTCGCAACACTTGGTACTGTGAAATAGCCAACGATTCCAATAATCATAAAGATTAAGTATGCAGTATCCGTAGGTGAAAAGAAAGTGTCGCCATAGTCTTGCACCTGCGCAATATCTACCTTCAGCATATTTTCCTGGATCTTACCAATGATGCTTCCGAAGATATTAGAGACAGGCAACCAAAGAAAGATGTTGATGTAACGGGCTATCCAAACAGTGAGTGTATGTTGGAAACCATCAAAGACTGCAATGCCGAATACAAGCGGCCCTAATATGGCCAGCACAATTAAATAAAACGTTCGGATTGTATTGATGCAAAGTGATGCTGCTTCAAACAAAACCCTCAACACTTCACTCATCCATTGTTTAATTGAATTGCGAAAGTTGTAAGAAGCCTTGGCCATAGCGAATCTTATGTCATTGCCTATACTGGCAAAGAACCCTTCATCCGAAGGTGCATCATCTGGATGGGTATATTTATACCATTTGTCCCTATCACCACTACCTGTTTCCCCGACATACATTTTCCATACATCTGTTTTTTTGATAGCTTCTTCTTTCTTCTGTAATAAAACTTCAATTGCTTTGTTAGAATCAGTTACCATCGCCGCCGTTCCGGTAACTGTTGGATTCATAACGCCATTGATCATGGCAATGACTGAAGGGAAAATAATAACAGCAAAGCCCAACACAAATGGCCGGAACAAAGGATAAAAATCTATTGGTTCCGCATTAGCGATATGCCGCCATATACGACTTGCAATATACCAGGTGGCTGCAAAACCTGCTATACCACGGCCTACGCCAATCAGCTTACTGCACAATGGCAGCATCTCTGTATATAACTGTTCTAATACTTGGTGCAGGCTTTTAATATCATTTGCAAATCCACCACTTTGGGCAAATAATATTTGGGGCATTATTACTGCCATTGCTATTGCGGCAATTATTCTTACACACTTTTTCATACTCACTATTTAATTGCATTTACACTAAAATCCATTCAATTTTTTAGATACCTTGGTATCCACCATCTCCCTGCCTCTTTGTATGGCAAGCACATTGTTTTCTTTGTTAAAAGTTCTCAGGAAAACTAATTTATCACCTATGTCAATGTATATCCTGTCAATTGCATTCAATCGTTCATCGTCACTCATTCTTAATTTCCCTGCGGTTATTACCATTGACAATTCATCCAAATTTTGAAGACTTTTATTAAACAGGTTTGAATACACATTATCCATGTACTTTATTTCATTTGCATTGAAAAGACTGGATGCGTCAAATCTTCTAAACGCTGATTTGTATTCCTTAACTAATTGAGTTTGAAAAATAATAATCTCTCCAATTTTTTTATACTTTCTCACCGTAGGACTAACCTGCATTAAAGAATCTAAAAAAGCTTCATGCAGGTTAAAATTCCCTTTAGAAATATCTTTGATAGTGTTGTAACCATTACTAACAATCTCATATCCCTTTTTCATGTTACTGAGTATCTTCTTTAATTGAGCCAGTTTTTCCACATTCAGCAATAGCTGCTGAATTTCGGTTGACTGAGCCACAACCTGACCAGAGAAAGAAATCAGGAAAAGCCACAGAATCACAATGCACTTTTTCATTTTAATCCATTTAATTTTTTAGAAATAATTATATCATTTTCCTCATTACTTCGCTGTATAGACAAGCCCGCTGCATTATTGCTGAATACCCTGGCAAATTGTTGCTTATCCTGCATATCAATGTAAATCTTGTCTATTGCCTTAATTCGTTCATCATCCTTCATTTGTAGGTTTCCATTTGTAATGAGGTTCAACAATTCATCAAGGTTTTTGGCACAGGCAGATAATAGCGTATTGAATACGCCCTGTAAATAGTTAATCTCTGTGGAGGTAAAATGTTGATTGTTTCTAAAGCTTTTAATGGCATTGCCTGACTGCTTTGCAATGTTTATCTGCATGGCAATAATATCCGCCACTTTTTTATATCGCTTAATTTGAGGATTTACAGTTACCAGTGAAGTGAAGTAATTGGTATGCTGGAGTAAGTCACCATTCTTAATACTTTTGATAGTATTGAGTCCATCTTTAGCAATGGAGTATCCTTTGGATAAATAGCCTGAATAAACTTGCAGCGCTGCTATCTGTTGAAGCAGGTATTTTTTTTGAGTTGCTTTTTGGCGAACCCATTCGGCCAAGGTTTGTGCAGATAAATTATCTGCACACAATACCATAATAGATATTATCAATAATTTTTTCATAACTCACATTTTCGCTTTCACTAAAAATTATTACTCTATTCCGTAGAGTTTCTTCACTACATCAATATCATTCTTTTCTTTCGACCTCTGTAAACTTATAATAATGTTCTGCTGGTTGAACTGTCGCAGATCAGTAATATTTTGTTCAATATTATTTCCGGCAGTATGAATGATATCCAACCGTTTTGCATCTGTCATCTGCGTGGCAAAGGAATTAATAACTAATTGAATTTGGTCAATATTTTTAATACTTTCATCCAAAATGCCAGTATATACTTTTTGCATATAGTTAAGTTCATCTGCCGTAAAATTCTTATCCTGTTTAGAAAGATTAAATGCCTTTGAATATTCCTGAACCAACTGAACCTGCTTTTTAATAATATCTCTCACCGCCTGGTAAGATCTGATGGCATTTTTAACCTTCCACAATTCATCAAAATATTTGGCGTATAGTTCCTTTTGCTTTTTGCTCCAGTCGCTAATTTCTGTCAACTTTAGCTTTGACATTTTATTTTCCAATGTCTTCTGTGCATTCTGCAGCCAGATGGTTTTATTTTGTAACCGTTGAATTTTTAAATCCACGGCCTTGATTACTTTTTTTACCGCAGCTTTAATAATTTCTAAAATGGGTATTTGTGCATTGGTGTGCTGCACCGGGGCAATGCTTATTGACAAGACGATGCCAATGATGATTAATATTTTTTTCATACTCCACATTTTCAGTTTCACAATTATATTACCGCCAATTCACCACTTGCATTTCATTATAAATCACTTATTTTCTTGTATGACCTGTCACCTAATTGCAAGGTCAATCTATTACTGTCCCATACAAGAATTTTACCTTCCTTTTGCTCTGTCAGAATTTGCTTGTCCGCATTATAGTCTAATACCCAATTTTTAATCAGGATTTCTTTTGGGAATTCTTTCCCATCCAATTTTTTAATTAACCCTGTATGCCTTGTTATCTGGTAAACGCCATTGCGATCGTTAGCTTTTTTAAGAATTAATGTGTCAGTATTTCTGCCAAACTCATGTTCATAAGAAGCAGTATAAACGCCTTCTAATGCAGTGTCATTTTTGGTGCTATTACAGGCAGTGGCCAGCAGTAAAAAACAAAAAATTAAGTACTTCATAGTATTTATTTTAATTTGTTAATGATGCAATACCTTTTTCTATACTTCCAAATTTCAATGCAGCAGCCTGCACCTTCACTTTCTCTTTTTCCTCTGTTGTATAAGCCAAATATTCCTCCGGCGAAACTTCTGTCCGGTACACTTTACTTAACACGCCTCCTAATGATATAAACACCTCCTTATACTTTTTAGTCGGATCATTGGCCTTATTGATGCTCAATACCAAAGCCTTTTCTTTTTCTGTCAATCCCAATAGTTCCTGAATTAAATCAAACTTATTCTGATACTTACTTTGGTCTAATAATATCTTGCAGTCGCTGTTATTAATGATGGCTTGTTTAACAACCGGTGAACTGATAATATCTTCCACTTCCTGCGTTACCACAATAGCTTCACCAAAAAACTTCCTGACTGTTTTAAACAAATACTTAATGTATTCTGCCATGCCTTCTTTTGCAATGGCTTTCCAGGCTTCTTCAATTAATATCATTTTTCGGATGCCTTTCAGCTTTCTCATTTTGCTGATGAATACTTCCATGATAATGATTGTTACCACCGGGAATAATATCGGATGATCTTTTATATTGTCCAATTCAAACACTATAAACCGCTGCTGTAATAAATCCAAATTCTCTTTTGCGTTCAATAGGTAATCAAATTCACCACCCTTGTAATATGGCCTTAGGACATATAAAAAATTAGAAACATCAAAATCTTTGTCCTTTACATTATCCCCTTTTAGTATGCCAACAAATTCGTCTTTCAAAAATTCATAAAATGTATCGAAGCAGGGGAATAATTCCTTATCCTTCTCAACTTTATCAAAATATAATTGCAGGGCATTTGAAAGGGCAACGTATTCGCTGCGGTTGTAGGTTTCATTATCTTTCTTCCAAAGGGCAAGCAAAAGGGTTTTTATGCTTTCCTTTTTTTCTGTATCTAAAGTGTCTCCTTCGCCAATGTAAAACGGATTGAACTTGATTGGTTTGGTTTCGGAGTAAGTGAAATAGTAGCCACCCACCATGTCGCACAAGCCTTTGTAGGAATGACCGACATCTACCAGTACAATATGTGTGCCTTTTTCGTAATAGCTCCTTACCATGTGGTTAGTAAAGAAAGATTTACCACTACCGGACGGACCCAAAATGAATTTATTCCGATTGGTGCAGATCCCCTTATCCATTGGCTCATCTGAAATATCCACATGAACAGGTTTGCCACTCAGCCTGTCACCCAAACGGATTCCTATCGGACTTGCCGACGTACGGTAGTTGGTCTCCAGATTAAAAAAGCAGCAAGCCTGTGGCGAAAAGGTATCAAAGCTATCGTTCATTGGAAAATCAGCCGCATTGCCTGGTATACCTGCCCAAAAGATTTGGGCTGCACCTTCGGTCTCTTGCTTGGGTGTAGCATCCATTTGAGTGAGCGCAGATGAGCAAAGGTTTCTGATTACTTTTAAATTTTCTTTATTATCCGTCCATGCCAGCAAGTTAAAATGCGCTTTTACGGGCAGCCTTTGCTCTCCAATAGCCTCATTTAAAAAACTATCCGTAGCATCTTTTGCTATTGAATTTTCCCGGCTGTAGGCCGATAAGGACTGTAACCTTAACCTTTTGCTTTCTAATTTCTGTATGGTCTTCTGCACATCCTCAATAAACACATACTGGCTGTAAATGTGATTGCATGAAAGGAGTTGGCCTATGGGGGAAGCAAAACCAACGCTGAATTTTGTTTTATCAGTGGAGTATTTATCATAGTTTATCCGGGAGCCGCATAATGGTGGAACAAATTCAGCGTCGGCCATTGTATATAGCTGACAATAATTTTCTCCTATCTTCCATTCATCTTTAAACTCAATATCTCTCACAATATTTTCACCTGTTTGCAAATTCATATACTTTACAATTAAATCAATAAGGGCTGAGTTATTTAACCGGGTAAAAGAAATAAATCCACTATCAGATAATATTTTTTCAAACTGGCCAACATTATTAATGAAGTCCTGGTAATGTTTTAGCTGTAATGTTTCTTCAGGCACTATTGATCTTTTCAGCAAGCTTGAAAATACAGAAGATGATGCTTTGCGGTTTACTGGTTTCTTTGTCAGCATGATAAAACATTCATGATTAAGATAAGGTCGTTCATTAAAAAACCTTTCGCTGCTTCTGCTTAAAAAACTGTTGTCTTCTTTTAAAAAATCTGCTTTATATTTTTCTTCTGTAAACCAATCTTGTTTGTATAGTACAGCATTAACAGGTAATACTTTTATGGCTTTAATCCAGGAGTGATGAAATGCCTCATAATCGTCATTGCTCATCGTAAACAATTCCGGCAATTCAACTTTAAAGGCAACAGTTATATCTCCCATCTTTGAAAGAATAGCATCATGTTCCACTCCGTAAACGGGTAGTATGTCAAGCAGGTTTTTCATTTAAGTAATTGCTTTTTTAAAAGAATTGTTGAATAGCTTTTAATGACCTTGGGTACGGCTTTTTTAGCTACCTTTTTCATTAAGCCAAATTCGCCGTAAGTACGGCTGAGTTTATATACATACATGAATAAGGCGGTTGACAGGGAAACAATTAGGGCAAGACAAATAAATACATTTACACCGATGATATAGATGATGGCAAAGACGATCAACAAAGAAACAAGCCCACCGCCCAAGTACCAGATGTACTGTGCTTTTAGCCCCTTAAACTCGATGGGCTTGTTGATGCCTTTGTTGATTTGATATACACTGTTGCTCATATTTTCACTCCTCACATTTTTTATCAGTAGTATTAAGGAAAATAACTGCAAAAATTTACCCAAAGACGGATATTAATAGGTAACCGGGGTAGGACAACCCCGCCAAGTATATTGAAAATGAGAGCAGTATGCAATAAATTTTAATTATTAGTTAGCTTTAAACAGTAATGTAATCAGGTATTATTTGTACATTTATTTGTTCATACTCAATTCTTATGCTCAAGAATATCTGCCAATCCCAGAGATATTCTTGACTATGTATGGACAATGAATACTTAAACCTAATAATAAACATGGATAAGCTAAGCCCTCTCTTCGCATAAATACAACTTCATGAACTTTGTTAATCCGATTGAAATATTGCAACTTCAAAATGCTACTTATGCTGGTAGTATTGACACAGATATTATAAAGAGAGAGAAACGAAAACTATTTGCAGAAATTGAACTATCTGACAATGGACTTTATCATTACAATGGGCTTGACATTACAAAATCTGACTGTGAAAGAGTAATTAATGAACTTGACAATGAAGAAAGGAAAGAATTCTACTATTACTTAACTACTAACCCGTCATTAAATAATTTTTTGACAACTGGTAATGAAAAGCTTTTTAATTCCTTTAGTCAAGAAAGTATTTATAAAATCTCAGAGTTTATTGCTTTTATTAACCCATTTTTTTCGGAAAGATTCGACAAGATTTTATTGAAAGCGTTTAAAACAAATGACACAAAACTATTAACATCTATTCTACGAAGCCAAATATTAATTAACCAACCCAACATTAATATTGCCTTTAAAAGTGTAAGCAATGAAATTAAAAATAGAATTGAAGAAATAAATAAAATAACCGAAGAAGTAAAAAATAACGAGAGAGAATGTGATGAAGAATCAATCGAAGAAATAGTAAATGTAGTTAAGAAAGCCTTTCCCGTAGAGCTAATAAATATTTTGCCTTCATACTTTCAAAGCCAAATTAACAGAATTGCAAGTTCCATCAATTTCTTAGACTTAGCAATTGATAATGAATTCGGCATTTCAGTATCTTCTATGCACCTGATGGAACATTTGTTAAAACTAAACATTGAAAGTGTTGGCAAAAAAACATTTGAAAGCAATTACGAAATCACAAAAAGAAGGTATGATGAAAAAATAGAGGAGGAAAAGAATACACCCATATTAAAGAAATGGGCAACTGCACTTCTTGAAATAAAAACAATTAATGATAGAATTGAAGAAAAAACTGCTCAACCAAAAGACGGTGAGAATAAAATAAGATTAATTGATATTACAGAATTGAATACTCTTCCAAGCTTCGCAGATGACATTAGAAATTCGTATGCTTACGCATACCGTTCAATGTCAATTTCGATATGGAATAAGCATAGAAATATTGATAGTGCCATTTCAGTAATCAACAAAGGCTTACTTATAAATTCTTCAAGTGAAACGAAGACAAAATTAAATGGAGACTTAAAAGACCTATTGGAAATAAAAAAGGAAAAGGAAAAAACTGGCGAGCCTATAAGTACTGCACCAAGTATGTCAACAACCAACGGCATAGGAACAACAATTTATGGAGACACCCTGTATTTTGTATTTTTTCATATCCCTATAATTCCAATTGCCAGATATAGTTGCGAACAAACTTTTAATGGCTATCGCTTTTTCGGAAAACTGAAACTTCATACATGGCAGAAAGTGTGGCAATGGGGTTTGCCCATAGGCATATTATTAATGTTCATTATTCCAGCAATAATTGAGTCTAATAACAGAAGTACTTATTCAAATGATTATTCAACGCCAGCCTACACAAGTCCAACTACAAGTAGTAATGAAAATGCTTCATCCACTTATAGCAATTCAACACCAAGCACATCATATTCTGACCCAGTAATAGCTGATAGCAAGTACAAGGGAAATCAACTTAAAAATGGGGCATCTCCTTTTATTGCATGCTTTGGTAAAGGAATGTACGGTGGTCATGCAAAGCTTACAGTAAAAAATGGAAGTGCATCTGATGCAATAATCTGTATTTACAGTGTTGATAACGACAGGACAATCAGGAACTCCTATATTCGGGCTAATTCAAATTTCACTATCTCAAGTGTTCCGCAAGGGGATTATAAAATACGAGTGTTCTATGGAAACGATTGGAATCCAACAGTAACAAATGATTGCGGCGGAAAAGGTAATTTTGAATCCAACATAAGTTTTTCCGAATTTGACAGAACCGAATATTTTGAAGATAGCGACAGAGGGTTCACAGTTGCAAGCATCACACTATACTCTGTAATTGGCGGCAATGCTTCTTCATCATCAATAGACAAATCAAAATTCTTCAACAAATAACAATAAGAAAATGCAAGACTATAAAAAGATATTTGTAAAAGTTCCCCAACCATATCTTGACCTTATAAATCAAGTATTTGAAATTGAGAAAAAGGCATTGCAATTAAAAGAAGATAATTCTATACAGAGAAACGTAAATAAGCTTAAAGATTTAATTGAAAATGAACTTTTCAAGGGTAACGAAGGCGCCGGCTTAACTTATCACAACCCATTGGGAGAAAAATATAGTCAGTCACGGACTGATTGCGAAGCAAGTATAGCTGGCACAGAAACAGACAACCTTGAAATTGTGGAGGTAATTAAGCCCATAGTTTTTTATAATTATATTGACGATAACAAAGCAATAAAAACAATAGCACAAAAAGCAGTAATAGTAGCAGAAGCCAGAAATTAAGAATAAAACATAACTTACGATAATGGAAAATACAATAAACTTTGGTATTGATTTAGGCACAACCAACTCTGCCATTGCAAAATTTATTAAAGGAGAAGTAGTTGTTTTTACAAACCCTCAAGATTTTGGAAGAAGCACACTTCCTTCTGTTGTTTCTTTTAGAAAGGACAAAATTATGGTTGGCAATAAAGCCAAGGAGTTCTTAGAAAAAGACCCTAAAAGTGTTGTGGGGGTATTTAAACGTAAAATGGGTACAGCAGAAAGTTTTAAAATAAAATCCACCAATGAATCTAAAACGCCAGTAGAACTTTCCGCATTGGTTTTGAAAGAACTTAAAACTTTTGTGAATACTGGCGATACTTTGGATGCAGTTGTAATTACAATTCCTGCATCGTTTGACACAATACAATCCAACGCTACAAAAGAAGCAGGTATTCAAGCAGGATTTAAACAAGTTATCCTTTTACAAGAACCCATTGCAGCAAGTCTTGCTTATGCCAACATGAAAAAGGAAAAGGAAATGCAAGACGGGCAATGGTTAGTCTATGACTTAGGTGGCGGAACATTTGATGTTGCACTTATTGAAATTAAAAATGGGGAGATGAAAGTTCTTGACCATGAAGGAAATAATTTTTTAGGCGGTGCAGATTTTGACAGAATGATTGTTGAAAAATTTTTAATCCCAAAAATCACAGAGCAGTATAGCTTTTCATCTTTAGAGGATGACATGAAAAGTGCATCTGGAAAGTACAATGCTAAATATTATGTACTTCTTCGCAGAGCAGAAGAAGCAAAGATTTTGCTTTCAGCTAAATCTTCTGCGGACATTGTTATTGATGGCTTTGTAGACGAGGACGGAAATGAAGTTGATATGGAAGTAACAATTACACGTTCCGAATTTAATGAACTTATCAAGCCTTCAATTGATAGTACGACTGACATGATAAAAAAGATTCTAACAAATAAATCTTTTAAAGCAGTTGACATACAATTTACACTTATGGTAGGCGGTTCTACTTACATACCTTATGTGCGGCAACGTGTGGAAGAAATTTTGCAGATCCCATCGAATTGCGAAATTGACCCTACAACTGCAATTGCTATTGGTGCTGCTTATTATGCTGCAACAAAACCAAAAGAACTGGCAGATTTATCTCAATCTAAAAAACAAACAGCGATTTCGATAAGACCTGCATATCAAAAAGCATCAAAAGAAAAAGAAGAATTATTTGCAGCAAGAATTTCAGGAAATGTAGAAGGTTTATTTTATCGCATTACCAGAGAGGATGGAGGTTTTGACACAGGCTTAAAAAAATTGAACGATAGGATTAGTGAAGATTTGCCTTTAGTTGATAATGCTTTTAATTTCTTTAAACTTACTGTTTATGACGGTCAAAATAACACCATAGAAACAAATATGGAACTTATTGGCATTAATAGTGGTTTTGCAATAAGTGGGCAACCAATTCCAGAAGATATTTGTTTGGAGGTTGACGACTATGATAATCCAGGAGCAACAAGGTTACTACTTGTCTTTCAAAAAAATTCGGTATTGCCAGTCAAACGAACTTTCACATTTCCATTAAACAAAACAGTTTTGAAAGGCAGCAGCGATGAAGTTATTAGAGTAAATGTTTTAGAAGGCTCACACTTATCCCTTCCAGAAGCAAATAAAGGAATTGGCTACATGCAAATAACTGGCAATATGCTTAAAAGAGATGTTTCAAAAGGTTCGGATATTGAGATAACAATCACAATGACAGAATCAAGAGATTTAAATATAGCAGCATACCTTAATATGGCAGACCAAGAATTTAAGGAAATTTATACTCCGCAAAAAAGACATACTTCTGTTGAATACCTAAAAGAACAAGTGGAAGAACTTTCTGAAAAACTTGACGAAGAAATTGAACAAGCAACCGAAAAAGAGGATTATGAAACAGCAAGTGCCTTATCAAAACTGAAAAAGGAAATGGATGTAGTGGAAGAAGAAACCGAAGGATTAACAACCGATGACGAAACTGATAATCGTTACAAGCTGGAAGATAGAAAAAGAAAGATTGCACAAGAGATTGACAGTGCCACAAAAAACAAGCGGTTACAATTAGCGAAAGCGCATTACTTTGAAACTAAAGAAAAATGTGAAACCATAATTGATGAAAATGGAAATGACTATGAACGTAAAGTTTTCAATGACATCATTGCACAAGAACAAACCTTTTTAACTACCAATAGCCCGATTAAAATACAAGAGAAATCAGATGAATTACATAGTATCATTGGGCAGATTCGTTGGCGGACTCCAGAGTTTCTTAGGAATAGTTTTGAATGGTTAAAAAGCGAACAAGCCAAAATGAATGACCAAAATGCTGCAAAGAGTTTAATTGACGCTGGCAAATTTGCAATTGAAAGTCAAAATTGGGACAGACTAAAAGAAATTAATTACGGCTTGCTTGACCAGTTACCAAAAACAACAAGAGAGCAGCTAAATACCAAAATCGGGTTTGGGCTTTAACAAAATATTAAAGATGAAATTGGTCTAATCCGATGGATAAAATAATAAAGATAATCTTAGCAGTCTTATTTTTTGTTTGCCTATTTGATATGCCTTATGGTTATTTTCAACTCGTTCGATTTTTAGCATTGGCTGGCTTCGCACTACTTGCATACAATTCAAATGAACTAGGACAAAAAGTAGAAGTTATTATTTATGTGTGTTTAGCAATCTTATTTCAACCAATACTTAAAATTGCATTGGGTAGGCAATTGTGGAATATTATGGACGTAGTCGTTGGTATTGGATTAATAGTTTCAATTTTTATACGACCGACTATTAGCAAGCGCTAATGTGATGAGATGTTATTCCTATAAAATATAAATTAGTAATCTCAATTTAATAAATTACTTCCTTTAAACTTAAACTTTCATTCCTTTTGATTTTCTTGCTATTTCTTTCTTTGGCAGTAATGACTTCTCAATCTTTACCACTGATGTTTCTTTTATTTTCACAGTATTTTCATTTGCCACCTCATGCTGCTTCATCTGGTTCTCCTGAATCTTAATAGAAATTTCCCGTTCCAATTTTGAAACATCCTTTTTAAATTGCGCCAGTTCATTTTCTTTTTCAAATGGTTTTACAACCAATTGCTGTAGCATGGGAATGTTTTGCTCCAATTCCTGCAGATTCTTTTCATACTTTTCTTTTAAAGCATCTACCCGGTCAATAGCATTTATGAAATACCTGGCTGCAATCCGGGGGGTATCAATATTGATATGCCCCTGGTTCCATAAATATTTTATACCACTTTCTTTACTCTCAGCAAAGAGGATATTTTTATAGTGGTACTCAAACATTCCTTTATCATCGTAGGTTTCCCTTTGGCGCCTTACAAATAATTCAAAGCCATAAAGGCTGCCGATTTTCATCGTATCACTTTCCTCATGCCCCGGCTTCCATGTTGCAGAAAGTTGAATTAAATACTTCCCGATTATTTCGGGATCAGCTGAACTGGCATCATTTAATAAAATAGGATTTGCTTTTGCACCTTCTTTATCAAATTGTAATTGGCTTTTGTAAGCGGTTGCATCAAGGGTTAGTTTATTAATTGTATGCAGGGTACTTTCTTTATCCGCCTGCATACTTTCTAAGTGAAATTTGGAACGAATCACTTCCTTATGATGTGCAACTTTAAGGCTTTCCAATACAGCAATTTTCTTTTCCATTTTTGATTTTTCCAATAAAGTAGTATCACCGGAAAGAATGGCGATGTACTCTGAAAAATTCATCCCGCTTTTTTCATCAATTGAACCTTCATCAATTGTTCTAACATTCAGCTCACAATTTTTCATCTGGCTGATAAATGTTTGCTTATTTTTTAGCAGGTTAAATTTGTAATTATCCAATGATTGTTCCACTGCATAAATATAATTGTCCACCTTATTTCCGTAAGTCTCTTTCGCTAAAATATTCCCCTGTCTTGCACCCCGGCCATTTCGTTGCTCCAGTTCCGAAGGTTTCCAGGGAATGTCCAAATGGTGCATTGCAATTACTTTCTTTTGAACATTAAGGCCGGTTCCGGCCTTTTCAGTACTGCCTAATAATATCCTTATTTCGCCACTATTCATTTTGCGAAACAGTTCTGGCTTTTGCCTATCCGTCCAGTCGTGTATGAAAGTGATATGATTGGCAGGTATTGAAAAATCAGTTATCAACTTATTTTTCAACGCATCATAAATATTAAACGCATCCGGTTTAGGTGTACCAATATCACTGAAAATAATCTGCGTTCCTTTTTGCTCATGACTTAAGTGGTATAACTCCGAAACTTTTCTTGCACAAACATTTACTTTATTATTGGGATGGTCTTCGTAAATAAATGGATTAATCAGGCGCATATCTGCCGCCATCTTTTTGGCATAGTTAGTCGCAATCAGCATCCTGCCTTTATCTTCCTCTTTAGTTAGCGGAAGCCGGCCAATTAATTCGGCATCGCCGGTTTTAGCAAATGCCATTAGCTTTTTAGTAAACTCCTGCTGGTCTGGTGTAGGCGGAATATTTACCAATTGCTCATGCAACTCAGGTTTATCCAAATTAATATGCTTGGCAGTTTTATAATCGGTGATTTCATTATAGAACAATGCCAGCTCAGGTACTTTAATAAAATGGCGGAACCTTTCTTTTGCAATGATCTCATTGGTAACCGAGAATTCAAAGTCAACTGTTTTTCTTGCAAACACTGCCGCCCAGGCATCAAAGTTTTCAATCTGCTGCCTTCTCATTTCATTAGGCCGCAGGTATTTAAAGAGCAAATACATTTCAGTAAGACTATTTGAAATGGGTGTGCCTGATAAAAAAGTAACACACAAATCGCTATCGAATTTGTCCTGTAAAGTTCTTACTGCAAAAAGCATGTTCAGCGCTTTTTGGCTGCCCTCCATATTCCCTAAACCGGCAACCCTATCATGCCTTGTGGTGAATGTAAGGTTCTTAAATTTGTGTGACTCATCAACGAACAAATGGTCAATGCCTAAATCTTTAAAGTTGATACCTGCATCCTTCTTTTCATCAATGTCTTTTAGTATGCCCTGTAGTTTTATACCTAAATTATTTTTTCTTATCTCCAACCCTTTTAACATACGCCGGGATATTTCACCACCCATATCTTTCAATGTATAAAGGTCTCTTTCAACGTTGTCCAATTCTGCCTGGAATATCTCTCTTTGAATTTCCGGTGATTGTGGGATTTTACCAAACTGGTCATGAGTTAAGATGATACACTCCCAATTATTATTTTTTATTTCATGGAATAATCTTAATCGTTTGGCTGGCATAAAATCATTTTCTCCCGGAGCAAGTATTTTAGCATTCGGATAAGCCTTTCGATAGGTTTCAGCAATTTGATTTACATTGGCTTTTAATGCCAGGATCATTGGTTTATTAACTATTCCCAAACGTTTCATTTCATGGGCTGCCACAACCATTGTTAAAGTCTTTCCCAAGCCTACCTCATGGTCAATTAATGCTCCTCTGTTTTGTATAATCCGCCATGCTGAATTCTTTTGTGAACTGTATAAATCCTCAATGCCTAACCTTTTTAAATCTAACCCCGGAAACTGTAAATGGCTTCCATCATACTCCCTCAAAACATAACAATTAAAAGTATCATTGTAGAGTTTTTCCAAATGACTTTTATCCTCCGCTGGTAATTCTTTTAGCCACACAGTAAAATGATTGCGGATAGATTCAATCTTTTGATGTGCCAATTGAATGGCATCGTTATCCGGAACCCTTATTTTCTTATCGCCTAAATCAATTTCATAAGTATAGAATGGTGTGGTATTTTCTAAAGCATTTTCTAAAATGGTATGACCGTAAGTAGTGCTTCCACTCTTTGTAGTAACAGCATATTCCTGATTGGTCTTGGCATTACTACTTTCAATTTTTACCTTGAATGTATCCAATGAAGAAAAGTAATTTACTTCTGTATTCAGTTCAAATAAAGAAGTAGCAAAGCGATTGTAATAATCCTTTGGAATCCATCTTTCACCCAAATTAAAATCCAATAGTTCATAAGGGATTTTCTCAGGTTGTATTTTTTCCAAGGCTTCAAGGCTTCTTTGAAATTGAGCATTTTCCGGATGTTGTTCTATTGCATCTTTTGCAATATTTAATTTGATGATTACATTACCACTTAACATTTGGTCAGCGGTTTCCCATCTTTCATTTGCAGGGTTTAAATAAATATGATTGCCTAATGCCTGTATTGCATCTCGTTCCGTAGATCCGGTAGCAGCGGCAAGAAACTCCATATCTACAAAGCCCTTATCATTCAGGCTTCTTGCTAAAGCCTCCACGGGGTTATCAGTATGAAATGATTCCTGCCTTTGAATTAGTGATTGGGTAAGAATATCAGCTTTTAAATAATGCTCACCGTCCTTTCTTTCCAACGATGCTAATATGAGGAATCCAAATGCTTCATCTTTTAATATTCGTTGCCTGTTAGTGCTTGTGTTTAATATCCCATAACCTTTTACTAAAGCATCATACGATTCATTGAGTTGTTTTCTTATATCTGGATATTCAATCTTTTCAGTGGCTTCTTTATCAGCCAGCATTAAATATTCATCTCTTACTGCTGTGTATTGCTGATAAAAGCCTGCATCTTTTTTCTCGTAAAGGCTTGGTAAGAAAACAGGTTTATCATTTTCACCAGCGATATAAGAAACAAAACCGACCCGGCCATTGTGAACCACCAATGTGCCTTCTTTATGATATGGGCTAAGATTCGTTAACGCCTCTAATTGCCCATCATTTTTATTAAATGGGATATGAAAAGTTGATTCGCCTTCATTATGAAATTGATGGTTGTATTCCTGTAGTTTGTTGGGTAAGCCATTTAGCTCATTATGAATGGCAGAAGCATTCATCCAGTTTGCAGGAAATTGTATTTCATCAACATTGGAGTACAGCTTGTAAACATATTGTTTAAAGGCCAATGATTTGGCAGTAATTAAAACAAATGCTTCATGCTCTGGCTTATCGGTAGTTTTGATAAGGTTGGCTATCCTGGCTGATTTCCTATCAACAACAGTTGCGTCTAATCTGTTGATATAAGCTGATGCCCGGTTAATGTTTGTCGCCGGGGAAATATCAAATAATCCCAATTGAACAACACTATTATCGGGGTTGTTTTCCGGCATGGGCAGATAAGTTAATTGCTTGCCGGTTGCAATAGTTTCCTGCGTAACTTTTAAATCAAACGCTTGCTTGTTGAAGTGTTGATTAATACCATCAGTTATTGTTGCAGCTAACTTCTCTTTAATATCGTTTATATCACCATTCTGCCATACAGATTGATTGGCTTTTCCATATTGATTCCTCCCTGCACTTATTTCATCTCCAAGAATAATTTCAGGGTGATGTTGTATGTATTGATTGATGGGATACTTGCCAAACTCATTCTCAGCCTCAATTGTATTGATTAGTAATTCTTCATTATCTGAAAGAGATTGTTTGCTGATATTCTTTTGCACAATCAATAAATGACTGGCTGCTTCTGTATTACCGGTATCTTTCATTAAATTATCGGGCAGCACATTCAAGCTGATAAAATCAGCATGATTAAAAACATGCTCCCTTGCCTCTTTATTAGATGGGCTATTTAAAAAAGCATCGGTTGTTATAAATGCCAGTAAGCCGCCATCTTTTATTTTATCTAATCCCTTTGCAAAAAAGTAATTGTGAATTTTACTGGTTATTGATTCATCATTAATAGCTTCATCAAATACCCGAAAGTTGCCGAAAGGGATATTGCTGACGATCAAATCATGTGTTCCATTTTCTGCACCGGGTGTATCTTCAAAGCCTTTTACCTGCACAGAAAAAGGGACGGGTATCGAACTACTCAAAGCAGTCAATACCCGTCCCGTCAGCATATCTTTTTCTACGGCAGTAATGTTTTGCAATGAAGGAAAAGTATTTGCAGCTTCGTTTACAAATACACCGGCACCAGCACTTGGTTCATAGATGTTTTTAGGTTCAATCCCTTGTTCTGTTAAAACAGCAAATACAGTTTTAGGAATAATTTCAGGAGTATAAAAAGCTGTAAGGATACTGTTCTTTATAGAATCTATGGCTTGCTTATATTCTACTTCATTGAGCTGATGCTGTAATAATTGGTGCAGTTCAATAATATCTGGGTAGAGTCTTAAATCTTCTTTGGATGCTTTTAGTTTTATCCATTCTTCTTTTGGTGAATTTGGATACAGTACAGCTTTTAATCCGCCAAAACCAGTATAACGCTTCAATGCTTCTACCTGTTCAGGTAAAAGCATTTGGCCTTGCTTCCATTCTAATGCAATCTGGATGGCGGCTATATTATCCTTCAGTTTCTGTTGACTGTTGTAACCCATCATTCACATTTTCATTCTCACTTGTTACGCCTTCTAAATACCCGCTTATGGTTCCAATAATAGCATAGCGAAGAAATTGATTGTCTTCATTTTCTTCCGAAAAATTCAAATCAGCAAATACCGGTTGGCATTGGTCAATAAGGTTTATAACCTCAAGCTTCAATGTTCCGGATTCTTGTAATTGATTGTAAGTAGTTTCAAATTCTTCTTGCAGGAGATTGCTTATATAATTAAACTTAGATGGCCGAAGGTCTTGTGTCAATACATCCATACAGGCATCCTCTATAATGTATGTAGGCTTCCCGTTTTCCATCTGTTTTATTAAAGAACTTACTGTACTTATCTTGTCAGACAGGTATTCAGTTACTTTTCCATTTTCCTCTAATTGAAACAATAAATCAGGGTTGTTTTCCCTGATATATTCATGAAGTTTAGTGATAAGGGCTTGCTGCATAATCTTGAATTTTATACTCCAAAGAATGACTTGATAACTGTTGCTACTATTACCAGGAATACGCAACTGCCAAACCAGGCCGCTGCCACCTTACCGGTGTCCTGATCGCCGCTATTCCATTTTTGATACACTTTAACTGCACCAATCAGGCCCACGATGGCACCTACGGCATACATTAGGTTTGTACCTGCAGCAAAGTAACTCCGCACCTTTGTGTTGGCTTCATTTATACCTGCGTTGCCGTCTTGTGCTGATACATAAAAAGAAATCAACAATAAAAAAGTTGTTGTTGCTAAAGCAATCATTTGCTTTGTGTTTGGGTTTCTTTCTCTCACATTTTTCATAACTCACTTTATTTTTTGATGATAAAGAATTTTAAAATGCTCCATTGTACCATTCTACCGCACTTGTTTTTCCTGCACACCTGGTACAATGAAGCATTAGTTTTTCAAATTAATTCCATAAATTTTTGAAGTCGTTTTGTTGGAACAAGGTTGGGTATTTTAAATTTACTTCCTTTAGCACATCAACTTCCAAATCCTTCCTGCAATCGGCATTTTTGATGGCTGGGTATTTTGTACAGATTGCATGCAGGGAATTGATAATTTCTTCTTTTGTTATTTCAGCTTCATCAGCTCCCTGTACAAAAGCGGTTACCTCATCGGTAAAAGATTGAACCAATGGCGAAATGTCAATTTCCAACGAAGGTTTAGGCTGGTAATCCTCATGATTTTCTGAAGCAGCAAATTCTTTTAAATTTGATAACGCCGCTGTTGTATTAAGTGAACCATCATCTACTTTTCTGATTCCGATAATACGCAGGATTTCCCATTTGTAAAACCAAAACCCGATTAGAATATAATAAATAATGAGTAAAAGTATAATGGCAGAAAAATACTGCCCCCAGGCAATTGAATTAAACATAGCTTTTATTTTTTCTTGTTCACAAATCAGTTTCTCTTATAAAATTCTTGTTTAAAATAAGCTGCAAAAACGCTTCCAAATGCCAATAATGAAGGGGTAAACGAGGTAGGACAACCCCACTAAGTAAGTTGAAAATGAAAGGAGTAGTGTTGAGAAATTAATCGAATTCGGTTTGAAGCAATTCTGATGGAGTAACTTCTAAAGCCCTGGCTAATTGGAGAATGGTGGTAAAGGTGATATTGATCTGCCCTTTTTCAATTTTGGATATCTTGCTATTGTCAATATCACAGGCATAAGATAGCTCCCGAAAGCTTAATCCCTTTGCTTCCCGGAGTTTTTTAATATTTAAACCCAACTTTTTTAGGTTGGTTTTGTCGCTTTGCCTAACCATGGTGTTTGATTAAGCAGCAATATGATTGAACTGTGCAGAAATAGTGCGGCCTAATAAGACCGCAGTTCAAAAGTTCTCTTTAATTTTGAGGCAAATCTGTATAAAATGGAACCTTCTCCACTATTACAACAGCCGATAAATGAACTTGAACTATCAGAAGGGTTTAAGGAAATGGCGATCAAGCATGATTTTAGGAATTTACTGGATATTGTTAATTGGCCTGCCGATGTGCTGTTATTGCACAATGATTTTACTTATCATATTTACCAGGAGTTGAGGGATTTTTTGCAAAAGAATGGATTGCTTTATCATTTGAAGACCGGAAAATCACAACTTGCCTAAAATATTAATCCACTTAAAAAGTAAATCCTTCACTGCATTAATAGTAGCCTTATCCGGCGCATGATATTTTGTTTCCAGGCTGCCAAAAGAAATATCATCTTTTTGCAGGGTGGTAAATATTTTAGCAGCAACCCTAAGCATTGGCGCCACGGTCCGGTTAATAATTATTTTATCAATTACCAATAGCCGTAATAGCACTGCCAGCTTTGCAACTGATAATGAAGTATGGATTTTATCCTCATTTTCATTCAGTTTGTCCGCAACTTTTTCAGGTAACTGTACATTCTCCAGAAATTTTACTTCCTCATCTATCCAGCCATTTATTTGTTCCTTTAGGGAAGGCATGTTAGGATTGTAACAGCAGTTTGGTTTTAAAGGAAGTTGATTAATCTTTTTTTGTTCAAATCGCAAAGCAGCTATCTTTTCCTGATTGGTGGGTAGTACTGTAGTTAATCCTTTCAGCCATTCATACTCATAAGCAATAAAATTATCCTCATTATAATTTAAGTAATACAAGGCTTCTATAATGCTTTGCGGCGATTGCACTACCTTTTGAGAAAGCAATTCATTTAGCAATATCTTATGGTATGATAACCGGCTGTAGGTAATTACTATTGATTCATCACCCAATAAATGTTGAATGCTATCCAATACAAGATTGGTTAAAAAGATATCAGTATTTTCCTGCTTTGAAACAATATGCTTTAATTGCTTTACTTGTTTCTTTATATTTTCTTTGGCAATGCTAATATAAGTTTCAGGTACTTTTTCGTTATGGTCGAAATAGTTACCAAAAAAATCTTCTACAAAATCAAGAGTGCTTTGCAGATGTTGACTAATTGCATTATACAGCAGGGCAATATTTTCATTTAATGGCCTGATCTGACTGTATGCAAAAAGTTTATCCAAGATTCGGATCAGTAAGGTTTGGTTAACTTTTACATATTGCTCCTTATCCATCACATTAGGTTTCTCAATCAAATCTTCTATCAGCATTGACCTTATTGTTTGCTGATCATCCTCAGATTCATTTATCACCAATTGTACAGCTTCGGCGGGCAATAAATCATCGTTGGTATTTATGGGGTTCAGCCTGCTATTTATGACTGTATTCCATTTGTCAAGAATCATAGAGGGCGAACTGGTTTTTAAGCCTTTACCCCTAATTACCTTCTGGCTAAAGAGCAGAGGCAGTTGTTTTGTGGAGTTGCTCTTCATTTTCATAGGTTTCCATTTAGGTACCTATACCAAACAAAGTTTAAGCCCGTATTCATAAAAAGGTATAAGCAAAGGATACTATTTTCATACGTAGAAATGAGTATTTACGCTGAAAAATGCCGAAATGAAGGCTTTTAAGATTGGCAACGGCGAATTGAAACAATATGGAGTTACGCTAATTCCAGCTTATTTATAAGCTCAATTTTATTTGATACCTGTGTTTTCTCAAAGATATTTTGTGCGTGTTTGGTTACCGTTCTTTCTGCAATAAAAAGGGTTTCGCCTATGTCTTTATATTTTTGTCCCTGGCATATTAATTTGGCAATATCCTTTTCCCTGGTTGTAAGATGGTATAATTCGCAATTTTGCTCAAATGCCCCGGAGGAGTCATCTTTTTTATGAGGGTTATTATTTGAGTTTACGATATTGAATGCCTTGTTCCAAATAGCCCTTTTTTGCTTTCCTGCATACAATAGGATAGAATCAATTTTTTGAAGTAATTCAGCAATTGAAAAGGGTTTAGGGACATAATCAATTGCACCTAATTTTAATCCCTGTAGTTTATCATTGAAGGCAGCCTTTGCAGAAAGAAAAATAAATGGAATGTGTGAATAGGAGGAGCTTTTTGAAATGATTTTTGCGAAATCATACCCATCTACCTTATCCATCATTATATCCGTAATAATTAAATCCGGTAATGTTTTTAGTTCCTTCAATTTTTTAAGTGCATCATTCCCATTTAGTGCTGCATAGGTATTATATTTTTCACCAAGCTTTTTTAAAAGATAATTAAGCATTGTAATTTTATCTTCAACAATAAGAATAGTTTGTTTTGCCTCGTCAAAAATTGCTTCATCAATTATTAATTCCTCTTTGGTAGTTGCAACTGATTTGGGAACCACCTTTGAAATAAAAGTTTCATTATTAAGTAAAGTGTATTGATTTAATGTAATCAACATTTCTGTCCCAGGAGAAATTTTAGGATTGCTGATTAGCTTGATGTTTCCGTTCAGATCATCAATCACCTTTTTAACAATTGGCAATCCAAGCCCCATTCCCTGGGTGTTCGTTTTTGGGTTAGTGATTTGGTAATAAGGTTCAAATACTTTTGCCTGCAAATCTACAGGAATGCCAGTGCCATAATCCTTTACCGAAAATTGAAAAGCATCACCCATCTTTTTAAGTGTCACTTCAATAAAACTACCACTATTTGAAAATTTGATACTATTTTCTATAAGGTTATTTATAATCCGGTTAATGGACAATGGGTCTGCCTGTATAAAAATATTATCTGCAATAGTTGTCCTTATTTCTATGCTGCTTCCGTTAGCATATTGCTTAAATAACATTATGCTATCATTCAGTATTTCACTAAAGTTGCAAACCAGGTCATGATTATAAAAAGCAAACCCCTTATTGAATTTTTCCAAATCAAACAGATTGACAATATCGGACGATAATTTATCAAGGTTCCTTTTTACTATATCCAATTCTTCTGATGGATTATTATTACTGATGTATTCTTCTAAATAGTTATTGATAAGTGTAAGAGGTGTCTTTGTTTCATGTGCCAGATTTACAAAGGTGTTTGTTCTTTGCTCATTTATTATTTCCAACTCTTTTGTCCTTTTATCTACTTCATTTTTAAGAGTACTGTTCCAATTTAAAAGTTGCTTTTCAGAATTGATTAGCCTTTCCTGCTCAGTTCGCATTTCCCTGATATGTCTTTTCATTTGCAATGCAAATAATGACAAGAACCCGAAATTGGTTATATAAGCTTCTGCGGCTTGACCCATGTTAAAAAAATCTATAACTGGCAGCATAACCCATGGTGTTAAACTCAAAAGCAGCACGGCCATTTCTTCTTTAGATTGCCTGCCGGAGAAATCATTTTTATATTTAAACCGAATGGCTTTTACCATAGTGATAATAACCCACAAAGCATATACAACCGGAAGTATAAGTAAATCTTTAGCTAATTCTAATTTATTGGTAACGGCAAAGACAATCACAAAAAGCAGGTATGGCAGAATTAGAAACATATACACTCCCCAATGTGCATGAAATTTCATTTTTTCCAATGAGAAAGCTTTATATACATAGTAGGGAAAGTAGCAAGGAGTAATAAATCCGGTGGCATAAGCCAATGACACCTGAATAAAAAATGAGCCAGGCATATTCTTATCTGGCAAAAGCCCACCTGTAATATTATAAATGATTAAAAGAAAAATTAAAACAATATTCAGGTAGGCTGTTTTATCAGCAGGTCGGGCTAACCTATAAATCAGCAGATAGAAAAAGATAACAATTTCTATGCTCACAAAAACGAATGTGACAATATGCATTTGGGTACCGGGTATCAGCAAATTGATTGTTTTAATTTATTTTCTCTTCAAACAATAAAGCTTATAGCCAAAATCAAATTCATGATAAATTGAAAAGCCAAATTTCTCATACCATGGCACATTTTTTAATGTCGATGTTTCCAAACAAATTGTTCTGTTTTGCTTTTGCCCTTCTGAAATAACATCTTGCAATAACTGGCTTCCAATTCCTTTATTTTGATTGTGTGAATCAACGCCAATAAACCATAAGTAATATAATAGTCCATTGGGATGCACCTGTTTTATTTTAGCTTCCCGTTTCATTGCCTTATTAATATTGGAGACACCCAAACAGGTAAAAGCGAATTTAGCATCCAGTAGAATTGATTTTATTGTGGTTCTTTTTTTATCGGGAAATATCAATAATGCACAGCCTTTTTTATCCTCGGTTAGAAAAATATCGCCAAACAAATTGCAGACATCATAAGAGTATTCCATTAGCCGTTTTATTCTTTCAACCCTTTTGCTATCCTGCCTGATGATATAATTAACGCTTTTATTTTCGTCAAATGAACTTACAAGGATACTAACAATGAGGTCTTTATCTGAATATTCCGCTCTTATCATACCTTATAAGTCAATTGGTTATGGATAAGACATAACAATTTCTATACCGATTTTACTCAAAAAATAAAGTACCCTTCGCCAACCATTGGATTGTTTCGGTTTAAGTGCCTTTATTAAACTTTATACTAAACAATTACTTGAACAATAGCGTAATATTTATGCCGTTCCCTTCGGTCGGGCTTTTCACTACAATCTTCTTAGCAGAAGGATTTCCGTTGCAATCCCTAACGGATGTGTCAGGGTATTTGAATATAAAAGTCAATGAGATTTAATTTAACTGGAAGATTTTAAAATACCAGAGGACTATAGATATAATACACGTTCCAGTATCCCCGAATTAGCTTTTAGGAATAGGTCATAAAATCAAGTGTATTTAGAAGCCAACGACCATTTTTGGGGGTTTTCATGCTTATTTAGGCTTAGAAACGCTAAATTTGGTTAATGACGTTTGATGCCCTTTGCCTACAGTTTAAAACAGCAAAACCCTTAATTCTACTAAGGGGTAAGAGTGCGCCATTCACACTATCCTTCTTTTATAAGGCCTTTAAAGAGGCACATGTTACCACTATTACCAATACAGAACTTAGAAATAAGCTGGAAGGATATCTTGAAGATTTAGAATACGAGGAGAAAGACGATGAATTGGAAGCCAGTTCCCTTTTTGACGACAACTCTCTTAAAGCTGCCCAGTATATTGAAAAGTGGAGCAATGCCGGTTTCCTGAGAAAATATCCAAATGATGATGGCGAAGATCTTCATGAACTTACCAGTGACACGCAGAAGGTAATGAAGTGGATTGATGATTTGCAGACAAGGGAATTTGTAGGTACAAACAGCCGGTTTAAAGATATATTTTTCAGATTGCAGGAAATGATAGAACAAAGCACAGAAAACGCAGAAGTGAGAATTCAGGAGTTAGAAAAGAAAAAATGGGAAATTGAAAATGAAATTAATTTATTGAAGACTGGCAAAAGTCCGATAGTTTATGATGATACGGAGATTAAAGAACGGTTTTATGACTTAAACAAAGTCGCAAGAGAATTATTGAGCGATTTTACTGAAGTAGAACAAAATTTTGAACAAATACGTAAAGACATTCAAAGAAAATATACAGAAAAGGATGTGGCGAAAGGTTCTTTATTGGTGTTTGCTTTAGATGCCTTAGATGAAATTGAAGGGAAAGACCAGGGCAAAAGTTTCAAAGCCTTTTGGGAGTTCCTTATGGATGAAAGGAAGCAACAGGAGTTTAGCCAGCTTACCGAACAATTGTATCAGCTTTTGAGGGATAGAAATATTGATTATGGTAATGACAGATTTTTGAAAAATCTGAAAAGATATCTGCATGCTTCAGGTAAAAAGGTAATTGACGCCAACCGAAAGCTTAGTGAAAAAATTAGTCGTGTGCTTTCTGAAAAAAACATGCTGGAAAGAAGAAGGGCTATTGAATTGATAGGTGAGATAAGACAGTTTGCCTACGCTATGACTGATAGCCGGTTTAAAGACGATGAATTTCTTGAAATAGAAGATGAACCTGATTTGAACCTTGTTGACAGGTGGGAATTAGGTGATGATAAAGAAGATGTAACCACTGTCCAATTTCCCGATGGACTTGGAGGAGCTATTTCATCCGAGGTTGATTTTAAATCTTTATTTGATCAGTTTACTTTTGATAAGAAGAAGCTGGTACAACGAATAGATTCTATGCTTCAAAACAAAACACAGGTAACTTTAAAAGAAATCGTAGATAACTACGGATTGGAAAATGGTTTAAGCGAAGTTGTTGGTTATTTTTCTATTGCATCAGGAAGTAACCATCATATAATACTGGAAGAAACTATAGACCCGATTTGGATTGAAGAAAGAAAAATAAATGTGCCAATGATCATTTATACTAAGCCAAACAACTAAACCACAAAATGGAAGCTACTACATCGAGATCCCTTTATGCTCATGTGATAATAAAGTTATTGCAAGGGCCAGTATATGCTGATGAAAAACTTGTTTGGCGTGATTTACAATCATGGCAATCAGCAATACAAGACTATTTTGGTAAGATCGGTATTCAGCTTTTGATAAATGAAGTGGATGGCTTCGCCAGAATTATGCAACCAGAACCTGACGAAAATGAAGAAAATCCTTTACCAAGACTGATGCGGAAGCAAACAATGAATTATGAAACGACTCTCTTATGTGTAATACTCAGGGAGATGTTAGAAGAATTCGACATTAAAAGCGAAGGAACCAAATTATTTCTTACTCAAAAAGATATTAAAGAAAGGATTGAACTTTTTTATAAAGAACAGACCAATAAAAGTAAGCTCTGGAAAGAACTGTCAAAACCCATCAACAGTTTGCAAAATATCGGGATTTTGAAACTGACACGGGAAGATGCCGTTAACAAAGACAATAACCAATACGAAGTAAAAAGAATTTTAAAAGCGTTAGTTAATAATGATAAACTGGAACAAATTAAGAACAAGCTAGGAACCTATGTCAACACTATTCAACAGCAATAATTCAGAAGGCGGCTATAGATTGCGATATATGGAAGTATTCAATTGGGGTACTTTTAATGGCAAGGTATATAAGTTACAGACAAATGGAAAAACTTCATTGCTTACTGGCGCAAATGGTAGTGGAAAAACTACTTTGATAGATGCGCTACTGACTTTATTGGTTCCAAGTAATAAAAGATTTTACAATCAATCTTCCGGAGCAGAGATAAAAAAGGAAAGAGATGAGAACTCTTACTTCTGGGGGCATTTTGGAAAAACCTATTCTGAATTAGATGAGAAATCAAAAACAGAACAGCTAAGAAATAAATCAGAAAATCCTTACTCAGTTTTGTTAGCTTGTTTTCAAAATGCAGGAACACTGCATACCATAACATTGGTGCAGGTGCGGTGGTTTAGCGGTGGATCATTAAAGAAAGTATTTATTGTTGCACCTTATCAATTAAATATCAATGAACATTTCGGTGCCGGCCATTTCGATATGAAAGGTGAATGGAAAAAGAAATTATCAAAGCAATTCCCTAAGACAGATTTATTTGACAGTTTCAAGGATTACGCCGCCAGGTTCAGCGATTTATTTGGATTAAAAGAAAAAGCTTTATCCCTATTTAATCAAACGGTAGGTATAAAAGTATTGGGTGATTTGACACAGTTTATCAGACACCAAATGCTTGAAGAGCCAGAAGCTGAAGAGCAGTTCAAAAGTTTATATGACCATTACAATGATTTATTAATCAGTCATAAGGCTATTCAGAAAGACGAAAAACAACTTGAATTATTAGATCCCGTCATTGAAAATAAGAATCGCCTGGCGCAACTGCAGATTAACCTTTCATTATTAACTTTTGTTCAGGAACAATTACCCTTTTTTCTGGATAAAATTGAGTATGATTTATTAGATGCTCATATTGCTAAAATAGAAAGGGAAATTGATACAATTAAAAGTGAACAGGGTATTATTGAAGCGGAGATTAAGCAGTTGGAAGATGAGCAAAAGCAGCTTATTACCCAAAAAGCTCTATTGAATATTGATTCACAAATTCAATTGTTAAGTAAGGACAAAACTTCAGAAGGTAAAGATAAAGATGCCAAGAAAAAACACTTTGATGATTATACAAATCTTGCTGGAAAGCTTGGGCTCCAAACCCACCATACTGAGTTGTCTTTTCGGGAAAATCTCAATAAAATAGAGCAGCTTAATATTTCACTAACACAACGGTATGAGGAATTAACCCACTCAAGATTTACAATTAAAAGTGACAAAGAAAAAGTCTCAGCTGAAATAGAGGAATTACAGAAAAAAATAACCTCCTTTTTAGGAAGGAAGAACCGAATAGACGACGACTTGATTAATGTGAGGAAGCGTTTGTTAGATTTATTGGAAGCTGGCGAAGATGAATTGCCTTTTGTTGGCGAATTACTAAAAGTGCGTCAGGATTCATTGCATTGGGAAGATGCGATAGAACGTGTATTGCACAGTTTTTCTTTGCAGTTGTTAGTACCGGAGAAATATAACAAACAGGTAAATCATTTTGTACATTCCAATAATTTACAAACCAAATTGGTTTACCAAAGAATGGATAGAAAGCAAAGCGAATCCATTATGCGATGGCCAAATGACGCAGATTCATTGGTAAATAAAATTGAAATTAAAGATTCCGGGATTTATACTAAATGGCTGGAGCATCAGTTGGTGGAAAGATTTAATTATTATTGCACAGATGATCTTGACGTGTTTTATGGCTCTCAAAAGGCTATTACTTCAAACGGCCTGATCAGGAACAATAACCGCCATGAAAAAGATGACCGTCCTAATAGATGGAGTAATAGAAAGTATACATTGGGATGGGACAGTAAAGACACTGTGGAATTGCTACTTCAGGATAAATACAGGTTAGAACAAGAGCATAACGAATTATTCAAAAAGTTACAGGAAATTGCTCCCCAAATCAAATCCATTGAAGACAAAAGGCCTTTGATTATTTTAATTGCCGAAGTGAAATCATATAATGATATTAACTGGCAGCAACATGCCGAAAAGATTGAATCATTAAACAGGCAAATTGAGGAACTCAAAAAATCGTCCGATAAGTATAGGACAATTTCTGCCCAATTAGAAACTGTAGAAATGGATTTAGGAATAAAGCGAAATTCAAAAGAAGATTGCAGTAAAAAATTAGGCAAACTTGATAGTGATTACAATCAAAAAAATACCAGAAAGCTGGACATCCAGTTTGATGAGCTGACAGGCGAGGGTAATAAAGCTATTGAGAATTTTATTGTCGCAGAAAAAATTACTACCACCAACCCCGAAAACCTGGGAGAATTGGAAAGTTTAAGAAAGTTGCTGGTTGACAAAGTGAAATCCAGATATGGAGCTGCAAATGGCGAAGTAAATAATTTGAACTTACAAACAGTATCTCTTGTCAATGCTTTTATTAACCCAACTGAAAAAATTCTGAAAGACTTTCCAGATTGGAGCGGTGATGTGATGAACATAAGTGCAAGCCTCACGAGCCTCGAAGAATTAGAAGATTTGTATAAAACGATTAAAAACCAGCGATTGGTAGAACATAAGCGCCGCTTCAAAGATTATATGGATAAGAGTATGCTTGATGCGCTTACAAATTACCGGACTTGGTTATTCAATGAGGAGGACAAAATAAAGGAAGTGATTGAGGAATTAAATGTGCCTCTCAAAAAGATAACGTTTAATAAAAATCCTGATACCTATTTGCAACTGGAATGTAGAGCAACAAAAGAGCAGGAAATAAAATTGTTCAAAGAACAGCTCAGTGCAACTATTCCAAATACGCTTGAGTTTGCTACACAGAAAGACGAGGCATATAGAGAGGAGATTTTCAAAAGAATAAAAACGTTGATTACTGAACTTCAAATGGAAGAGGTATGGAGAAAAAAAGTGACAGATATAAGAAACTGGCTTACTTTTAGCGCAAGGGAATATTCGCTGGTTGAAAATAAAGTGGGGCAATACCACGATAACACGGCCAGTTATTCCGGCGGACAAAAAGCACAATTTACCTATGCTATTTTAGGAGCTGCCATTGCGCATCAATTTGGGATATTTCAAGCCGGTAAGCAATACAAAAGCCTGCGGTTTATTACAGTTGATGAAGCTTTCAGTAAATTAGATCCCGAAAAAAGTCAGTTCTTGATGGAGTTTTGCGCTCAATTAAACCTGCAGATTCTCGTGGTTACTCCATTAGATAAAATCAATATTGCAGAGCCATATATCAACGCCGTTCATTTTGTAGAAATTAAAAACAAGAATAACTCAATTGTGTATAATCTTACAATGGATGAATACTATGAACGAAAAGAAGAGTTTAAACAATTAGCTGAAAGCGCAGAATGATAACACCTAAAGAACTATTAGCAAAGGCTGATAAAATATTTTTTAAAATTATCTCTGCTCACTTAAAAGGTGAAAGTATATTTCCATTATTGATGCCCAGTAATAAGCAAGTGACGGGGAGCAATTTCAGTGATTGGAAAAATGACCTTGTGCCATTGTATCAGCAATCTAAAGCGTTAAAACAAAAAGGATATTCGGTAGACTGGAAAGTAAAGAATATTAATGGAAGTAAACAAAGTGTTCCATCAAAAATATATTTTGACACTATTGAAGACTTTTTACACTTTGTTGGAAAAGAAAAAGACAGTTTAAAAATTCAATTGGCAAGAGATCTGCTAATGAATAGTTTTCCTTTATTGGAACAATGGGCGAATGATAACCCTGAAATTCTGTTAAGCAATTATTCTGCCTGGACTGATATTATTAAGGTGTGTAAATATTTTGAATCTAACCAGCCTCCACATCAATTTTATATCCGTGAATTACCTATTGAAGTACATTCTAAATTCATAGAACAAAATGCCGGGCTTTTAAAAAGGTTGCTTGACTTGCTTTTACCAGATGGATGGAAAAATATTGCTTCGAATGAATTGTCTGAACGTTACTTTCTTCGAAAAGTTAGCGTATATACTCAAATAAGAATATTAGATGATGAATTAAAACCACATTTGGGATATGATGAATGCTCCCTGACACTGGAGGATGCCGCATGGATTAAATGGGTTCCTGAGAATGTTTTTATTATTGAAAATCAAATTTGCTTTCTCACTTTTCCTAAAGTTAAAAATTCGGTAGCCATATTTGGAGAAGGGTTTAAGAGCAGGCTTAGTAAAGATATTCCGTGGTTAAATAAAACAAACTTGTATTGCTGGTTTGATTTAGATACTGCCGGGTTTGAAATGCTGAACATGGTCAGGGAACACTACCCTAAAGCCATAAGTTTTTTAATGGATGAGAAAACCTACGCTCAATTTCAACATTTTTCTGTTGATAATAAGGGAAAGAAAAAGATACTCCCATGGCTTTCTCCTGAAGAACAAAACATTCATCTGTTTTTAATTGATAATAATAAAAGATTAGAACAAGAAAGGATTTCTCAATCGTATATTCAGATTAATTTAAAATAGACCGATTATTACCACGCTGTAATGGTCTTGTCGTATGCAGCTTTTTCGCTGTTTCCTTCCTTGTAGATTTAAAGCCTCCGTTCGCCACCCCCTAATCTACCGGGCATTGAAAACTTACTCCACTCACGAAACTTAATGCAAAAGCTTGACTCATGCCTTCTCCAAGCGGCTTATCACAGCGATCTCTATCATCTTTCATTCGCATAAAAGCAGCACACTGAATGAAACAAAATATTGATAAATACAAAAGAAGAAACAGCAATTATATAGTGTTAGACCCGGCACAGTACACCCATCTTATTTCTTTTACGCCTCCGGCAAATAAGCCGGGAGAACTGCACCGGATAAATGTATTGGTCATTGAGATTGGCTCGTGCCTCACCAAACACAATTCCTGATTAGTCAAATTGTAAAGACGACTAAATGATTGCTCACAAGATAGACCTGGCAAAAACTATTTCAAAGACCCGGTACAGTACACCCGCCTTATTTCTTTCACGCCTTCGGCAAATAAGCCGGGAGAACTGCACCGGATAAATGTATTGGTCATTGAGATTGGCTCGTACCTCACCAAACACAATTCCAGCTACTTCAAAATATGAAGACCCTGCAAAGCAGATTTTATAAGAATCAACTTTTTAAAAACTCATTCATCCTTATCTGACGCAAATTTCTTGACAGGCTTTGTCAAAAGCAAGGTCTGCGTCCCGCCAAAATGCAGGGGCGGAACTGGCCACGGGTTTTGCAAAAACAATCTCCACCCCGGTTTGGCCTCCTTCGGAGAAAATATTTGTGGGTAGTATTCTTTTTACAAAAACCTTGCTTTTGCCAAACCCTGTTTCAAGGCCGGGTTGCTACGATTAGAACGAACGAGGCTTATGCCGAGTTAAACATTTATCAACAATTAAAATTTACAATCATGGAAATGACAGCAAGATTAACAGGTGATGCAAAAATCAGCACCCTGAAAAATGACAAACAGGTGGTAAACTTCAATGTAGCAATTAATGACAGCTACAAAGCAAAAGGCAGTAGCGAACCAACAAAAGTAGTAACCTATGTGCAATGCGATTATTGGGTAAATCCGGGTGTTGCACAGTACCTGACCAAAGGTACATTGGTAGAGTTACAAGGAAGAGTTGGTGTAAATGCTTACATCGGTAAAGATGGTGAAGCCAAAGCCACATTAACCTTTCATGTAAACACAATTAAACTACACGGAAGTGCTGGTGTAAAAAATGAAACGCCCATTAAAACAAATGCCGAAGCAGTTGCAGTGGCTGCAGACGATTTACCATTTTAGGACAGAAAGCAAACGGGCGTTGGTAAAATGCTGATGCCCTTTTTTAAAAAATTATTTTCAAAATTTAAAATCAACAATCATGGCACACAATTTAAATTTCAACGAGCAAACAGGCAAACACAGTTTCTTTTCAGTAAACGAAAAAGCCTGGCATGGCCTGGGGCAAATCATAGAGGGATACCCAACAAGTGCAGAAGCATTAAAATTTGCAGGGCTGGATTATACGGTAGCAAAAAGAAAACTGTTTACGTTTGATAATGAAAACGAAGCAGCCAACGAAGATGTAGAAATCAAAATTCCTGAAATAGAAGTGCCCAATTATTTTGCAACCATCCGCACAGATAATGAAACTGTTTTAGGTGTGGTGGGTAAAGATTATGAAGTGGTGCAAAATATTGATGCCTTCAGTTTCTTTGATGCTATTGTTGGTGGTGATGGTATTCAATATGAAACCGCAGGGGCATTGGGAAAAGGAGAACGAATTTTTATTACTGCTAAATTGCCCAGCTATATCAAAGTGGGGAATGATGATTTGATTGAGCAGTATTTATTTTTGACTACTTCGCATGATGGCGGCGGCAGTATTACAGCAGCCTTTACACCCGTAAGAATTGTTTGTAATAATACTTTAAATGCAGCCCTTCGCAACCATAGCAATGCCTTTAAAATAAGGCATACAGCCAATGCAAAAGAACGTTTGGAAGAAGCACATAAACTAATGGGCATTACCAACCAGTTAAGTAATGAGCTGGAAGGCATTTTTAATCAATGGGCGAAGATCCGTATTACAGACCCCGAAGTTAAAAAGCTGATTCAAATGGCATTGGTGCCTAACAAAGAAGTGTTGCAAAATATACAGGCTGGTAAAGATGATGAATTATCTACCTGTTTTAAAAACATGACCGATGCAGCTTTTGAATATGCTATGACAAATGAAACGCAACAATTAGAAACTACAAAAGGTAGTTTGTTTGGTGCTTACAATGCCGTTACAGGGTATTTTCAAAATGTAAGGACTTACAAAAATGAAGAAGCAAAACTTAAATCCTTATTGTTTGGTGGAACTGGACAATTGAGGACAAAGAAAGCATTTCAACTTTGTGAGAGTTTTGCTAAGGCTGAGGTAATGGAATTTTACAATTAAGATTTTTAAGGGGCAAACAAAAAAGTTTGCCCCTTTTTTATCAAGACTTTTAAAGCCTGGAAACGAGCCACGCTTGAGGGCGTGGCTCGTTGGCTTAATGCAATATTTTTCAATAAAAATTAATTGAGTTTATTTTAAATTACCGTAGGATATTTTAAAAGAAATTATATTTTTTCTTCATTAATTCTCCCACAAAGTTCGCCATTTGTCTCCGTGGCGGCAATGAACTGTCCGGCATAAACACAATTCCACCGCACATAGCCACCATTTATTCCGTTGCTTCATTGCCTTGGTCGCCAAAAGGCGGTAGAGGTTCCATAATTAATTTTTAAATCTTTTAAAATGAAATGTTATGGAACAGCTAATGAATTTATCAGAATTAAACATGGTGTCAGAAGTTGAATTAGTTTACAAAAACAAAGTAAAAGCTTCTGAAAGACCTTTGGTTAAATCTGCCAAAGAATGCTATGAGTTGCTAAAGTTAACCTGGGATGAAAACAAGATTGAATTTGTAGAGCAGTTTAAAGTTGTTTTAATGAACCGGGCTCAAAGGGTTCTAGGAATTTATGAGTTATCAACCGGAGGAGTTGCGGGAACTGTGGCGGACCCGAAGTTAGTTTTTACAGCGGCTTTAAAAGCAAATGCCTGTAATATTATTTTAAGCCACAACCACCCATCTGGCAACCTTAAACCAAGTAGAGCAGATGAAGAACTGACAAAGAAGATTGCAACTGGTGGAATGTATCTTGATATAAAGGTGATAGATCACATAATCGTTACTAGTGAAGGCTATTACAGTTTTGCTGATGAGGGGTTGTTTTAGCCCCTTTTTTGATTGAAAAAGTTATTTAACCATGTTCCAATGAGCCCTAAAGCCCTATATTTGCCAATACTTGACAAGTCAACATTAAAACTATGAACAGTCAATTTGGTGAGCGGATTCGGGATCTCAGGGAGAAGCAAAATTTGTATTTGCGACAGGTCGCCCCATTACTTGAAATGGACACGGCGCAACTGAGTAAAATTGAAAAAGGATTGCGGCAATTGAAACGGGAGCAGATACCCATTATTGCCGAAATACTCAAAGCTAATAGTGATGAATTAATGACACTATGGTTAGCGGATCAAATTTATGCGTTGGTGAAAGACGAGAAGCTGGCAAATGAAGCAATGCAGGTTGCTGAAAAAAATATTAACCTAAAGAAGAAAAAGAATAAGTGATAATAAATTCAGATTTAAATATACTTGGTGGGCTTCCTGACTGGAACCTGATCAATGTTTTCCTGAAAGAAAGCCTCGGAACGTTACGTAAAGGCGGAGGCATACATACCTATACCGCAATCAAAACTGATAAGTCTGTCAAGCGATTTGAGAAAGCGATTTCAGCTACGTTGATCAAATTTTGTAATGCAGAGGTAGAAGTATTGGTTCGCAATGTGCTTGACGGTGAAAAGATAACAAATGATAGCTTACTGCTAATATTTTGGAACGCATCATTCAACAATGAGTTACTTAATTATCTAAATACAGAAATTTATTTTCTTGCTTTTTATAGTGGCCGCATTTCAATCAAGCAGGATGAAGTTGTTGCCTGCTTAAAAGATCTGAAGGAACGAGAAAATGAATTGAAGAAATGGTCAGATTCTACCTTGCAAACAACGGCATCAAAATATTTGACTTTGCTCAAAAAGTTTAACTTAATGGAAGGATCATTGAATAAAACAATCATTCATCCTTATCTAAACGACAAGATGTTCATCCTTTTTGTATATTGGTTAACAACCACCGAATCAAAATCAAATTTGCTGGAGAGTGAATGGCTGCAATATTCTTTCTGTGAAAGACCTGTATTCATTGAAAGATTGATGCAAAAGAAGTTTGCCAAATACTTTCAACTAAACTATACAGGTGATAAACTGAAAATTGAAACAACAATACCATACGAAAAAATATACGATGCCATTAAATAACCCAGCAAACATCATACTTGAGGCTAAACGTCTTGTAGAATCTGACAGGCGTTCAGAAATAAGGTTAAATGCTAACGGCGGCAATTCAATCCTCTTGGTATGTGACCCCATGAGGGAGATGGAATATATTGAGCATTTGACAGAACTTTTACCAATAGAGAATTTTTCAATTATTGACCTAAACAAATGCCTGGTTGATTTTGTAACTAATCATAAAACCGAATTGGTTGAACTCTACGATTTGCTCCAATCAACAACGCATGAAATTTTCAAAGCTCCTGCTGGTGAAGAATCAAACGATTTATTTAAAGAGGTAATATCGAAAATACAAAATGCACTTCAACAAGATAAAGTACCTGTGCTGATTAATACCGGTGCTTTGTATGGTACTGGCATTCACAACATTCATATCATGGAAAATGAAATCGTAATGAAAGCGGCTCTGCCGCTTATTATTCTATACCCTGCAACCATAGAACCAGACAGAATCTTGTTCCTCGGGAAGCATCCGGCTTCAAAGTACCGGTGTATGATTATTCAATAAAAAAGAAAGAACTAACATGCTTATAAAAGACATTTTAACCATTGATTTAAGCGAAGACATTAAGAATGTAATCGACTTGGAAGATATTTCAGAAGCAGCCATTCAATCTGAAATTGAAAGCTATATTATTACAGACGGCCTGGCAAAAGAGTACGGTAGTTTTGTATCTACTTATACCTCCAACATCATCGAAACCGGTGTTTGGCTGTCTGGGTTTTATGGATCAGGTAAATCTTACTTCGGCAAGTTGTTGGGTTATATGATGAGCAATAGGCTTATCAGTGGCACACCAGCTAGGGATAGAATTCTGCAACGGTTCACAGGCATTGATGATGAAGCACTAGTTAAGAACTCCATTGCAAAACTAAATAGCATCAATTCCCGTGTGGTGTTTATGGATATTGCAAAGCAGGATACTTCCAAAGGCTTTGCTTATGCTTTGTTCCGTAACTTTTTAAAATCTTTGGAGCTGCCTGAAAATGAACACGGCTTTTTGTTATTCTCCTTAATGTGCGATGCTGCTTATAGCAACGTAAACGATTTTGTGCAAGATAAATTAGGCAAGCCATGGTGGGAGTTAAAAAACAATCGCACTGTTTACATTGGTAAAATAAAGGAGATACATCTAAGCCTAGGTAATTCAGAAGCTGACTACAACAACATTCTTACCACCATCCGCAGGGAAATTGATGAGTTCAGTGCGTCAAAGTTGAAAGAAGAATTAAACAATTATTTTAAAGCAGTAAAAGACGAGAAAGTTGTCTTCCTGTTTGATGAAGCCAGTGAAGCAATCAATCAACAGAAATTCACCTTACTTGATCTGGAAGGTTTGAGTGAATCACTTTCCTCATTGGGTGGTAAGGTTTGGACAATAGCCATTGCTCAGGAAAAACTGGATGATGTAATCAACAACTCAAACGTTACCAAAGCACAACTCACAAAGGTTACCGACCGTTTTAAAACTAAGATACACCTGGAAGCTACGGAAGTAGATGTAATCATTCGCAGCCGATTATTAAAAAAGAATGATGTTGCTGTAAAGAAACTGAAAGAGCATTATCAAAACAACTCCGGCAAAATCGCTGACCATAGCGGCCTTACAGGTGCAGGCAAAACTGAATCGATTGATTCATTTGTTACTTATTACCCATTCTATCAAAACCAGTTTGGTTTATTGCAGAACTTTTTGTTTGGCAGGCAGGGCTATGCTTCTACCAAAGTAGCAGCAAGAGGGATGATCATTACAACCTACGATATTCTGAAACATGAAATTCAGAATGAGAAAATATACAATGTAGCAACAGGTTGGCAAATTGCTAAAGAAGCACAACCACAGCCACCGGTAAGGTTGGTAAACCGTTTTTCTAATGCAGAAACTATTTTAAGAAATGAGAAAATAGATTTACCTGGCCGTCATTTGTTAGAGACGATTCACTTCTTAACGGAAGCAGAAGTTGCTCCTACATCTTTAAGCAATATTGTAAAAGCATATATCAAAGCACCAGAAGACTTTCATGCTTCACAGGCAGTAATTACCAAGGCACTTGAAGTATTGGTTGAACATAAAATATTGCTGCTCTCCAATGGCACGTATCGCATTACTTCAGATATTGAACAACGGTTGTTGGATGAAATGAACCAATACCCGGTTCAGATCTTCAAGAAAAAACAGCAAGTGATTGCAGCGTTCAAAAATGCTGCCTTCATTAAGGCATTGGGTAAGATCAATGATAACAACACCCCCTATGATTTCTATGTAACATCTGACAATGATGATGAATTAACCAATCCGGGTTTAAAACAACTCAAACTAAAGGTAAAAAGCCTTTACAGTTATGGCGATGATAGAAGTGCAGATATAGAGCAAATAAAAACGCAATTCCAAAATGATAAAGACGTAATATGGCTTGCACCCGACAACAGTCATTTCAAAGAAATTGATAAGTTGCTGGATGAAATAGAACGCATCAAATACCTTGAAGAAAAATATTCAAACCCCAATTCCGATGAGGGTATTATTGTTCGGGCTTTTCAGGCGGAACGTTCCACAAAGGAAAACAGGCTCAAAGAATTGGTAGAGCAATCATTGGTGGAGGGTAATTCAATCTATCTGTATAACACGGCTCAGTTAGATAAAACCAATTGGCAAACAACTGTAAATGGATTGCAAAGGCAGGTCATTCAGAATGTATACAGCCAGCGCCTTTCTGCACAATTGTCTGATGCCATTGCAGATCGCATTATTAAAGAAGGCAACAACCAACGCCTGCACACATTCTTTACAGGGCAAGGTGCGGATTTCCAGTTTTTCGATGCACAAGGAAATTTCGTAGGGGAATCACTCAAGTCGGCTGAACAAATCCTATTTAAAATACGAAATACGTTTGTAGATGGAGCTACGCTTGAAAAAGACCTGGAGCAACCACCTACGGGATTTGGATTTGGTACAGTAATAACCACTGTTACAGCCTTAATGCGTGGCGGAAAAATAATGGCCAAGCACAATGGTTCAGAAAAATTCTCCTGGAAAGATGATGGTGTTTCAGCCATATTTGGTAACGCCAGAGAATTTAGAAAGGCTTCATTCAAGGCTATTGCAAAATCATTAAATACAACCCAGAAAAATAGTATTGTTACTGCATTGCAAGAAATGGATTGTGAAACCCATACAGGCAAAAAGATCGACTGGAATACCAACGATTTTGACTTGGTGAATGTCGTTCGGGAACTGGCAAAGCGTTTTTGTGATAAGGTGGATGATATGAAGCGGCAAAACAAAGATTTTGATGCGTTATTCAGCAACCTTGAGAACTGTAAAGATCAGTTAGGAAATTTCACAGGTGCTGTAAGCGAAGCCAATTATATTGATAAGGCAGAAAACTACCTTACTCAAACAGACATTTATGCTAAAGCTGTTAAGGAAATAGTAGATGCAGAAAAATTCATTCGCAATAACCTGGATAAAATACGACAATGGAAAGCCTTTGCCGATGGTGTTGCTGATGAGTTGACCAAAGCAGCAAAAGCTGATGTTACTATTACCGCACTGGTTGCCACTTTCAATAGCTTGTATAAAGGTGAAGTGGTTAAGAATTTCAAATTATTGCAGGATACGGTTCAAAAAATAAAAGATGCTTATTTTCTATTGATGCAGGCTGCTGCAACGGATACGTCAGCTAAATACAGCACACTTCAAAAAGATGCGGATGCCTTGCTCAAAGAAATAGCAACACTACCGGCAGGGTTAAATGATGATGCAAATGCAAAAGCCAATAATATTCTGCAATACGCCTCACAGCGTATCGCTGCTTCAGTTGATATTGATTATGATGTAAAGGACAAGCAAACCAGGTTTACCTATTCTGAAATGCTATCATTCATTCAGTTGTTCAACAGCAACAAAACAGAGTTAGAGATCATCAGATCTGGCTTAATAAAAACGGCACCACCAAAGCCAACGCCCGGCACACCTGCAACACCCACTAAAAAAACATATTCAGCTACTTTGCCGGGTAAGAAAGTAAAAGTGAGTGATTACAAGATTTGGTTGCAAAATGAATTACAAAAAATATCAGGGGCAGCTGCCGATGATGAAATTGAAATCAACAGTTAAAATTTTAAGATGAAGCTATCTGATCATACCGAACATATAAGAAAACTAATTGACTCCGCTTTCAGGAATAGATTAGGGCGTATGGGCATTTCTGCAAGTCAGCTTTCAGACATAAACAGTGTTCCACAAGAATACCATGCAGAAAGAAAACGCATTGAAACTATCCGTGAAGTGTGGATTGCAGAAACCGGAACGGTAGCAGAGGCTTACGAAAAACTGGTAGAGGAATTTACCTTCACCCTTTTTAATCGCCTTGCAGCCTTAAAGGTAATGGAAGCTCACACCCTGCATTCCGAAATCGTTACCAGAAGAAGTCAGCATGGCGACCGTTCTTTTGCACACAAGCATTGGCTAGAGCAAAACCCTGATGGACGCAATAAGGAAATGGAAGGGCTGGTTCATTTTATGGAAGATCAGTTGGCTGCTTTGGCTGCAGAAATTCCTTTATTCAGTCCGCAGCATCCTTATCATTTGTTGCCTACTGCCATTGAGTTGAGTGGAATAATGACTGGTTTTAACCAGGTGGAAACTGATGCCCAGGTAGAAGATTCCATCTGGCAAAGCGATGATGTGCTGGGATGGCTATACGAAAGCTATAATAATTACAAAAAAGCAGCCCATAAGGAAAGTGGCGATAAAACGGAATTTAATAAAGTAAGCATACAAAGCCAGGTATATACACCCCGTTGGGTGGTGAAGTTTTTAGTGGATAACAGTTTGGGCAAACTATATCTTGAAATGTACCCGGACAGTGACATTAAAAACCGATACAAAATTGCCAATGCTCCCAAAACCAGAACAAGAGTAACAAAGCCGCTTACAGAACTGCGAATGATTGACCCTGCTACAGGCAGCGGTAATTACTTATTGTATGGCTTCGATCTGTTTTACGATTTATATACCGACCAGATTGAAAACTATGGTGCAGATTATGACGACCGTAAAATTGCTGAACTCATCATTGCAAACAATCTGCACGGGGTTGATTTGGACGATCGGGCCATACAGTTAGCCCAGTTAGGTTTATATATTAAAGCAAAACGAAAAAAACGTTCAGCAAAAATTGAACACTTCAACATTGTAAGTTCCGATTTTTATTTGCCGGAATATGCTGCGGTAAGCTATTTATTTGAAGGTGAAAACATAGGTGAAAGAGAGCGCCGGATTATTGCTGATCTATGGGAAGATTTGCAAAATGCATACAAATTTGGCGCCTTGATAAGATTGGAGGAAAAAATGAATCTTAAATGGTTTGGTATTAAGAAGGTGGAACCGAAAGGAGTGATCACCATGTTTGGACAGGAAAATCTTGATGATTTTGAAAACTTTCGTAGCTCTTTTTTTGCGAACCTGCAAAAAGCAGTTACACAAAACACCGCCAAGCAAGGGCAAACCTTCCTGAACACCAAAACCCAGGATGCCATTACTTTTCTGCAATTGCTTACCCAGAAATATGATGTGGCAGTTGCCAACCCCCCATATACTGATAGTGCTGATTTTGGACCCGAGTTGAAGACATTTGTTGATACTAATTATAGGCAGCCATACAAGTTCAATTCAAACTTGTATGCTTCATTTATCAAACGGTGTTGCGAATTAACGAATGAAACCGGTTATGTTGCCCTCATTCATCCGCATACTTTTATGTTTATTAAAACATTTGAGGATGTAAGAAAGTATATCATCGAACATACTCATATTGATATAATGGTTGACTATGGATTGGATAGAGTTAATCTTTTTGGTACCGGTATTTTATTGGATGCAGCCTGGTATGTTTTGTGCAAAAAACCAAGCGAGTATGATGGACTTTACCTTAACATTACTGCTAACCAACAAGAAAAAGCTAAGCAAGCATCTTTGGAAGTTGCCTTTGATGATGCAATAAATTTAAGAAAGAATGAAAGAGTATATTCATTAACCCAATCTAAACTAAAAATCATTGATGGCTGGCCTTTTATTTATTGGATAAGCGATGGGTTTAGGGAGAAGTTTATGGATGATTCCCTTAAAAAATATGCAAGTGTAAATTCAGGAATTAATACTGGAAATAATGATAAATATTTACGTTTTTTTTGGGAGATACAAAATTCAGAAAGATGGAAAGGCTATTCCAAAGGTGGCCCCTATGGAAAATGGTATGGGAACTTATGGATAAAAATTGATTGGCTAAATAATGGAGAAAAAATTAAGGAGGAGACAGGTTCCGTATTAAGAAATAAAGACACCTTTTTCAAGGAAGGAATGACCTATTCTGGAAGTGGTTCTAAAGGCGTTTCATTTCGATTTTTACCTAAAGGATTTATTTGTGATATGGGCGGTTCTTCTGTGACACCACTTGATTCATTTAAAAATATAAACTATTTATTAGCACTTGCTAATTCTAAATTGTTCTTTTACATAACAGATTGTTTAAACCCCACTGTTAATACTCAAGTCGGTGATTTGCAAAGAATACCTTTCGTAAAGCCACTTCAAATATTAGAGGATAATATTTCTGCTTTAGCTGGTGAAAATGTTGCTATCAAGAAACAATTGTGTTCTTATAGTATTATCGAAATCAACTTTGAGAATAATCCGATTGTAGCATATTCAGATACAACACTAAAAGACCGATTATTAACTTACTTAAATTATGAAAATGCGCAAATAGTAAAAGTACTTTTGAACGAATCCATTATCAATCAGTTTGTTTTTAAAGTATATGATCTTAGTCAAGAAGATAGGCTGCAAGTAGAAACAAAAATGGGCAAACCGGTGGGTGAATTACCTGTGTTAGATATTGCCCGAAAAGCCTACTTATCTGAACATTCGCTTGAACAAGAAATAGTACAACAACACATAATCAATCTGGAAGCCATTGAGTTTGATGTACAACAGGTTCAGGCAATCAAATCTGAATTTGCTTCTTTGTACCAAAGCAATAACAACCTCGAAGAATTTTGCATCCGCCATCAGTTAAATCCCATCAATATTTGGTATTGGTTCAAAGGAAGCAGGGTATTGCCGCAAGCCCGTTCAGCTGAAATTGCCCTCGAGTTTTTAGCAGATGCCTTTCGTACTATTCTGGTGGCTGATGAAGATGGTATCGTTCCGCTGGTTGGCCTACCCGGTGAGCCACGGCTAATGGATCGTTTTGAAGATTATTGTTTTAGCAAAGGATTCACCTCAGCACAAATTATGCAATTAGATGCAGTGGTTGGGCGTCCCATCAATGAATATGTAGAGCAGTATTTCTTCAGGAATTTCAGCGATCATCTCAACCTCTTTATGTACCTGCCTAAAACACCCTTCATCTGGCATCTCAGCAGTGGAGTGCATCAGGGTTTTGAGGCATACATCATAATTTACAAATGGAACAGGGATAGTTTGTACAAACTAAAAAGTAGCTACCTAAGTAAACGTACTGAAAGCCTTCAATACCGTTTACAGCAAATTGCGGATAGTACTACCGGCCAGGCACAGACAGAAAAAGAAACTATCCGATTGCAATTGCAAGAAATAGAAGCCTTCGCCAAAAAGATAGATGCATTGATAGCAGAAGGTTACGATCCTAAACTGGATGATGGCGTAGGTAAAAATATTGCACCGCTACAAGCAAAAGGAATGTTGAAAGCGGAAGTGCTAAAAGCTTCCGGCAAAAATTCTCAATTACAGAAATACTTAAATGCAGATTGGTAATGACAGAACAATGGCTCATACAAGATATTAAAAAGTTATTGCAACACCGCAACCGTGTTGTACTGCTGGACCCAACGGGCCAGTGTAGTTTTGTTTTGCCTATTCTGCAACAAAACCATATTAACGTAATTCAAACAGATAACAGCATTACTGAACAATGGCAACAAGAGAAAGAAGAACTCATGCTACGCCATGAAGCTGAAACGACATTTAAAGACAAACCCCTTGTTTTTTATGTTACCCGTCCACAAGATAAACTTAGTTTCCTTTTCGATTATTGCTTTACACATGGCTGCCTCGATCTGAGCCATCCGCAGGATTGGTTAAAGAAAAAAATATTTGCTCATGCCGGATTGCAGGTGCAGCTAGACAATCCAATGCTGCTTACAGCAGCGAAATTAGGTATTGGCAAAGACCTTGCCTGGTGGAAAAAGATAGTGCAGAATTTAGAAGAAGTAATAAACCTTGATGATGAGTTGTTGCCTTTTGTTCACAACCCCGATGCTTATTTAAATACCAAGGATGCGGACATTAAAAGATTGTTTGAAGAAAAACTGCATGAGCTATTAAGTCAGCAATACATAAGCAAGCCACCAAAAACATTGGCAGATGAAGTAGTAAAAAGGATGTTGGATGGCCTTGCCAATGATGAAATATCAGAAACGCTTTTGGCGCTATACTATAAATGCGCCGACAGTGCAACTTACCGTCCTTCGTTAGAAACATATATCCGCAACTATAAATTGAACGGAACTGCAAACCCCTGGAGTGCTCATCCTGATCATTGCTTTGTAAAACTGGACCTGATTGCATTGAAACAAATTGCAGAGAATGTCCGGGATAAATCATTTGTAAGCGATAAACTACAAAAACTAAAGAAGCGAATATTCTCATCCAAAGCGCAGCTTTTTGTGCCCGCCTGGTGGCAGGATGTCTGGACTTTATTTCATGCAGATACGAATCCTCTATCAGGCTGCAACAACCTGAATGCTTTTATAGAATATTACACCGGCACATTCTCAAAGGTGGACAGAGCCATCCGGAATTTGTACGAAATATTTTTGAGTGATGCAAACATCATTCGTCCTTTACAGGAATACTATGAAGGCTTAAACCATTTGTTGCTTCAAACATGGTTTGGTTTTTATTCCGAATACAAATCAGATCAGCAAGGTTATTTGCCAAAGCTGTTTTCTACTGCAAAGCCTAAAACAGCAGTCATTGTTGGCGATGGTGTGCGGTATGAAATTGCTGACTTTGTAGCTAACGAATTGCAAAAGCATTTCAGGGTAGAAAAGCAAATCATGATGGCCGATATGCCATCTGAAACAGAACACAACATGAGTGCTTTATATGTAGGGAAAAATCAAGTTGTTCCAGTGCATAAAGATCGTGAAGTAAGTCTGACGCAAATAACAGGTAAGGCTATTGTTTACATGCCTTTGGAGCAATTGAATTATGGAACGGCAGCCGAATACCTTGTATTGACTTATAAGGATATTGATAGTGCCGGAGAAAAACTGCAGCAGGCAGCCATTAAGTTGTTTTCAGAATTTGAAGCTGTGTTGATTGATAAAATTGCCTTGCTGCTAAATATCGGCTATCAAGATGTATACCTAATTACCGATCATGGGTTTGTACTCACAGGTTTATTAGATGAAGCAGATAAAATAGACCCAAATGCATTTGGTAAGAAAGAAGTACATGAACGCTTCATTCGCACAGAAGATAAACAAACTAACAGCGAATGGTTAGCTTTTGAAGAACCTTATGCAGAGTACAAGTATGTGTATGCAGCAAAGAATCATCGTCCATTCAAATCTAAAGGTGTGTATGGTTTTTCGCATGGAGGCTTTACACCGCAGGAAATTATCATTCCAAAATTCAAGTTTTCCAAAGCAAAATCACAGACATCACAATTGGATGTTTTCATTTCCAATAAACAGGATCTGACTGATGTGCCAAGTGAATTGTTTGTAATCAAGTTAGATGCTCCCAAAGCACCAACTGACTTATTTGGTGGAGTGAGAAAAGTGCAGATAAAATTATATGCCGGCAATAAGGAATATCAGTGCAGCGATATAATTTCCATTGATGCCAGTTCTATAGTGGATAAGGAATTTTCCTTTAGCAGCAATACACAGGTACAGGCGGTGCTAATAGATGCAGCCACACAAGAACAACTGGATACCGCAATCATAAAAAAATCAAACCTCCGTGATTTGGGAGGCTTATAATAAAATGTAACAACATGATAGTATTAGACGACTTAGATAAAAAAGCTTTAGACCACTTCAGGGGCTTTGTTGTAAAGAAAGACCTGGTGGGTATCATCAAGGGTGGTGCAAACGTTCCGGCATTTGTATTGGAGTATCTATTGGCTAATACCTGCAGTACTGAAGATGAAGAAAAGCTAAAAGAAGGCATGGAGAATGTAAAAAAAATTCTTCGTGACCACTATATCAATCCGGAAGAAAGTACACTGATACAATCAAAGCTGCGTGAAAAGGGCAGGTATAAAATTATAGACAAGATTTCTGTTGAACTCGATCCGCAAAGAGACCGCTATTGGGCAAATATCGCAAATAGTAATATTAAAAAAGCAAACATCAGTGATGAACTAGTACGTACCCATGAGAAGCTTATGCTTGGCGGTATATGGGCAATCATAGAAATGGAATACGATCCTATGATTACGATTGGTTCTACTGTATTTCCATTTGTAGTTCGGGATATTAAACCAATCCAATTATCCAGTTTTGACAATACTAAGATTTCTGATAAACGAAAAGAGTTCACCAAAGACGAATGGAAGACCTTGCTTCTTCGCAGTGCAGGCTATGAGCCACAAAGCGAGGGATTGGATGACCGTAAGTTGAACTTACTGTTATGTCGTTTAGTTCCATTGGTAGAAGCCAATTTCAATATGGTTGAGTTGGGGCCCAGGGCATCGGGTAAATCTTATATCTATAAAGAAATTACTCCTTATGCAATATTGATTTCAGGTGGTCAGGGTTCAGTAGCTCAGTTATTCGTGAACAACACTACAGGCCGTGTAGGTGCTGTTGGTTTGTGGGATGCCATCTGTTTTGATGAAAGTACAGATAAGTTATTTAAAGACCGTGATGCTATTCCTTTGATGAAAGATTACATGGAGTCCGGTTCATTTTCAAGAGCAAAAGGAGGTGAGATTTCAGGTTCTGCTTCCATCATTTTGAATGGTAACATCAATCAACCTGTTGAAACTGTTTTACAAACTTCACATTTATTTAGCCCCTTGTCAGATGAAGTGAATTACGATACCGCATTTTTGGATCGTATCAATCTTTTTTTACCTGGTTGGGAAATAACAAAATTCAGCCCGAAAAACTTTACCAATCACTTTGGTTTCAGTACTGATTTTTTCTCTGAAGTTTTAAAGAGCCAAAGGAAGACAACCTACTACGATGCAATTGATAAATATTTCACATTGGGTTCTCATCTTAAACAAAGAGATTCTAAGTCAGTGCGTAAAATAGTTTCGGGATTCATTAAGTTGCTCCATCCTGATGCCATATTCACAAAAGAAGACATAAAAGAATACATGGTTACGGCAATGGAAATGAGAAGAAGGGTGAAAGAACAATTAAAGCGGATTGGTGGCATGGAGTTTTGGGATACCAATTTCTCCTATATTGACAAAGAGACACAAGAAGAAATATTTGTTGGTCTGCCGGAAGAAAGAGGGTCTTCATTAATAGAAAGTAATCCATTACCTCCCGGTGTTTGTTACACCGGTACCAGTGATGGTGAAAATAATTCATTGGTAAAAATTGAAGTAGTTGCATTACGTGGCACGGGTAAAGTAAATGTTACCGGAACAAATAGTCAGGAAGTACGGGAGAACATTAAAAATACTTATAACTATCTCCGGGCAAATGAAAAGAGTATATTAAATGAACAGCATTCGCTTTCGGGGTATGATCTCAACATACAAGTAAGTAATTTAATGGGTGCATACATTAGTGGTGGTATTGGTTGTGCAGTGTTTGTTTCCATACTTTCTGCCATCTATAAAAAGAACTTAAAGCCGGGACTTGCAGTGTTAGGCAATATATCAATCGGTGGTGCTGTGGAACGGGCATTGAATTTTGCAGATAAAGTAACCCTACTCTCAGAAAATGGCGCAAAAACAGTTTTAGTTCCCATGGACAACTTGAGTGAGATGACAACCTTACCTCAAAGTATTTTAGGTAAAACGGATACACCATTTTATGGCAATAGCCAGATGTTGTTGCAGAAGGCAGTGATGGGTGAGTGATAGTGGAAATAAATTGTGCTGACTAGGTATTAACTCAGCCGTATGTTTTGGGAATTGGGAAGCCAGCAAAACCTGCCTGTCACCAACAAGTAACCCGAAATGGTAGCCGAAATATCCCCGAACACAATAACCTGTCGGGGTTTAGCATGGAGAATTTGCGGTTTTTTGTAAAAAAAGTAATAAGTAAAATGGAAACTTTTCAAGGAATCAAGCCATCAATTCAAATCATTTTCATCAATGCAGATACAGTGCACAGGTGTGTATTTACTTTGCTCCATAATCTTAAAAACGTAATTATATGGACTCATTAAACGACTTCCTAATTCAAAAACCAAGACCACTTCCTGTTATTGTTGCAGTAGACAGAAGTGGCAGTATGGGAACAAATGGTAAAATAGATGCCTTAAACATTGCACTCAAAGACTTTATTAATTCAATAAAGGACGAAGACAGCAACAAGGCTGAAATACACATTTCTTTATTCAGCTTCGGGGGTGAAAGTGCAACTTGTGACATCCCGTTGACACCAATTAGCCAAGTAAACACTCAGTCATACCAGGCACAAGGCAGAACCCCGATGGGTGGTGCGTTTACAATGTTAAAAGAACTAATAGAGGACAAAGTACAAATTCCATCAAGATCTTATAAACCAACAATTGTTTTGTTAACTGATGGTATTCCGACCGATGATTTTCTTTCTCCAATGAATGAACTTATTAATGATGGTCGGTCTTCAAAAGCCTTCCGTATTGCTATGGCAATTGGTGATGACGCTGACCATAATATGCTTTCAAAATTTGTAAGCTCACCTGAATATTTGGTTTTGGGTGATAGTGCAAGAGATATTAGGAAGTTTTTCAGGTTCGTAACAATGTCTGTTACCCAGCGAATGAAAAGTCAAACACCGGATATGCAGCAAATACCACAAATGCCTGATGACGAAACTCTTGATTTCTAATGGAGTTGAAAACTACAATCATACAAGCAAGTATCCGTGGCGATAAACATGAAACTATTCCCAATCAAGATTATATAAATGTCTTTGAGAATGATGAATTTCTGATAACCACAGTTTCAGATGGATTAGGTTCATCTAAAAATTCGTTAGAAGGAGCACAAATTGCTTGTAAGAGTGTAATTGATGAAATACAAAATTTTCAACTTTCGTCTGAACTTCCATTCCTCAATAATAAGATAAAAGAAAAGTGGAAAAAGGAAATAGAATCAATTTCCAGCAGTATAAGTGATTGTCGAACTACAAACTCCTTTGTAGCTGTTTTCAAAAAGGAAAAGAAAATAATTGTTGGTCAGATAGGTGATGTTCTGGTTTCGCTTAGAATGGATGGTTTATTCCGCTATTTAGAATCAACAAGTAAAGATTTCTCTAATGAGACCGTTTGCCTTGGTTCTGGTAGAGATGAAAATTTCAAACTAGCCTTATTTGAATTTGGGCACACATTTGATTTTTTGATTGCAACTGATGGCATTGCTGACGAATTACAAACAGAAAAAATTGAAACATTGCATGACTATTTTAAAAATAAATTTCAAAATATTGAAGAATCAAGAAGAAATGATGCTTTAAAATGTGATTTAGAAGAATTCCTAACCGAAAAAAACAATGATGATAAATCAATGATTTTCATCTGGTCAAATAAAAATTAAATGAACGTAGTAGATTCAAAAAATATTAGTTACGAAGTGCTTGAAAAACTTGGAGAAGGTTCTCAAGGTGTAACCTATTTGCTAAAAGACAAAAAGCATATTGTTAAACTCTTCAACCAAAGTTTTGATGACAATACAACCAAATCCAAAATCAATTTCCTAATAAATTTAGGGTTAGATAAAAAAGTGTTTGCAGTTCCATTAAGACAAATTACACAACCAAAGAATGGTTATGTATCTGAATTTGCATCTGGAATGATTCCGTTGTCATCATTAAAACTTGGAACCGAAAATACAAATCTTGCAGAATGGTATTTGTCATCAGGAGGTTTATTAAAAAGATACAATGTTCTTATTCGTTTAGCAGCATTATTGAGAGCATTACACAGTAAGGGTCTCGCCTATTGTGATTTATCACCTAACAATGTTTTTATATCTGAAAGGACTGAATCAGATAATGTTTTTTTGATTGATTTAGACAATCTCAGGTATAAAACAAGTATAGTAAATAACATCTACACCCCTTTTTATGGTGCACCTGAAGTTATTTCTAATAATGCTCCAAATACAACCATGTCCGACTGTTTTTCATTTGCTGTTTTGGCTTATGAACTGCTCACATTAAACCACCCTCTAATTGGAGATTATGTTTCTGAAGGTGAACCGGAATTGGAAGAAGAAGCCTTAAAAGGTAAATTACCCTGGGTTGACCATTCTGAAGACAACACGAATGAAAGGACTACCGGCTTGCCTTCAGAAAAGGTAATGCCGGAAAAACTACTAAATCTTTTCAGAAAGAATTTTGAAGAAGGGCTAAATAATTCTCTTGCAAGACCAAGTATGGCAGAATGGTTTGACATGCTAAATCTTGCATTAAATGAGCTTCTGAGATGTGGTAACATCAATTGCAACCTTAGATACCCATACAACAATTCAAAAAAATGTAATTTCTGTGGTCAAGCACCTCAAAAGGTGACTCGTATTCAAATGAGAAGATGGGAGGAAATTGAATATTATGATGAGAAAACACACGAAGTAAAACAGCAGTTCTGCTTACAGCCGGAAGTTTATGATGAAATTTTAATTGATGAAAACACTCCAAAGGAAATTGCTGCCTTCAATTTTCTTTTAACCGAAATAGAGCCATTAGCTTCCCTTTTAAAAATTGAGTACTTGAAGGAAAAGGATGAATTGAAAATTTTACTTACACCATTAAATGGTGTAAAGTTCAATATAAGTCCCCGCAATGGGTTGTCTGAAGGTGGCAAAACCATTCTTCTTGACACTCCAAAGAAAATAAGGGTAGTTGATGCTACCCAACAGGACAAACAAAAATATATGCTTCACTTGAAAGACTTGAACACTCCACAAAGGGTGCTAACAATAGATTAATATGGCGGATTTAAAAGACATACTGAATAATTTTCCTGAAGAAACACTTCAAAACACCATTAATGGAAAAATCCTCAATGGTGCTATAAATTGGGAGAAAAAGCCAATCCTCTTGAAAGCTGAACAAATTGAATCCAACCAAATTTTATTCAGCCTTAACACAGCCCCACTGCGTGTATCATTCACAAGTAATGCTATTGGCGACAATGAAACTGACAAAGCATCCATTGCTCAAAGCTTATTCTGGATTACTAATGTAAAAGATGAAAGCATTGAGATAAAATATCTTCCCTGTGGCACTAGCCAAACTTTCAACGAATCTCTTGAAATTGGTTTTGGCGACAATATAATCTTGGCAAATAAGAATGTTAAGATTGAGAAGTTATCTGAAAATCTTAATAATGATTTTGTATTCCAATCCGAAAGATCTGATTTTATTTTTGTTCAAACCTATCCCGGCAATACAGATTTAAGCTTCACAATACACGGTCTTCGCAAACGAGTTGATATTTTGGTGAAAGAGAATAAATGGATTGTTCAGAAAATAACCAATAAGCCATTTGCCAAAAAATACGCAGACTTTTCAATCCTGAATGTAGCTGAATACCCGTCAATCAAATTTGTAGAGGCATCAAAAGCAAAAGAAGCTTACGAAACTATTAAAGCAGAAGAAGCTAAAGGCAATACACTTATTGCACTATGGCAAACCTATTCTGCAATTGAATTAGAAAGGGCAAACCAACTCAAAGAAAAGGTTGGTGAATTAAGCTTCACCCGAATTAGATTTCTGCCAGATGGTATTACGAAAGTTCGAATTGGAAATTTGACAGAAGAACTGAAATTAGCAATTAACGAAAGTAAGGATGATTTATTAAACACTTCACTAGAACTTACAATAGAAAAGGAAGGTGAAGTAAAGCAGGCAGAAAATAAGCGGTTCTTAATGAAATCAATAAGTAATGATTTTTCTTTTGAACTATATGATGAACTAAGTTCTATTCCTGAAACAGGTAAATTCCTTATCTCTCTAATAGGCGATGAGATTGTAAACAAAAGAAGAGAAAGGGCTTTAAAGAGTCTTAGAGAGGATAGGAAATTTATTACCAGAAATCTGCTTTTTGCTATAGAGGGTGCTTCGGATGCTATGTTAGCAAAAAAGAGGAACGAAAAAGCCTTAACAGAAAGAACCAGAAAGTTTTTAAAAGACAAATTTGGTATAGATGATTTAACGGCAAATCAGAAAGAAGCTGTTGAGATTGCTATTAATACCCCTGATATTGCAATAGTTCAGGGTCCTCCAGGAACAGGTAAATCTACAGTGGTTGCCGCCATTTGCGATAGACTTATTGAAATTGCCGAAAAGAGCAGAAAGAATTACAATGGCAAGCTTATTTTAGTTTCTGCCTTCCAAAATGATACTGTTGAACACATTGCTTCAAAAATTTACACCTTAGGTTTACCAACAATAAAAATTGGGAAAGAGACACTAGGCAATATTAGAGCTGAGGATAAACTTATAGAGGAAATGAAATTGCAAATTGACACATCTCTTCAAAGGCTTAAAATCAAAGGCACAAATCACAGAATTTCTAAAAAGTTAACTGACATTAAATCAATTTATATTTCTGAAAGGAATGATCAGAAATTAAAACAAGCTATTGAAACTATAGTTGCCACTATAGATATAAGCGATCAACTTTGGAATGATTGGAAAGAAATTAATGGCGACCGGAGCTTTAATGAATCCACGAATTTTAAGAATATAAAACTTGTAAAAGGGATTCGGGCAGAATTTGAATCATACAATGACGATGGGTTTTATAAAATTCAGCACTTGTTAAAATCCGACATTCCCTTTACGGAAGAAGAAAAATCATTTTTAGAAGCTTGCCCAGTTGACAATCCTGATAAGGAAATACTTAAACGTCTAAGCGAAATTCAGGAAGCCTATTTGGAGAAAATTAATTCATTTGCAAATACCATTGTTTCAGGTAACAATATTTCAATATTAAGTTGGCTTGAAAATGCGATAATATTCTTTAAGCAGAAAGAAGAATCTTCATACGAAGATGAGGATACTTTTTTTACCGCAAACCTTGAAGTATTAAGAGATGAACTTGATGGGAATGCTGAGTATATTAGGAATACTATTAAAGATTATGGAGAAAGCCTTGCGGCAACCAATCAAGTTGCAGGTGGGCGTGAAATGAGTACATATTCAAGTATTGATAATGTTATACTTGAAGAAGCAGCCCGTTCAAATCCATTGGATCTTCTTATTCCAATGGCTAAAGCCACAGAAAGAATCATTATGGTTGGCGACCAGAATCAATTGCCGCATCTATTAGAGGATGATATCGCAGATGAAACATCAACAAAACTGTCAGATAAGTTTATAGCGGCTGAGACTAGAAAAAAATTAGAAGAATCATTGTTTGGTGTTATTTTCAAGAATCTACATACTGCTAATCCGAGAAGGACAATTACACTTACCGAGCAGTTTCGTATGCACCCTTTTATTGGCGATTTCATCAGTAGGGTTTATTACAAAAACGAACTGAAAGCAGGTATTCCAAATCAAGCAGAACTTAAAAAACACAAATTAGAGTTGCCCTGGGCAAAAGATAAAGTTGCTGTATTCTGTGACCTTAGAAAAAATAAAGGCATGGAAGAAAGCGGTAAAAGTAAATCACGAAATGCCGAAGCCCAGCGAATAGTTAAAATATTAGATGAATTAAAAACAGACCCAAATTTCGAAAATTTAAGTATCGGTATCATCACTTTCTATGCAAAGCAGGTAAATGAATTATTTAAAGAAGCCAGTAAGAAGGGATATGCTGAGCTAAAGTCTGATGGTAATTATGAAATTGCCTTACAATACCGTGAAACTGCTGACGGTCGTGAAAAACTGAGAATTGGCTCTGTCGATTCATTTCAAGGGAAAGAATTTGACATCGTTATTCTAAGTACAGTCCGTTCCAATGCTATTAATCGCAACCATGATAATTTCAAAAAAGTATTTGGCTTTTTAACCTTAGAAAACAGGCTTAATGTAGCCTTTTCCCGTGCTCAAAAGTTGCTCATTGTTGTGGGCGATGGAGAGATGTTCGCTGATGACTTTGCTAAAACCTATGTAGAAGGTCTTTTTGAATTTTATACAAATCTCTCAATTGATAATGAATATGGCAATAGAATACAATAACATATATTTTCATATTAAACGTAGGCCTTCAAGAAAGTCTATGATGGTATGTATTCCGTTTTATATGTATCGGATTGAGACGAATGAGTTTGAACACGGTTTAAATTTCTTCCAAAAGATTGTTCTGAAATTTAAGGCTAGACCAGGTATTAAAGATGAAGCTATTGCTGAATATACAGGGCTGGATTCAAAGCTAATCGGGATTGTAACAGGAGAACTGCAAGCAAAGCAACTTATTAATGAACATGGTTCATTAAGCGTAAAAGGAAAAGAAAAGTTAATGGAAGTTGACGGTCTGGTGATTAATTCTGGCAAGAAGAAAATTGGTTATGTATTCAAATATGTAAACCAAGATAAGCTTTACCCGTACTACATTAGTCAAGTTGTCCCAGCAGATTTAATAGAAGATTCAAAGGGGCAGCATCCAAAAATTGTAACCGGCACAAAAGGTGATGGTGAGGATTTCACAGACCTTCCTTTTTTCTTAGATGAAGCCCTTAAAACTAAATCTAACTATAATCGTCCTTCAGAAAGGGAAGTATTACAACTTATTCAAAATAGTAATAGAAAAGGAATTAATCAGGAAGAAGATGAAGCTAAAAATGAGAAGTTATCTAATCAGCTAAGCGTTCGATTTTTAAATGACCAACCTGAAGTTATTTGGGCTTGCTCTTATGTGTATTTACACCAGCATGAAGATGAGACCTATGAGCCTGATTGGAGAATGCTTGACCCGTTTGGTTTTGGCGATAACGTTGCACTAAAGTTTTATATCAATAATCCGGTAAACAAACATTTATTAGAAAGTATCCATAACAGATTCGCTGATGCAAAAACATTAGGTGGTAAAATACTTGCAGATTACCAGGAACAGTTAAACAAGCTCATAGAGGAAAAGTTGCTATCCGATTTTTCAATAGGTTTCAATAGCCTAGATAAAAATTTGCAATTGTATCTTGAGACAATTATAAAGAACTTAATTCTTATTGAAAACAATAATTTCAATGACTTGGATGGTAGTGTTTCCTTCTCTCTAAATCTACAAAATGCTTTAGAAAATATCTTAAAGCAAGACAAAGAGAAAAGAGCTTCATTTTATGAAATCGTTTATGCGGAATTAGATATTGATTCTTCCAAAAAGAGGAATAGTCTTATTGGGATTTACCGCCAGAGATTGTTTTCAAATAACACTCAAGTGCCTCAGTCGTTATTAAACGCAAGTAGAGGCAATTTGGCTAAAGGCAATTCCCTGTTATCCTATTTAGTGTCATTCGTTCTTACTTACAATTTCGATAACAAATCTGTTCTATTTAAAATCCTGAATGATAGAATTGAACTTTTTATTGAAGTGGCTCAACTTAGAAATGAAAAAGGCCACGGACAAACTGCAAACGAAAAGGCCTTGAAGCCCCTTTCTAAAGAAGAAGTAGAAAAATATTATGGCTTCATAAAATCATTTATAAACGACTGCATTAAATTCAATTGATATGGGAAAGAATAAAAATAGGAATAAGAATATTCCGCAAAATAACCAACCAGCTAAACAAACTCCTACAGCACCTGTAAAACCAATGCTTACAGATGAGCAGAAAATTGAGATTGAGTTTAAGCAAGAGGAACTTCAATCTGTAGATCCAGTTGAACAATTAACTCCTGAATCTGAGTCTAAATTGAAAGAATCTGAAACAAAGGATGACTTGTCAAAATATTGGAACTTTGTAAAAGATATCAATAAACGCCTCGAATCTCTATTGGTGTCAACTAAGGATGAAAAAGATAAGACAAGTAAGTTAAAAGAAGAGTTAGAATCATCAAAAAAGGAAGCCGATGGTATAAAAGCAGATTTAAAGAAGAAGCTAGAAGACTATAACAAAAAGGACAAAGAGCTTACAGAAAGGGAATTTGCTCTTGACAATGGCGAATACACTGCTGTTATTAGAAGGCTTCTTGATACAATTAAAGACACCGAACAAAAGGTGTTTAATGATACTGAAAATTTATTAAAGGAACTGTCTGCGTTTCATAAGAAAAATATTGACGATTTTTCAGAACATATCAGTCTTAATGCTGATTTTGAAAAGCAACAGGCAGAACTTAAAAGAGAAAAGAAAAAGTTTGAAGTTGAAAAACAAATTTTCAAAGATGATTTGCAGGATGAGTTTGAAACCAAGTATTCTGAGCAGTTAACAATAAAAACCGCAGAACTAGAAAGATTACAGCGTAAAGCAAATACAATTGAGCAGGCGAATGCGAATTTAAAACAGCTTTTTGAAGACTTGCAAAATGCCTTTGAATCAACAGAGCCACAAGAAATTTTAATGCAACATTCTTTTCTGACTAAAGAATTGGAAAATCTGAAAAAGGAAATAAATGAAAGACCAGAACAATTTGAATTAGTTACTAAACAAGCAAAAATTGAGGAGCTTCAGGCAAAAGTAACAGAGTATCAATCAAAGATTAATGAAGGGGAATTACTGGAACTCAAACGTATTTTAAGCAATATGGATTCTTATGTTATAGAAATTAACGCTTACAAGAATCAAATAGAAAGTGCAAAAGTTCGGGAAGCTTCATTGAAAAAGACCATTGACGACTTATCAGTAACCATTGATCAACTTAAAGGCGAATCGACTAAAAAGGCGGATGCCTTTGAATTTGCCAAAAATTGCGATTCTGATGCCAGAAACCTTGGTTTCAATCATCTTCAAACCAAAAAGGATGCTCCTGCTAATTTGGTTGACCTATCCAGCTATGTTCAGCAATGGATGGCATTCAAGTCGGATAAACCATTTTATTATTCACTAGAAACAATCAGAATATTTCTTGCGGGTTTGCACATGTCACCAATTAGTATTTTGCAAGGAATAAGCGGAACAGGAAAAACAAGCTTGCCAAGAGAGTTTGCGAAGGCTATGGTTTCTGACGGATATTATGTAGGTGTAGATGATGACAACCAAAATAAAGCTCCCTACAGGATATGTGCTGTTCAATCAGGTTGGAGAGACAACATGGACTTGATGGGCTATTACAATTCTTTTGAGCACAAATACAAAGAGACCGATTTCTTTAAAGCTCTATACACAGCTAATCAGCCAAAATATGCTGACACCTTATTCTTGATCATCCTCGATGAAATGAATCTTTCAAGACCTGAGCACTATTTTGCTGATTTCCTATCACTGTTAGAACAATCTCCATCTGAACGTTATATTGGTCTTACAAACACGCCTAATGAAGTTTTACCGGCACTAATTAAAGGAGGTAAACTCAAGATTCCGGAAAATGTAAGATTTATTGGAACTGCAAATCATGATGAAACTACTTTAGAGTTTGCACCTAAAACCTATGACCGTTCCAATTTGATGGAAATGCCAAAGAACCATCCAGATAAAAAAGACTTTAAAACAACTGATGGTAGCTTCAATGTAAAATACAGTTGGCTGAACACAAAATTCGAAGAGGCTGAGCAAAAGCAGAAAGACTCATTCAATAAGTTCCATACTTTCATAAATTCAGATGATATGAAATTGCTCTTAATGGATAAAGGAATCGGGATTGGAAATCGTCTTGAATTTCAGGCAGAGAAGTTTATTAGCGTTTTTGTTGAATCAGGTAAGGAAAAAGAAAAAGATGTTGCAAAAGCAATTGACCATTTAATATCAAGCCGTCTTTTTAGGTCCTTGAAAAATAGATACGATTTAGATAAAGCAAACATGACAAAATTCAAGGATGATTATGTAAAACTATTTAATACTTCATTTAAGCTTCAGCCAAGTTTTGCAATTGAGTTATTAACAACAGAAATAAGTAAGAAGTAATGAATCTATATGACAGATATATAGATAAAATTGTCTTGGAAAAAGACCTGCCAAATCAAATTGATTTTGGTAGATATTGTATTATGGATAATGACGGAGGTTTTAAGGATATTACTTATTCAAACTTCCAAACAAATAAAGCAATCAGCCAGGAATTACTTTTAGCGAAAAATAAAAGCATACAGGAAATATTCATTGATATTTCAATTGACATAGACAAAGCAGGAAATGATAATTTTAATGTAATACCATTAATCCGAAGAATCAAAAATAAATTAGGATTAAATGAGTTTGAAAAACAACTTTATGAAAAGGTTTTTCACCTCGAAGAAATATTCAGAGTGCCGCATTATTTGCTTGAAAGAGAGATAGAGAAAGTGAATGTATCCAGAGCAAAGAGGATACCTTCTAAAAGTTATCAATACCTGGCGTCACATACAGAAGACTGGATTCATAAAAGCATTGTAAGTTTTAAACCAAGCAGAATTCTTAATGAAGAATTGGAGTTGAATTTTGATATTTATGAAAATCAACTGACGGTTGCTTTTCTTGAAAGATGCTTGGTTTATCTTAATTCAAGGATGAAGGAAATCCAGGATATCAAATCTTTTCTATCTGAATATGAAAAACTACTTAAAAACAGAAACGACCAAAAGGGATGGTATAAAAAGATAAATAGAAATCTGAGTTTGATTGGTGCTGTTTATGAAGATGACCATTTTCATGGCAAAAGCAAAGACGGATCAACATTAACAGAAACAGAGGAAACTTTGAATCAAATCAATAAAAGGCTTTTGCTACTTCGTAAAAGTGACCTTTTCGACTTGGTAAACAAACGAGCCACACAATCTATTTCGCTTCGCAATACGAATGTATTAGTAAATCACAAACATTACAGGTATATAAAATCTTTATGGATTGAACTTGAGAAGGTGAAGCCAGAAAAAAGCGATTCGGAAAAAATCAAATTTGAACAAGATGTTTTTAAAGGACTTAGAGCTTATGGTAAAAGTCTATTTACATATATCTTAAAAAACAATTTGGAATACGAACTTAATGGGAATTATAAAAATCTAAGTGGTCAACATTTGCTTTTAAGCAAAGTAAATTTCATAGAAACAGACAAAGGAACTTTTCTACTTACGATTGGTAATTACCAAATCAAAATTGTCATTATTGGCAATGAACCTATTGTTGATGATAATCTTTACTCATCACTAAAAAGCAAGAATACTTTCGTCTTGTATTTTGCTGAGCAAACAATAATAGGTAATTCAAAGCTAATTCAAATAAATCCTTTAGACCCTGATAGTATTGAACGCTTAGGTACTTTGGTCAGAAAGTTCCTTTTGATGGCATATTTAGATAATATTTTCAACGAGTATGAATTTAAACACCTTCTAAAAGATTATATAAAATATATACCAACTCAATTCATAGATTTTATCAGCTATAGTTACAAGTTTCATTCATTCCCCAAAACAAAACTATCATTTGAAGAAGTAAAAAAAGCTATTGAGAACGACTCAGTATTTAAATCCAAACGCAGACCTGACCAGGATAACATCTTAAAAGCAATTTCTGATTTGCTTGAGGAAATAGAATTGAATGCGATTCGGTTAAAGGACGATTATTTGAACTGTTTCAATTGTGGTGAAAAACAACATTCATTCCACATTGAAAAACTAAATTACCTCAAATGTACATCCTGCCAATGTTTGATTGATAGTTCAAATAATGAAAAAATAATTCTGAAAATAGATGATTCAAAATATAATACAATAGCAATTGATGAATTTGGCATGGATGCTTTAACCTTTAACCAAGCGGAATTATGAGTATCAATAAAAACGCTTATCTAAGATACCAGATACTTGATAAATGCTTTAGCAACAAGTATAAAATTTATTTTATCGAGGATTTACTGGATGAAGTGAATAAGGCATTGGAAGACTTCAATGGTTCCGGTTCTAAAATAGAAAGAAGGCAACTTTTTGATGACATCAAATTTATGGAAAGTGAAGCAGGTTGGTCAATTCCATTAGAAAGAATTAAAGATGGTAAAAAGGTAAAATATCGCTATAGTGAAGATAACTTCAGCATCAAAAATCAAAAGATAAGTGATGAAGAATTAGATGCTATTAATGCTGCATTGATGGTTCTATTGCGTTTCAGAGGGCTTCCTCAGTTTGAATGGATTAACGAATTGGTTCCTAAACTACAATCGCTATTTCAGCAAGATGAAACAATTGAAGTGATAAGCTTTGACCAAAATGAATTTCTCATAGGTCTAGAGCATTTACCAATGCTTTATAAAAGCATTATAAAGGAAACAACTCTTGTAATTGAATACCAATCATTCAAAGACACAAATCCTAAATTGTTAAAGATCCATCCCTATTATTTGAAACAATTCAATAAAAGATGGTTTCTATTTGGCCTTAACAATACAGACAAACTACTCTATAATTTGCCATTAGACAGAATTAAAAACATTAAACCTGATTCAACTAAATTCAAGAAAAATACTGGCACAAATTTCAAGGAATACTTTGAAGACATTGTTGGAGTTAGTTTTCAAGCAAATAGTAAACCGATTAAAATAAAGATGCAACTGGATAACGAAATTGCTCCCTACATATTGACCAAACCGTTGCACGGTTCGCAAAAGAAGATTGAGTCAAATGACAAAGGTCTTATTATTCAAATAGAAGTTATCCCTAACCATGAATTGAAGCAACTTCTTCTGTCATATGGAGACGGTCTTGAAATACTTTCACCAAAATCATTCAGAGTCGAAATTTTTAACACTATTACCCGAATGAACAAAAAATATAATAAAACAGAAACCCTATCATGAATCATAATATATCCCCAAATAAAAATGGTATAGGTGTAACAATTGATAAAATAAATTTAGCTAGCGATTTATCTGCTACTTTAATAATTCAAATTCAGGATTTACTTAGTAAGTATAAAGTTGTCGTCTTTAAAGACCAACACTTAACTGATGAACAATTAAGTGATTTTGCTTTTCGTTTTGGACCTCCATTTGTACCTGATAATAAATTTCCTGTATTAGGCAGCAAGGATTCTAGTAATCCGATTGTGATAGTTGGAAATCAAGCACATGAATATTCTAATTCATATTTGGGGCATCAAGAAGTACTGCCGCATTCAGATCACCAGTGGTTAAAATGTCCATCATCAGCATCTTTGCTATACGCATTGGATATTCATCTAAATTCTGCACCAACAGTATGGTTCGATATGGTACAGGCATACAAGATGCTTGATTCTGAAACCAAATCGATTATTGAAGAAATAAATTCAATTACGTATAATCCTTTTTATAGACCATTTGGTTCTGTTTCAGCGAAATATGTTGATAGAAACATTGATATTCCTCCGGGGGATACCTTCCCTCATCCTTTGGTTAGAACGCATCCTCTTACTAAAGAAAAAATTCTTTACTTGAATATTGCATATGAGTTAGATTTTGTTGGTGTTCCTTATAAAGTTGGAAATGAATTGTTTTCAAAATTGAATGACCATATAATTAACCTTAGTTACAAATACGAACATCATTGGCATAATGGTGATTTGGTATTCTGGGACAATCGGTCTACGATACATTACAGACCGTCATTTGATTCCAGTATTAGAAGGGTTTTAAAGCGTGTAACCATTGGCGGAGAAATGCCTTATTAAAAAAAATATTTTACTGTTTGTAATTTGATAATATTAAATAATGAGGAAAAGAGATAATAAAGCAAAAATAATCCTGATTGGTTGTGGCCCACATGCTAGGCGGGTTTACCTTCCAGCTTTGCATAGAATCAGCAATATTAAATTAGAATTAATAATTGACTTAGAAAGCCAAGGTTCGGAAGTTCATAAGGCTGCAAAAAACTTTGAACAAACTGAGTTATGGTTAATTCAACCATTTACAGATATTATGCCTGCTGAATTTTCAAAGAGACTTTCAAATTTTGTTCGAGAAAAAGAAATATCAGGTGTAATAATAGCCACTGAACCACTAGTCCATAAAGCTTATGCCGAATGGGCATTACAAAATGGTTTAAATATTCTTATGGATAAACCAATAACAACAAGGGTAAACGCTATAAGTGACCTTTCAAATGCGGAAGGGATACTGGATGATTATTTTATCTTACTAGAAAAATACAAAAAATTACAGTTTGAAAAAGAAACTGTATTCATGATTAATTCACATCGCAGATTTCATAAAGGGTTTCAGTTTGTCATTGACAAAATTCGTGAGGTTGGGGAAAAAACTAACTGCCCTATTACTTTTGTTCAAGCTTATCATTCTGATGGTCAATGGCGATTGCCAAATGAAATAGTTACCCAAGGATATCACCCATATTGTTCAGGTTACGGCAAAGCTTCACACAGTGGATATCATATTTTTGATACAATATACCAGTTTTATAAAGCAGCAAATGTTCATGAAAAATTCGCTGACACAATGGAAATTGTAAGTTCTTTGATTCAACCCAATGGCTTTTTTACTCAGTTTAATGAGAACGATTACTTAAACATTTTTGGCGAAAAATATAATTTAGTAAATCAACTGAATGATGAACAGCTTAAACAAATATGCAGTGACTTTGGGGAAATTGATCTTTCATCAATTATTACGTTAAAGAAGAATGAAGAACCGATTGCTAATTTTAATGTGAATCTTATACACAATGGTTTTGCAGGGAGAACATGGCTTAAACCTGGGGATGATTTGTATAAAGGGAATGGGCGAATTAAACACGAAAGTTACAATATCCAACAAGGCCCATTTCAAAATATACAAATCCACGCTTATCAGGCCTGCGATAAACATGATGAAATAAACGGAGTAGAAGATTATTTAGGTGGTAAAAATCACTTCGAGATTTATATTTTCCAGAATCCTTTAGTAGCTACTACTTCAAAGCAACCCCAAGTTTATAATCTTAGAGATATTCTAGATTGCCAGAACTCTGAAGATAAATCGATGATTACAATGGAATGGGTGAAATTTAAAGTTGTGGAAGAATTTGCAGACTATTTAACAGGATCAAGAACCAAGGATTCAATCACTTCTCAGATTGAAGACCATCTTATTCCAGTGCAAATTATGAGTGGGATTTATTCTTCTAATATTTTAAGAAAAAGGGGCGAAAATAATATAGTCAAATCGAATTTTGGTCTTGTAAAAGCATGCTGCAAATGAAAACAATACTAATTCAATCTGATGTAAAAGGTGCTGAGGAGTTTCGTAATTATTTAAAAGGAACTTTTGCTGATTTCAATGTAGTAACTTCAATAAAGGAAGTAGAATTATCTGAAATAGAAGTTGTAATTATTTGGCTTAATATACCGCCATTCCTAAAAAGTTTGCCTAATTTGAAATTGATACTCTCCTGTGGTAGCGGAGTAGAACACATTATTGACTCTCCATATCTTTCCCCTGTAGTACCTCTTGTTAGACTCGTTGATGACTATTTGATAAATCGTGTTTCAAATTACGTTGTTGAGCAAATTTTAGAAAAATACTTCCCTAATACCAATATTGTAAATATTACTGAAGACCAGCCAGAAATATTTAAAACAATTCATCAAAGTAAAATTAGGGTAGGGATTATGGGCTTGGGGCTATTAGGTTCTGCGAGTGCAACTAAACTTATAAATTTCGGCTTTGAGGTATCAGGTTGGGTTAGCACAAAGAAGGAAAGAGTAATTGATGATGTATTTATTGGAGAGGCTGAACTTTGCAATTTTGCAAAGAAATGCAATGTTTTAGTATGTCAATTGCCATTAACGAGTGAAACAAAAGGGATTTTAAACACACACCTTTTCAATTTTTTACCTGACGCATCTTTTTTAATTAATGTTGGCAGGGGTGGCCATCTGGTAGAGTCTGATCTTATTCTTGCTTTAGAAAACAAAAAGCTATCAGGTGCATGCCTTGATGTTTTAGAAGTGGAACCTATACCATTGAACCATCCATTTAATAAATATCCCAATATAAAAGTTACTCCTCATGTCGCTGGATATATAGGGCCAGATACCCAAGCACCTTATGCTTCAAAGGTGATTAAAGACTTTTTCAACAACGATATAATCAAGGGGGTAGTAAATTATAATACCTTTTATTAAAACTGTTTATGGGTTCAAAAATATATATTAAACCGAAAATTATTCTTCACTGTCAATATGTTTATGGCATAGGGCATTTCGTTAGAGCACTTGAACTGGCAAGTGGTTTAAGTAAATATTTTGAAGTATACATCATCAATGGTGGCGAAAGTGTACCCAATTTCGACTTGCCAGAAACAGTGAAATACATACAATTACCAGCTATATATAAAGAGGAAAATTCAGACTTCTTATTATCAGTAGATTCATCATTTACCATTGAGGAATGTTTTATTCTTCGCAAAAATATTATTCAAGAAACGGTATTGAATGTTATACCTGACATACTAATTACAGAGCATTTTCCCTTTGGTTTACTGTTCGAAAATGAAGTGATTGAACTGATTACTGAAGTAAAGAAATCTAATCCATTATCCAAAGTAGTATCAAGCGTTCGGGACATTATAGAATCAAGTGGAGGAGGAGAAAAAGATGAGTATATATCTGAATTAATAAATAAATGGTATGACTTAATCCTTGTTCATGGTGATGAAAAAATGGCAGATTTAACATTTAGTTTTTCTAAAGTTGCAAAAGTAGCTGTCCCAATTTTTCATACAGGCTATATTGTAAGACAAATTCCAAACAAGGAAATTTCGGCTGATTATCCTCTTATCCTAGTATCGGTTGCTGCGGGTCGCCTTGGCAATGAATTACTGGATGCCATAATTGATAGTCATTTATTAATTAAGGAAAAGATAAAACACAAGCTCGTACTATTTTCCGGTGCGTTTCAAAAAGATTTCAGTAGTTTAAAAGAAAAAGTTTATTCTCTTGCTTCGTTGGATATAAATATTCATTGTTTTGATGGCAATGAATATTTAAAATATCTATCAAATGCTTCCCTAGTTATTTCACTCGGTGGCTACAATTCTATAATTGAGTCAATAGCTGCAAAAAAAACAATGTTAGTCTACCAAAGAGGATTTTCTGGAGTTAATAAAGAGCAGGATTTAAGAATTACACTTTTCGAAAAATACGGCTGTTTGTCCATATTAAAACCAGAGGATCTGAACCAAGAGAGATTGTCTATTATTATTGTACGTATGATTGAGGATGTAAAATCAACTAAAATTGAATTAAACTTTGATGGTGTTAAGAACTCGATAAATGCCTTACTTAAACTTAACAACGACTATAAATCCAATTAGATGATAAACTCGAATAGCTCAAACATAAACATTCTATTATATCATCAAATTGGTGATGCTCCTGATTCTGAAACAAATTCTAATTGTTTTTGCAGTGTTAAAGAATTTTCTAATCAAATGGACTTTCTTAAAAATTCAAGTTACAAAGTGATATCCTTAAATGAAGCAATGGATATGATATTTAAAATAAAAAATATCGATGAAAATTATGTTGTACTAACGTTTGATGATGGCTGTGAAAAATTTTATGATGTCACTTTTCCTGTTTTAGATAAATTCAATTTCCCTTCAACTATATATCCTTTAGGTGGGTTTTTGGGAAAACATGCTATAATAAACGGTTATGAATATTCAAGTCTTAAAATCCTTTCACAAAGTATGCTTTTAGAACTAAATCAACTTGGTGTTGAAATTGGTGCTCATACAATGAATCATGTTAAGTTGGCCCAGGTAGATAATAATATAGCGTTTACTGAAGTTAAAAAAAGTAAGGATACATTAGAACAAGCTATAGGCAATGAAATCAATTCGTTCTCTTTTCCGCACGGGGATTACAATAATGATGTTATCGAAATAGTTTTTCAAGCAGGTTTTACTAATGCCTTGACATGCATTAATGGTTATGCGAATGATGCAACATCAGCTTTTGAAATACCAAGAAAGTACATAACTTATTTTGACACGTTGGAAAAATTCAAATCAAAACTTAAATGAAATGATAGACAATATTCCATATCCCATATTTGAAAAAATCTCGATAGAGATTAACTCATACTGTAATAGATCATGTTCATTTTGTACCAGATCACTGGACAATCGAGAAAAGGTCCGTATGCCTGAAGAATTGGTTCATAAAGTGCTATATGAACTAGCTGCAATCAAATACAAAGGGCTCATCTCCTTTCATTTTTATAATGAAGTATTTACTGATAAAAAAAGGCTTTTTACATTTTTTGAAAAATGTAAGGTTTTAGGTTTAAACAACTATTTATTTACCAATGGGGATTTTTTAACTACCGAGATAGTTGACAGATTAAAAACATACAATATTAAAGAATTTGCACTTTCAATTTATGATTGGAAAACAGATGAAGAATTTAAGGCAAAATGTAACTACTTTGAAAAAGAGTTAAAATTAAAGGATCATTCATGGGAGTATTATGTTATAAAGGGAGGCGATAATTTTGGCAATAGAGCTGGTTATGTTTCTCATAAAGAAGAAACTTTGTCATTACCTCTTACTGCTGCTTGTTCAAAAATTGAAAATAAAATTGACATTAGGTATGATGGTGCGGTTGTAATGTGCTGCCAAGATTATTATGGTATACACAAAATCGGAGATATAGCAAAGGAAAATATAGTAGATATTTGGTACGGTGAAATCAGGCAAAAGCAAATTAGTGATCTTAGAAAAGGTCTACGAAAATGTTACAAGCTATGTTCAAATTGTTCCGACTATATTGTTGAAGTTAAAAAATAGTTGTTCAAATGAAAGTTGTAAACAAATTAATAGAAATATTAAAAAATATATTTTTCATACCAAGTAACTTGGCTAATATCACCAGGCAGTCGAACAATATCATTGGATTGGAAAATAAATTAGAAGCTATAAATCAGAAGTTAAATGAATTGGACATACAATCAATTTTACAAAAGTTAGATACACTTTCACAAAATCAAGCAAATGGTGTAAACATCAAAACCAAAGCATCCATTAATTTTGAGTTAAGCGAATTAGCTTCCAAAATACAAGAAGGGTTTGAAAATCATTTTTTACAGCTTGAATCACTACTCTTTATTTATAATTCTTTGCCAAATCTGAAGTTTTTACCTGCGACTAGAGGCTGGGCTGGGTCACCAGATTTTCTTGCAAAGATTGTTGAGTTGATTCTAAAAGAAAAACCTCTTTTTGTTTTGGAAGCTGGCAGCGGTGTGTCATCAGTAATAATAGGATTAGCTTTAAAACTAAATAATTACGGTGAATCAATATCCTTAGAACACGATATTTCTTATGCAAATATTACAAGTGAAAATATGGGCATAAATGAATTAGAAATGAAATCTGTGGTTAAGCATTCTCCTCTCATAGAATACAATAACCTTGAACAAAAATGGAAATGGTATGATATAAATGAACTAAAGTTTTCAAATAAAATAGATATATTAATTGTCGATGGTCCACCTAGGATAACGCAAGAATTAGCACGTTATCCTGCAATCCCGATACTGCATGAATACTTCTCGGATAGATTTACGATTTTACTAGATGATTCAAAAAGAGATGATGAAGCGATTATTATACAAAAATGGATTGTCTTCCTTGAAACAAATAATTACAAAGTGAAAATTGAAAACTTTATAAATTATGAAAAAGGTATGACTATTTTACAAGTTTATAAGAACATGAATCTTTAGTTCCTTTGTAGAAGTTATGGTGATGCTTAGCGAAATGAAAACTTACATTCTGAAATCAATTGTTTTCAAGAATTTGCCAGAACTCTTTTGATGGTTTATGAATTAATACTTTTTTACAAAGCAATAAATATATTTTTGGTTTAACACAGTACACTTTTAATGCCTTTTTTTACCATTAGATATTATTCTTCAATTCTTTGTATTTTAGGTAAATTTTAAACCTTTTGACGTGAACCGCTCCGGCTTTTTAAAGCAACTCCTCGCTTCCATTGCCATTGGCAAACTACCTGTGTCTTTAACAAAGGATTTCAGGAAAATATACCTGTTACAATGTTTTGTAGCCGGTTTTCGTCATTACGAGGGAATGCAATTGCTAGATAGCATGAAAGCAGGCGATTTATTGGAGTTAGTAAGGGAACCGGAGAATGAATACGATGACTGTGCCATTGCACTGCATTTACAGAGTAAGAAAATAGGATTTATTCCTTCCTCGGTTAATGAAATGCTTAGTTATTTATTGGATTCGGATGCATTGAGTTTATTTGCAGTAATAACCCATTTGGAAAAGAGTTCTCAGCCGTGGGAAAACGTAGCCATTGCCGTTTATTTTGTTCAGGAAGTTAATAAAGATCTGCCAGCCCACGCCAGTTATCTAACTAGAATTGAAGCTCCTCATTATAGGACATTAAGTAAGAGCAAAAATGAGGCAAAAAAAGAAAGAGTTTTAACGCTAGATCATCTGTTCGACGATACCAAGAGGGTGATCAATTTAGATACAATTCCAGCTGAACAAATTGAGGCCAAAAATCACTATGAAAAATGGTATTCAAAATACCCCGTTTCAATCAATAAGCCAGGTAGATTCCTTCATATTAAAGACGATGGCATCTACACTTATATGTACGAAATTGGAGACGACATTCAGTTGGTGAAAGATAATAAAGGCGAAGAATTTCTGGAATTCTTTTTGATTTGAAAACTCAACAATTTGATCAACCAAAATGGATGGATTTGAATTTTCACTCCCTTCTTATAACCTAAATAGAACAAAATACTAAATAATTTAGCATTACTCCCTACCTTAGCGTTTCTAAACTAAGGAATGTACCTCAACTGTAAAACATATTTCAGCTTCCGCTACGGCACTTTTTCAAGCAAAGAACTGGTAAAAGCCGCTGTGAACCATGACGTAACAGCCCTGGCATTAACCAATATCAACTCCACCTGCGATATATGGGACTTTGTAAAATATTGCCGGGAGGAGGGCATAAAACCCATTACTGGTGCGGAAGTTCGTAATGAAGGGCAATTGTTGTACATTTTAATTGCTGCCAACAACAAAGGACTGTTATGGATCAATGAATTTCTGTCACAACATTTTCAGGAAGACAAGCCCTTCCCTGTTTTAGCATTGGAAGAGCCCTTTTCTACAGACACATGGGATGGCTTTGTTATTTACCCTTTAGGCAGTAAAGAACCGGGGCAATTATTTGTCAATGAAAAAATTGGTGTGCTGCCCTCTGAAGTAAATAAATTATTCAGCATTGATTTAAAAACTACAGCTGATAAATGGATCATCCGGCAGCCGGTTACTTTTCAAAATAAAACTTACTTCAATGTTCATCGCTTGCTGAGAGCCATTGATAAAAATGTGTTGCTTTCCAAATTATCCAAAGCCGATGAATGCAGCCCGGATGAATATTTTGTGCCACCGGCTGCACTGCTGGATGCCTTCAGGCAGTATCCTTTTATAGTTACCAATACTTACAAGTTGATTGACAGTTGCCATATTGAAATTGATTTTAAAACAGACAAGAACAAAAAGATATTCAGCAGTACAAAAGAAGACGACAGGATATTATTAAAGAAATTGACTGCTGATGGTTTTTCCTTTCGCTATGGAAAGAATAAAATAGCTGCCGAGAGGGTAACGAAAGAATTGAAGATTATTGATGAGTTAGGATTTAATGCCTACTTCCTTATTACCTGGGATATTATTCGCTATGCACAGTCGAGAGGCTTTTATCATGTTGGCCGTGGCAGTGGTGCCAACTCCATAGTTGCGTATTGCCTGCAAATAACAGATGTAGACCCGATAGAACTGGATTTGTATTTTGAACGTTTCCTGAATCCACACCGTACTTCGCCTCCAGATTTTGATATTGATTTTAGCTGGCTCGACAGGGATGAAGTGATTGACTATGTTTTTAAACGCTATGGTAAAAAGCAGGTGGCTTTATTAGGCATGTATTCTACTTTTCAATACCGGGCAGTGGTGAGAGAATTGGGGAAAGTTTTTGGATTGCCCAAGGAAGAAATAGACCAGTTGGCTGCAGGCGGCAACCCCGATGATAAAATACAGCAACAGATTTTGCGCTACGGAAAACTGATAGAAAATTTTCCGAATCATTTGTCTATTCATCCAGGTGGCATGTTGATTTCAGAAGAAAGTATTTACCAATATGCAACGGTATTTATGCCGCCAAAAGGCTTCCCCACGGTGCAGATGGATATGTTTGTTGCAGAGAATGTGGGCTTGTATAAATTAGATATTTTAAGCCAGCGTGGACTTGGGCACATTAAAGAAAGTTTACGCCTGATAAAAGAAAATCAGGGGGTTGATGTAAACATCCATGATTTCAAGAAATTTAAAAAAGATAAACGGGTAAGCGAACAGATTAAGCATGTACAAACTATTGGATGTTTTTATATAGAATCCCCTGCCATGCGGCAATTGCTTAAAAAGCTGGAATGTGATGATTATATCACTCTTGTTGCTGCAAGTTCCATCATACGCCCCGGAGTGGCCAGCAGTGGCATGATGAAGGCATATATTGAAAGATACCATGACCCTGAAAATATTGATTATATCCACCCTATAATGAAAGAGTTATTGCAGGAAACTTTTGGGGTAATGGTGTTTCAGGAAGATGTGATAAAGGTGGCGCATCATTTTGCCGGTTTGGATATGGGGGAGGCAGATATTTTACGCCGGGCCATGAGTGGTAAATACCGTGGCAACCAGGAGATGTTGCGGATTAAAGAGAAATGGTTTTTGAATTGCAAAGAAAGAAATTACCCCGATGCTATTACCGCTGAAGTATGGCGGCAGATTGAAAGTTTTGGAGGTTACAGTTTTTCCAAAGCACACTCAGCTTCTTTTGCGGTGGAGAGTTACCAAAGCTTGTTTTTAAAAACATACTACCCCAAAGAATTTATGGTAGCGGTTATCAATAATTTTGGTGGCTTTTACAGCCGGGAATTATATTTTTTAGAACTGCGAAAAACTGGTGCTATTGTACATGCGCCTTGTGTAAATGAAAGTGAATATTATACCAGCATCAGGGGCAATGATGTGTACACAGGTTTTATCCATATCAAATCTTTTCAGCAGGATATGGTGGATGTGATACTGGAAGAACGAAATAAAAATGGATTATTTCTCCATTTGCAGGACTTTATTGAAAGAACAAATATTACCAAGGAACTTTTGAATATTTTGGTAAGTATTGGCGCCTTTCGCTTTACCGGAAAAAAGAAAAAGCAACTGTTATGGGAAGCCAATTTTTTGCAAAAGAAAAATGTATCTCATGTTCCTGCTGCAAAGTCAATGTTTGAGGAAGCCCCTATCAATTTTAAACTGCCTGAATTAGTTGATTATCCTTTGGATGATTTATATGATGAACTGGAAACATTGGACTTTACATTAGGCAACCCTTTTGATCTCGTTAATGATGATCCTTACAAATATTTAGTGGCTAAAGACCTGGCTGCAAACCTTAATAAAATCGTTACGGTACTGATTTATTTTATTGATTATAAAGTGGTGACAACAGTGAGAAACGACAGGATGAGTTTTGGAACTTTCCTTGACGTGAATTTAGACTGGATTGATACCGTTCACTTCCCTGAATCTTTACGCAACTATCCATTAAAAGGCAGGGGATTTTATAAAGTAACAGGTAAGGTTGTTTCAGATTTTGGGGTGTACAATATTGAAGTTCATAAAATGTATAAAGCAGGTTATAAAGAAAGAAAATATGCAGACTTATAAGTCATGTTACTAAATGTTGAAAGACATATTACCCACCTTGACCTTGATACATTTTTTGTATCGGTAGAATGTTTGCGTAACCCTAAACTTATTGGCAAGCCTGTGTTAATTGGTGGTAGTGGCGACCGTGGCGTGGTGGCTTCTTGTAGTTATGAGGCAAGGAAATTTGGTATCCACAGTGCCATGCCTATGAAGATTGCAAGGCGTTTATGTTCTCATGCTATTGTTGTTCGGGGAGATATGGAAGCATACAGCAAATATTCCCGGTTAGTTACAGATATTGTACAGGATACTGTGCCATTATTTGAGAAAGCATCCATTGATGAATTTTACGTTGACCTTACCGGTATGGATAAATTTTTTGGGTGTAAGTTATTTAGCGATGAACTGAAAAAAAAGATATTAAAAGAAAGTGGTTTGCCCATTTCCTATGGTCTTGCCAGTAACAAATTAATCAGTAAAGTTGCTACCAACGAAGTAAAGCCCAACGGACAAATAGAAATACCATTTGGCAATGAGAAAATATATTTAGCACCCCTGAGTATTGCGAAACTTCCAGGTGTGGGAAAGCAAACAGCTTACCTATTATTAAAAATGGGGGTTGAAACGGTGAAAGTGCTGAGCGAAATACCGGTAGAAATGATGCAGAATTTATTGGGTAAAAGTGGTACCGATTTATGGCGTAAAGCAAACGGTATTGACGATACTCCGGTAGTTCCTTTTCACGAACAAAAATCTATTTCAACAGAAAATACTTTTCAGCAGGACACCATTGATATCAATTTCCTAAACAGTGAACTGGTAAGGATGACAGAGAAAATTGCCTTTGATTTGAGGCAACAGGATAAGGTAACGGGATGTATTACGGTAAAGCTTCGTTACTCTAATTTTGAAACATTTACAAAGCAGTTAACTATACCTTATACCAACGCCGATCACATTCTTTTAAAAACAGCGAAAGAACTTTTTAGTAAGCTGTATGAAAGGCGGATGCTGATACGGTTAATTGGCATTCGGTTTACTAATCTTATTCCGGGTAATTACCAGATAAGCTTGTTTGATGATACACAGGAAACGATTAGCCTCTACCAGGCCATTGATAGTGTGAAAAAAAGGTTTGGCGAAGGGTTGTTGATAAGGGCTGCAGGGGCATCCCGTCGTTAAAAAATAAAATTCAAATTAGGCAACTTCCAAAGCTGGTAAATCAGCATATTCGAAAGGTTGCTGATGATCCAACGCCGTAATAAAATCTTTTGAAATTGAAACGGCTTTCATTTCTTCGGCAGGATATTGTGTGGTGGCAATTTCAGTAATTCTTTTTTCATCCAGCTTTCCAAATATCCATTCATAAGCAAGATCCTCATTGAGTATAGTAGGCATTCTTTTTTTTGCATTATGAACCTGCTCCATCAGTTGATTAGCTTTGGTAGTAACAATCGAAAAACTCTCTACATATTCGCCGGTATTTTTATCAGTCCAGGGTGTCCATATACCGGCCATATAGAAATATTCTTTCTCCGGAAGATTGATATAATAAGGATATTTTACGGCTGTTTTAAGTGGTAGTCCGGTCTTCTTGTTTTTAGGAAAAATATGCCTCCACTCATAGAAGCCAGAAGATAACACCAGGCACCTTCTTTCCATAGCAGCTTTTTTGTAGGTAACTTTTTGAAATAATTCTTCGCCAATGGCATTTAGTGTGATAATTGGAACATCAAATTTGCCCGATTTTGGGTTAACTCCACCGAATCGAAAATGTTTCAAATCCTCTCTGTTATTAATGTAATGTGGAATGAATCCCCATTCCATTTGAACTAAATCAAAATCTTCTTTATCAGGCATTGGCTTTAAAACAGTATTCAATCCATACTCAAAACCGATGTTTAAGTCATGCGTAAGGAAATCGTATTTTGCTAAAGCCTTTTCCAATTGCTTTAGTCTTATGAATTCAGCATGTGTAACCTTTTGTCCGTTATAATAGCACATAGTATTTTATGATTGATTTGCTTTAATATAGTCTGCAATTAATGGTCCTAGTTCTTCCGCTTCTCTTTGCCTGCCTTCAGGTATGGATGTCCACCAATGGGCAGCATTATCGGTAAGCGCCCTGGTAACTACCAAAGGGCTTCTTTTGTCTGAAAATATAACCCGGTAAATAGTCTGATTAGATACAAAATGGCGTTGTATCCTAATCCTTCCATCTTTAAAATCTAATTCAAATATATCAAGGCTATTTTCCATACCATGAATTTAGTAATTTCAGGTAACTTTTAAACAACCTTATGCAAGTTTCCAACTTTGATCTCAGTTTTACTTTTAAAGGCAACAAACTAACTGCTAACTGCCACAAAATGAAGGTTTATAAACATCCCCATATAAGAGTAGCAGTGAATAGTGAAAAAGGCAAAACTGACATCTATATTTTCCATGAAATAAATGAGCCGAAGCAAAAATATTTCTGGTTTCAATTAAGTGGTATAAAGGAAGAAATAGCTACAATAATTGCAAAAAACTGGAGGGGTAATGGCAAATTCAAACTGAATTTTTAGAACACAATTACTTTAAAATTTGTATCATTTTCTTTCGCATCGATAGCGGATTTTAGCATCCTTAAAATGCCCTTTTCAGTCAGTATTTTTGCCTCTTCAATATCATACCAATTGCCTTCTATTGTCTTATATAATTTGCAGGAAAAGTGCCCGATATTATCGTCCTTTTTTGTAAAATTATATTCCTGTAAAACAGCTATAATATTGCCCAGCGCATTGGTTAATTCGTAAGGAGTTATTGTATAATAAAACTGGCTGTTATCTTCTAAAATAATTTGATTGCTGAAAAGGTTCTTTAGGGCATCTCTCATATCACAATAATAATTTAATCTCTATTTGCTGCAAAACGAACTTATTAACATGGCTGAATTTTAGCAGCATATAGCTTGTAATTGGTATAAAATTTGTCTTATAACTTCTGGTAGATTGATAGTGAAAATGAATTTGTGGAAAGAGAAAATATCTATTCAAGTAATATTATTAATAGCCTCCTGGATTTTTCTTTTATATGTTTCAAAGTATCCTCGAAACATATCCTCACAAATTCTTCAAGCATTAATCTTTATCAAGGCGTAATGTGCCGGGTCTTGCACATGGCAAGATGTACAAACGTTATACGTTTGGGTCATCTTGCCCTTCGCTCCGGAGTCGCTTCGGGATTGTGAAAGACATTAAAAATTGAAACAGAATTTTTAAAACTCATAGATATGAAGAAGCAGGAAAACGAAGTGAGAAATAAAATGGTAGTTGTGAGGATGAACAATACCGAATTTGAAAAGGTGGAAAATCTTAGAAAGAAAACCACCGAGAGATACCTCAGCAGCTATGTAAGAAAGCTGTCTTTGGAAAAGCCAGTTACTGTAAAGTATCGTAACCAGTCAGCAGATGATTTTTTAAAAGAGATGTTAGGGCTAAAAAAAGAGTTGAATGGTATCGGCAACAATTTTAACCAGGCAGTTCACAAATTGCACTTGCTGGATAAGATACCAGAGTTCAGGGTTTGGGTGAACCATTATGATGGGTTACAAAAATCATTGGTAAGCAAGGTGGAAGAAATAAAATCAAAGGTGAATCAACTGTACGAACAATGGTTGCTAAAATAACTATACCAAAAAGTATTGAAGCTGCATTGAACTACAATGAAAAGAAAGTGCAGAAAGGAAACGCAGTTTGTTTACATGCGGCCAATTATTTAAACGAAGCAAAGGATATGAACTTTTATCAAAAATTAGATGGCTTTGAAAGATTGAATAGTTTGAATGACAGGGCGACAACTAAAACCCTGCATGTGTCGCTAAACTTTGACCCCTCAGAAAAAATAGCCGATGATAAGCTTTTAAGGATTGCAGAATTGTACATGAATAAGGTTGGATTCGGCGAACAGCCTTTTCTTGTTTACAAACACGAAGATGCAGGGCATCCACATATTCACATTTTAAGTACCACCATTAAAGCAGACGGCAGCAGGATTAACACCCACAACATCGGCAGGAATCAATCTGAAAAAGCACGAAAGGAAATAGAGCAACAATATGGTTTAATAAAAGCAGAACGGCAGCAGCAATTAATGAAGCCTGGCATCAAGCCAGTGGATGCACAAAAAGCCGTGTATGGAAAGTCTGAGACAAAGCGTAGTATTTCAAATGTGGTGGGTGCGGTATTTAGTCAATACAAATTTACTTCTTTACCGGAATTTAATGCGGCTTTAAAACAATTTAATGTGGTTGCAGACAGAGGCAAAGAAGAAGGAAGGATTTACACGAACCGTGGGCTGGTTTACCGGATTTTGGATGCAGATGGCAATAAGGTGGGAGTACCCATCAAAGCAAGCTCAATCGGATGTAAACCAATCTTAGATAATTTGGAAAAGAAATTTACCGCTAATGAGGTTGCAAAAGAACCATTGAAACAAAGAACTAAAAATGCTATTGATGATTGTCTGCATACTTCACCCGGAAGCATGAAACATTTAGTAGCTGCATTGAATCAAAAAAATATTTATACCGTACTAAGACAAAATGCAGAAGGCAGGTTGTTTGGTATCACTTTCGTTGACAACCAAAACAAAGTTGTTTTCAATGGCAGCGATTTGGGCAAAGGATATAGTGCAGCTGCATTGCAAAGCAGGTTGGCTGCAGTAAATGAAAATCCTCTTACCCAGGACGAAACAAAAGGCAGTAGTTCTTCGGGTGTTTTACTTAAAGAAAATGACCTTAATAAACAGCAGGACAAAACAATTTCAGCCACTACCAAAAACGAAAATTTATTAGATGTGCTTTTATCAACCAAAGAGCAATACGATAACACACCAAACAATCTGCTGAAAAAGAAAAGAAAGAAAAAGAAGAAAATTAATTTATAAAAACAAAAATTATGTCACATACCGGGGAGAATGAACAGGGGCTAAGAAAGATATTAGACTTTACAAGATTTGCCAGCATCTTTATTTTGTTGTTGCATTTTTATTATTACTGCTATACTGCTTTTAAGCATTGGGAAATTAAGAGTACCATCACAGATAGGCTGATGACAAACATCATGCACACTGGCCTATTTAACAATCAATATACTTCCAAGTTTTTGGCCATTGGATTATTAGTGGTTTCTTTATTGGGAGCACAGGGCAAAAAAGACGAAAAGATAAATTGGAAAGCTGTTACAGCATATTTGCTAATTGGCTTACTGCTTTTCTTTGGCAGTAAAATTTTATTGAGCCTGAATTATGGAGTAGAAAATATCGCCATTATTTACATGGCCGTAACAGGCATTGGATATTTGCTAATGCTGGCCGGTGGTAATTTGCTCAGCCGGTTAATCAGTTTGAATTTATCAAACGATATTTTCAATTCCCTAAATGAAACTTTTCCGCAGGAAGAAAGGTTTTTATCCAATGAATATTCCATCAATCTTCCTACCCGGTATAATTTAAAAAACAGGGTAAGAAAAAGCTGGATCAATATCATCAATCCTTTCAGAGGATTATTGGTTATTGGAAGTCCTGGCTCCGGTAAAAGTTGGTTTGTAATTCAGCATGTCATCAAACAGCATATTGAAAAAGGTTTTGCGATGTTTGTATATGATTTTAAATACGATGATCTATCTAAAATAGTTTACAACTGGTTACAACAAAACAAACATAAATATTCTGTACCGCCATTTTTCTATGTTATCAACTTTGATAATCTTTCTGTATCGCATCGCTGCAATCCTTTAGATCCAAATACTATGAATGATATTACCGATGCAACGGAATCAGCCAGAACCATTCTTTTGGGGCTAAACAGAGAATGGATAAACAAGCAGGGAGATTTTTTTGTAGAATCACCTATCAACTTTGTTACCGCCATCATTTGGTTTTTGAAAAAGTATGAAGATGGGAAATATTGTACACTGCCGCATGTAATAGAACTGATGCTGGCTGATTATGATGAACTGTTCCCGATACTCAATACCCAGCCTGAAATTGAAGTATTGGTAAACCCATTCATCACCGCTTACCAAAACGATGCTATGGAGCAATTAGAAGGCCAGGTAGCCTCAGCAAAAATTGGTATGGCACGATTGGCTTCACCACAGTTATATTGGGTTCTATCAGGCAACGATTTCACATTAGACATCAACAACCCAAAGCATCCTAAAATTGTTTGCGTAGGTAACAACCCTGAGAAGCAACAAATCTACGGCGCAGTTTTATCGCTCTACATTTCAAGATTGGTAAGGCAGGTAAATAAAAAGGGAATGCTGAAATGCAGTTTAGTATTTGATGAATTTCCGACTATTTATTTTAACAACATGGACAGCCTTATTGCTACCGCAAGAAGTAACAAAGTAGCCACCACTTTAGCCATGCAGGATTTTAGCCAATTGAAAAAAGATTACGGAAAAGAACAGGCAGATGTAATTGTAAATATCACAGGTAACATCATTAGTGGCCAGGTGATGGGTGAAACTTCAAAACTGTTATCGGAACGTTTCGGAAAAATTATGCAGGACCGGCAAAGTGTTTCCGTTAACCGTACCGATACTTCCATCAGCCACTCCAAGCAATTGGACAGCGCTATTCCTGCTTCCAAAATTGCAGCGCTTTCATCAGGTGAGTTTGTGGGTCTTGTTGCTGATAACCCGGACGAGAAGATAAAATTGAAAATGTTTCATGCGGAAATTATTAATGATGCAGATAAACTGAATGAGGAAGTGAGCCAATACAAAGACATTCCTGTAGTATCTAATGTTACACAACAGCAGGTGATGGATAACTACTACCAGGTGAAGATGGAAGTTAAACGGTTGATTGGGGAGGAGGTGGAAAGGTTGAAGGCTATGCAAAATTGATAGGCTCAAATAAACCTCGGTGTTTTTAAATCCACATATTATTAACATGGGGGTTATTTTATTTAAAAGGTTAATAATTTTCGTAGCTTTATACAGTATTATACACTTTGTATTATGGGAGAGGAAAGTTTATCAATAAAAGCACGGGAGGCTTTAAAGCATATTCGCAGTTTAGCAATGCAATATGGGAGAGTTCCTTCTGTTAGAGACTTAATGGCGAAGATGGAATATAAATCCCCTAGGTCGGCTATGTTACTTATGAATGAATTAGAGGAGAACGGTTTTCTTGAAAAGAAAGCTGATGGAAGCTATAAAATGATTAAAGATTTATCTACGTCAGATATGGCGAGAACTATTTCTGTGCCATTAGTTGGGAGTGTAGCATGTGGAGGGCCTTTACTGGCGGAAGAAAATATTGAGGCATATATTCCAGTTTCAACTTCTCTTGTTAAGCCCGGTTCAAAGTATTTTCTTCTTCGTGCTGTAGGTGATTCTATGGATAAAGCAGGTATTAATTCTGGAGATTTAGTATTAGTAAAACAGCAAAATGCTGCGGAGAATGGACAGAATGTTGTAGCACTAATTGATGATGATGCTACACTGAAGGAATACCAGCATAAAGGGAATGTTGTAGCATTAATTCCCAGATCTAGTAATCCAAAGCACAAGCCTATAATTCTGGAAAGAGAATTTCAAATACAGGGAATAATAATAACTTCTATTTCTAACGTAAACTTTTAAATATAGATACTATGGCAAACTATCATGTAACAAACAAAAAAGGCCAGGATGGCTGGAATGTAGTAAAGGAAAACTCACAAAAAGCATCTGCTATTGTCAATACGCAATCGGCAGCAGAAAAATTAGCAAAACAGTATTCAGCCAATCAAGGCGGTGGTGAGGTTCGAATTCACAGGCCAAATGGCGGGCCAATCCGTGACAGTGATACAGTAGCCCCAGGAAATGACCCTAGTTCAGTAAAGGATACAAAACATTAATTTTCTGTATTGTTATTTTCTTAATGGCATTTAATAATAGGCCTCCTGAATTTTATTTTAGAAGGCTTAAATATGTTTTAACTAAGATGGATGAATGAAGCAAATTTTACTACCTGATTTAATCCGTATTGATAAATTCGGAAAAAATGTAATTAAGCAAAAGATTTTTGATTGCAGAGAATTTAAATCTTCGTCAATTGAAATTGGAAATTTTCATTTGTTAATTAAAAATGAGAATAACGAAGTAATTTGTATAGCACAGAAAAGCAAAGCTTACCCTTCAGGTATCTCTAAAGTTTTGCAAATTGATAAAAAGCCGACTCCAGAAAATATCTTCGACGCGTCATTAATTCTCACTTGGCTCAAATGCCCCGGACTTCAAGAACCTTTTGATTCGGAAGAAATACGAAATACCTGGAAGAATACATTCTCATTTAAAGAAGAAGATATAAAAAATGATATTCTTGGCTTACGCAAGCCTCAGATAGCAGGAATATTTAGTGTGCTTTCACATTGGAGAGTGGATGATGATATGGCCACAGTTATTATGCCTACTGGTACAGGCAAAACAGAAACTATGCTTTCATTACTAATCGCACAACAGTGCAAGAAGCTATTAGTAATTGTTCCTTCAGACCCTTTGAGGGAGCAACTTTCCCAAAAATTTATTTCACTTGGACATCTACAAAAAATAGAGTTTGGTATAGTCGCTTTAACCGCCAAGAAACCAATAGTCGGAATTCTTTATGAGAATTTCAAAACAAAAGAAGAACTATTATCTTTTACCGATAATTGTAACGTCATTGTTACAACAATGGATTTGATAAGTGCTGGAACTGCTGAATTACAGGCAGCTTTAAGTCAATGCGTATCCAATATTTTTATCGATGAAGCACATCATATAAAAGCACCTACCTGGCTTCATTTTAGAAATCTTTGTAGGAAAGAAAAAGTAATTCAATTTACAGCAACTCCTTTCCGCAATGATGGACAGAACTTAGATGGTAAATTTATTTTCAATTATTCCTTAAAAAAAGCTCAGGAGGATGGATACTTTAAAAAAATTGAATTAATCCAAGTTAATGAGTGGGATAATACCAAAGCCGATGAAGTAATAGCACAGGCCGCTATAGAAAGATTGAGAAAGGACTTAGTGAGTTATGACCATATTTTGATGGCAAGATGTAATACACAAGCTAAAGCAAATGCGGTTTTCAAAATTTATGAAAAATACCCTGAATTTAATCCTGTTGTTATTCATACAGGTTTGACTAAAGTGCAGCGGGAAGAAGCAAAAGAAAAAATACTGAGTAAACAAGCAAAGATTATTGTTTGCGTTGACATGCTCGGTGAAGGTTTTGATTTGCCTAATTTAAAGATAGCAGCATTTCATAACATTCGAAAAAGTTTGCCCATAACTATTCAGTTGGCAGGTAGATTTACGAGAACAAAATTTGATGAAAATTTAGGAGATGCAAGCATCGTTGTGAATCTAAAAGACGCTGATGTTAAGGCTGAGTTAGAAGAATTTTATGCTCTTGGTGCAGATTGGAATTCATTATTACCAAGAGTTAGCACTACCAGGATAAAAAGGGAAATTGATTTTGCTGATTTCCTTAAAGGTTTTGTTGGGCTGGATGAAAGTAAAATTCCATTTCAAAGTTTGACACCTGCACTTAGCACGGTTGTTTATAAGAATCATACCAATGACTGGTTTCCGTCTAATTTCGAAGAAGGAATTCAGGGAGTGGATGAATTGGATTATTTATTTTCTGACATCAATAGAGAAAATAAAACCTTAATAATTATTACAGGTAGGAAAAATAAAATTGATTGGGGGTATTCAAAAGAAATTTACGACATCATTTGGAACCTTTATGTGATTCACTGGGACACAAAGAATAATTTATTGTTCATTAATGCAAGTGATAATGCAGGGTTATTTCCTGAGCTTGCAAAAGCAATAATTGGAGAGCAGGCAGAGATAATTAATAAGATAAATATATTTAAAGCATTTCATGGTATCGAAAGAGTTCGCCTACAGAATGTAGGATTGAAAGAATTTTTAGGTAGAAACATGACCTTCAGTATGCGTACAGGGTATGATATAGAAAAAGCATTGGAATTGGCGGATAAACAAAGTGCTGAAAAAGCATTTGTCTTTGGCTCTGGATATGAAAAAGGTGAAAAGACATCTATTGGGTGTTCTTATAAAGGACGCATCTGGTCAAGGCGAACAGGAGATGTTCAGGAACTTATAGAATGGTGCCATTCTGTGGGAGATAAACTTATTAGAGATGATATTAACCCCAATACTATTTTAAAAGAAACACTAATTCCAAACTCTGTATCTCTAAGGCCAGTAATTCTACCTTTTGTGGTGGATTGGGGTGAAGAAGTTTTGGCACAACCAGAAGTAAAAATCGTTTTTGATATTAATGGGGTGGAGACTGAATTCTATAATGCAGAATTGCAATTGATAGAACCTTCAGAAAATGGGGAATTACTTTTTGAGTTAGTAACGCCAGAAGTAAATATAAAATTTAAGCAAGTTCTTTTTAATAATGGCAAATATGACGATTTTAAGATTGAAAGAATTGCAGGAGTTAATGAAAGGTACTTTGTACGAATTGGAAAGAAGCAATATGTTTTGGAAGACTTTCTGTATCAAAATCCAATAACGTGGTGGTTTGTTGATGGCTCTTCCCTAACTGGCAATGATTATGTTGAATTAAAACATATTATTCCAAGTTATCCTAAAGAAAATATAGTTCGACAGGATTGGTCGGGCATTGATTTAAGCAAAGAATCCCAGGGTATTGAGCCCAAAAAAACTGATTCAATTCAATACAAAGTAATTAGTGATTTAAAAGAAGCGGACTATGATATAATATACGATGATGATTACAGCGGTGAGATAGCAGATATAATTGCAATAAAGCAACACGAAGAGATTATTAATATTCAACTCTATCATTTAAAGTTTGCAAAATCAGGTAAGGTTAGCCAACGAATTGACGATTTATATGAAGTATGTGGTCAGGCCATAAAATCAGTAAACTGGAAATTTAAAGATTCTAAAGAATTTTTCGGACATTTATTAAGAAGGGAAACTAAAAAAAGAAAAGGTAATTCCTGCTCCAGGATAGAAGTTGGTTCAAAAGAAAAAATCAGTTTTTTTAAAGAAGTAGCAAGAAAGGGCTATCCTGTGGAGTTTGAACTTTTCATTGTTCAACCTGGATTATCTGGAAGCAATCCAACAAAGGAACAGTTGAGTCTTTTGGGCGTAGTGGATTCTTATTTGAAGGGTAAAGCAAATATTCAATTAACGGTTATTGGTTCATAAGAATTACATTGTCAATTAAGTACTAACTATTACAAAACCTTAGGAGCAGTATTATTCCTTACACGTAATATAAATTTTAATACCCCTATCGTCACAACTATGTTTTAAGGAACTTAGTAACCAGAGGATTTGATTTGTTTGCCGATTAGAACTTTTGTTGTTTTTCAGTTTATTTAATTCTTCTGTAAGTGTTTTGAGTGAAATGAAATTAATTATTAGATATACTTCTCTGTCGCAGTTAGCAGACAAAATAGTTTCTTTCAGATTGTCAATATACTTTCGTCTATCGCCTTTCCTAATTCTACTAATTTTCGTATCTGCATATTTTTCTGTCCATAATTTAGCCTTTTTATCAATTTCTGATGTTTGATAAAAAAAGTTTAAGTTTTTTAAAGCTTGCCCAACAACTTCTTGAAAAGCGCTTGCTGAAAAAATGCGCTTTGAATATTTACAATGAAACAATTGAATTTTCTTTTTACTTTTTACGCCAATGTAGTCAGAACTTTCATAGCCCAAATCGTCTAAAATTAAGTCGTCTACATCGCTACTATAATTGCTTTCAGTATAATGAAAAAGTGAGGTTGTGCTAAAATTCTTACTGGTTTTATTAATTGTGCCTTTTTCACTTGTTATTTTTTCCAATACCTTATTAGGGATAAAGATTTGAAGAAAGCTAGAGATATTTCCTAGTAATTTACTGTCTTGACAAAGTAAACCTGCTGAATATCTAATGTCGGATTTATCAAAGGTTAGATTATAGCATTGGTTCTCATTTATATATTGCTGCAGGTTTATAGAATTATGCTCTTCAAATTCAAGAAAAACGTTTTTAAATTTTTTAGATTTCAATTTGAATTTACTATCAGTAACCACCAATTGTAAAGTTTTATCAAACTGATTTTGCAGATAAGAAATTTTAGTTCCCTGGTCCTTCTTTATTTCAATATTAATTAGTTCGGCGTATCTATCTACAATATTTAAAAATGTGCCCCTTAAATATAACTTTCTGCCATTGGGTTTTTGATAATACAATTTTGGTAATTGATTTTCATTTTCCTCAATAAGTTGAATCAAATCCGTTGTAATAAAGAGAAATTCCTTTGGGGTTAATTTTGAAGAATGTTCTGAGAAGGGTAATAACGTCGCAAAATTGCTTAAGAAGTTTTCCTTTTCCTTGTAACTATCAAAACGGCTGAAAGCTTCAAGAGAAGTTTGACAGAAATCCGTTAAAAACCCTTTTTGGCCTAAAACATTAAATTTGGATTTATTAGTAATCGTTGAATATCTTTTGTCTCCCGTTTTATGACGAATATTTTTCACAACCTTTTGGCTCAAACTAAAAGTTGGAAGTGAAACTTGGAGATTTGTATCTTGATAAGTCACGTTCTTAAGCAAATTTTTCCTTGTGTCAATGCTTTGTGTAGCGATTTTTTCAATTTGAGATGTTTCTTCGATAAATGCGTTTTGCAATATAGTTGCTTCAATATGCTTCACACTTCTCTCAATCATTTTGTAAAAATCCTGTCCACCAGATTTGGAGATAATTAATATATCATCAGTTTCTATTAGTAATGCATAACAGTATATTATATCCCTTTCTTCACCTGAAAAGAGAAATGGAGGTTTTCTTTCTGTTTTAAAAACATTGCATGAAACTCTAAATATTTTATTGTTTATTCCTAGTTCGTGACGAATTATTTCTGAGTTACGTCCTATACTATTTTCCGCTGCCTTTTTTAAACAAGCAGTTATCAGTTTTTTGGTAAGTTTTTTTCTTACCCGAAAATACTGAGCGTTAGCATTAATATGGAGTCTCTCTATCATAGTGGCAATATTTGCTTTAGTTAGCTACAGTGCTTCTTACAAATTGTATATTGCTTGCCTTTTCTTAAATGCAGTTTCTCCGCCCTCTAAAATATTGCAAGCTGTCTTATTAGTTTTGCTGTTGTCAATAGAGCCTCTTTCAATTATCGAAGTTTTTTCATTGGTACTTTTCAATGGGATTATTAATTCAGAGTCTCCTAATACTGCAATGTTTGCATTGTGGGTCACGATAATTACTTGCCTGTGTTCTTTTATCCTTTTAAGGTTTTTTACAAGAGTTTTATATATAAACTCGCTATCAAGATTGTCTTCAGGTTGGTCAATAATTAGGGGGCAATTTCTTTTGGAATAGAGTAATAGAGTTAATAAAATAGATTGCTGTTGCCCCATTGATAGCTTAGAAAAATCTCTTTCAAGTACCGTCTTAGTTCCATCTGGATTTGAGATTAATTTCTTAATTTTTATATAAGGCTTGTCTTTAACTAATACTCTTTCAATTTGCCCTAATGTTGTAATATTTCTGAGTCGGCCTATTATGTCTGTCGCTTCCTCATCTGTAAAAACTACTTGACTATATTGGTTTTTTAAGTTTGTGATAACCGTTTTATCGTTTTTATATAATGCAGCAACTAGGTCAAAGAATGAAACGTTTTCAACAATGAAATCAGCTTTTGGCACCTGGGCTGTTCGATATCCCATTACTGTTTTTATTATGTCAGCAAGTTCTCGGGATAAATTCTGTTTTTCAATTCTTAGTTCAACTTCATAATCAATAACTGAACCTTTTAGATTTTGGTTTACTGTATGGATGAATTTAAATCTTGCATTATACAGTTCATCTAGATTTGCTTTTCGCTCTCTTAATAGTTTATTCCTTTCTTGAACTAACTCTTTATATTGATTCTCTTTAAACTTCAAATCTTTCAATTTGGATTCATAATCGCTAACGTCTTTTGTAACTTTTCTAATAAACGAAATATCCAGTTTGATGCCTTGACCTTCGAGAGCTGTTCTTTTAGCTTCTATTTTTTTAATTATTTCAACTTCTTTAGTTCTCCACTTTTCAATTTCTTCCTTGATTTTGTTTTTAAACTCCGATGAATCAACTACCACTTTTGATGATTGTTGACCGATAGATAAGATATATTCATCCATAAGAGTAGAAACTGCTTTGTACTCTTCCTTACCAACAATAATTTCTGCCTCAGAAACTGATTGTATTGATTCCTTTAACAGTTCTGTGTTTAGTCCTGTTGAAATATTCTGAATGTGAGTTTCTAAATTTTGAAGTAAATCTGCTCGTAGTGTTCTCTCGTTCGCAATACCTTCTTCTAGTTCGACTATTTCCTTTGCGTTATTAGTTTTAAGAGTAGCTAATTGACCTTTTGCATTATGAAATGCTTGTTCAATTGAAGGTATTCTATCAATTTCGAGCTTCAGTCTTTCTTTCAAAGTTTGATTTTCTAATAAAGAAGTTCGAATGGTCTCGTCCTTTACTTCAAAAGTATTTGTGTCAAGAAAATTATCTATAAACTTCAAGAGAATTTCAGGGTCTTTGCCGCATTTTTGAATAGTAGCTGCTGTTTCCCCTTGTCCAAAACTTTCAATAGTAACTTGTTGAATTCCATTCTTGGGGTCAGTGAAATTAAGATTGCCATTGAATTTCTGTTTTTGAAATTCAATAATTTGTCCTGCCTCATCTTGATAGTATAACTTTATTGTATCTGGCCATACTTCATTATCTAATATATCCTCTCTTGTCGCATTTCCTGAAGCTGCTCTTAGACATTCTAAAATAGTAGATTTGCCAGTACCACGACCTCCAATTAAACTATTGAAGTTATCACTAAAGTGAATTTTGTTGTTATCTAATATCCCGCCATCAAACTCAATTCCTAAGAATTTTGGAAAGGATGCTGGAATGCTTTCTTCAATTCTAATTCTTGAATTTGCATCGAGAAATGCCACTCTAAAAGAATTAAAGTTTAGTTCGTCTAATTTTATTCTCGTTAGCTTTTTTGTGCCACCCAAATTTTTACCAAGGGAAATGAGTTTATGAGCATCAGAAGACATTATTTTGCCAATGTTATATGAATTGTCCTCATTAAAATTTTCCTTCCTCGCTCTAAATAATCTTTTTCTGTCTGCATTGGTATCCGTTTCAGTATACCAGTCAGCTGCACTTTTGTTTGAAATTTCAAGTCCATAAAGTAGTTCATGTTTTAAAATTGCTTCCTTAAAGGGTGTATAGCCAGGAGTATAATTTTCGAATCCAGCATCGATATCAATATGTGCTGCAATTCCAAAACCACCGTATTTTTTTGCTACGTCTAATGCACCAGTAATTGTAACATCACATTGTTTTTTGTCTTCTGAAATAGTTAGCTCTCCTAAAAATGACCGAATTTTCTCGTAGGTTTCAAAGTAAACAAGCAAATGACCCTGACTCGTGGAAAGTTCAACGCCAGGAATTATGAGAATATTTTTACCGGTTGCATATTCTATTGCCGCAGGTATGTTTCCTATTTCATTGTGGTCAGTAATACTAATAATAGTTATATTCTCCTTGATTGCCTCGTCGATAATCCCTTGCGGTGTCATTAATGTGTCAGTCACATCATAAGATGCATATTTGCCGTAAGAATGAATGTGTAAATCCGCTCTGTAGAACTTTGCTCCGTTATCGATTAACTGTATGTCTGCTAAACTCATAATTTGGTTTATGGCTTTAAGGAAGTAGGGTGTTCAAATAACATTGTAGCTAACTCTGGTTTTGCCGCAACTTAAAAATAATCAATTGCAGTAACCCACCCAAAATAGAATGATTTGCACTACTGGTATAACACTTTTTTCCTGGCATACAGTAAATCGCATATTCCAGAAGTTTACGCAATTGGTCTGTATTTTAGACAGGAACCAATAACTATAACCTTTTTTCTTTTTCCTCCTCAATAATCTTCTGTAATTCCTTCTCACTCGGCAAATTGATTAAATACTTTGAAACAAACACCTGTTGTGGCAAACCCATTGTGGCATATTTAACCAATGCCTCATTTTTACCAGAACATAAAATAATACCAATGGGGTCATTGTCGCCTTTGGTAAATTCATTGTCTTTATAATAATTGAGGTACACATTCATTTGTCCGGAATCAGAATGATCGAACTCACCTATTTTGAGGTCGAGAAGAATATGTGTTTTCAAGATTCTGTGATAAAAAACTAAGTCGATTCGATAATGCTTATTATCAAACGTTATTCTCTTTTGCCTGGCTTCAAAACAAAATCCCCTTCCCATCTCAATTAGAAAATTCTGCAGGTTTGTGATGATACTTTCTTCCAGATCAGACTCGTTATAAGACGGTTTTTCCTCCAGCCCCAGGAACTCGAGTAAGTAAGTATTACGAAATACATCTTCGGGTTTCACATCATTTTGGACTATATGTTTTTTAAGGGTAGCTTCCTTATCGGTACTAATTCCGGTTCTTTCATACAAAAGGCTTTCAATGGCTCGTTTTAGATCTCTCACGCCCCAATTATTTTGAATAGCATGAACTTCATAGAACCGGCGTTTAACATCAGTATCGGCCTTTAAAAGCTCAATAAAATGGGAAAAGGTAAGATTGGTAAGCAGTTTATTCATATCTGCCTGAATTTCGTCAGAGCCCAATTCTGCGGACACTGTCCGCAGAATTGCAGAGTACTGAAAATCAATCAAATACAATTTTGCGGACACTGTCCGCAAAATCTGAGGGTAAGCTTTGTACAGGTCTTTGCAAAGGTATAAATGCCTTTCCCTGATTGATTTCAGCCCCTTTTTTAAGAGACTTTCAGCGACGGCTTTAAAAAGTTGTTTGCCATAATCCGCCCGGTCTTTACCAGATTGTTCGTACTCTGCAATGTAATAACCAATAATCCAATTTCGGAGTGTTAAAGCAGTATTCACTTGCTTTTGAACTTTATCCAGGAAAAAAGTATTTGTATCCTGAATAGTAGTTGCCAAATTTTCCAGTGTATTTAAAGTTGGCACATTTTTATTCGTTTTCATTTTAGTTTGATTTAAATTTTGAAGATTTCACTTACTCAATAAATCCCTCTTTTGCCATTTCTTCATTCTTAAAAGAACTAAGCCGGTGAGCAAACTCCCTTTTTACATCTTTACCAAAACTGTCCAGATAATTTTCAGTTGTCTTTACATCACTATGCCCCAAAGCTTCCTGTATATATTCTGTGCTGGCACCGGAACGCTTTAGTACAGTGGAGAATGTATGTCTTGCTACATAGGTGGTGGCTTTTTTATCAATACCTAATTTTTTCAGGATACGTTTCATCCAATCGTTAATGAAACTAACAAATAGCTGAACAAGTTCATATTGTCGTAAAGGAGTAATGCCGGCCTCCAAAACAGGGAATATAAAATTGCCTGGCGACTTGTCTTTATTACCCCATTTTTCAATAATTGCTTTCATGTCATCCGTTAAAAAAACAGTAATTGGTTTTGGCTCGCTACGCATAGCCCGTTCTGTTTTTGAACGTTCAAAAATCACATAGCTGTCATTAATGTTTTTATTTTTCAGGCAGGCAATATCTTTTGCATTCATCCCATTTCCGAAATAACTGAACAACCAATAATCCCTCGCTCTTTCTTCACTTTCCTGTTCTGGGTCACACTTATAATAGTATATCTTTTTAATGTCATCTAAGTCAAGAGCTTTCTTGGTATTTTTTGAAGCTGGTATACAATACCTGCGCCTTCCAAAAGGATAACACTTTTCTCTTTTTATAATACCCTCTTCGATAGCTTCATTGAAAATAGAACGTAGCGGCCTGAGATACATACCAACAGTGGTTTTAGAAATACTTTGGTTTTTTAACCAGCTTTCGTACTCATTAAGATAAGAAACAGTAATTTCTGAAAAGCGGACATCGCCACGAAATTTCTTTAGTGATACATAACTGCAATGATAATTTATACCAGTACAGATACGGCCTTCCCTTAAAACTTTTTTGATAAATGCCAGATAAGAGATTGAAATGGTACCGGGCTTCTTATGCTCTTCAAGTAGTATCGGAAATTTTTTGTGGAAAGGTGAGTAGTCGAACTCATTTGTACTTTGTGAAGGCACTTTAGGCTTTAATTTTCTTTGCCGAAAAAGATTATTATTTTGTATGAAATCTTTTTCAAAATCAGCAAAACTGAAAGTGTCTAATTCATTGACCGCATTTTCAGCGGTTCTTTCAATCTCCTTTAATTTATCCCGAATGGATTGCAGTTCATTACTTATCCTTGAGGCTGTCAGTTTATCAAACTCCTCCTTTGATAAATCAAAGATGGATTGATAATACTCGGTAAGCCGTTCAAAAGTTACCCTTAACTTAACAGGATATTTCTTTGATTTCTTAACCCTCCTGGTATCAAGGAGGATGCATAATGTTGTTGACATAACTGATAATTTTTCATTTTCACAAAATCTCTCCCTTCAAAAATTTGCAAACAATTTGCAAACAAACCACAGTTAAACGGCTGTAAAATGCCATTAAGCTAAAAAAGCAATAATCATGCAACAAATTGAATTCTAATACTTTAGATTAAAATCAGTTAAACCAAGCAAAGCTGAATAAAGAATTTTATCCTTCTACGGATCAGAAGGTTTTAGGTTTGAATCCTAACGCGGTCACAGGAAAAGAGATTACCAGCTGGTAATCTCTTTTTTAATTAGCAAAAGATGTTCACCACCTATATACTCCATTCCAAACTGCTGGATAAATTCTA